>Ga0100396_1001875_pt1 | contig 13719 bp, 7 predicted proteins | sample CryGeymeta201520_FD_81551 | JGI IMG/M metagenome (GOLD analysis project Ga0100396, IMG submission 81551) | Groundwater microbial communities from Crystal Geyser aquifers in Utah, USA - Crystal Geyser metaG 2015-20 | ecosystem: Environmental > Aquatic > Deep subsurface > Groundwater | place: USA... | reverse complement strand
TCTGAGCTACGCGGGCAACCGCGTCACGGGCGAGATCCTCGTGCGCTCCCACGACGAGCCCTACCGGACGAGCGTCGAGCTGAAGCACGCCGAGGGCCAGACCGACGGGGAGCCGAACACGCTCCACTCGGAGTGCAGCTGCCCAGGCTGGCGCGGGCCCACGGGCCACTGCAAGCACGTCGCCGCGATCATCGTCGCGCTGCGCGATCGCTTCCGCCCGCCGCGCATCAAGGGTCAGCCGAACCAACCTCAGAAGAAGAAGAAGGTCGCGTCCGTCCACGTCCCGCAGACCGTCTCCGTCGGTGGCAAGCGCCGCCGCTCCCGACGCCGTCGCCGCGGTGGACGCGACGGCACGGGCCTCGATCTGCTCGACACCTTGGATCTCGGGTCGCCCATCGACAATCGCGGGAACCTCGATCACTGGCTGCCCGCCGAGGCGCTCCAGCGTCCCTATGAGTTCGAGTATCGCCTGGTCGTGCGCCCGGCCTCCATCACCGTGACACCCGTCGTCGACGGCACGCGCAACGCCGTGCCCATCGTGGAGGCGCTCGCGGCCTTCAACATGGTGTCGGCGGAGGAGCGACCGATCTTCCGAGCGCTCGCCCGAGGCGTGAACCGGGGCAAGCCGGCGACGTCCGAGCTGCGTGACGAAGACGCGGCCGAGGTGATCGGCCTGCTCGAGGGGCGACGCGTCCTGCTCGACCCGGCGTCCATGGAGCTGCGCTACATGGACGAGTGCCTGTCCCCACGCCTCGAACTGGATCGGCCCAACGGCGAATCCGTGCGTGTGCGTGTGGTCTTCGCGCTGGAGAGCACGGGCCGTCGCTTCCCGCTCAGCGGTGGCGCTTGGTTCGAGGGCACGCCGGGCTGGCACATCGACATCACGGAAGGCGTCGCTCGGCCCCTAGCCGACGCGGTGACGCCCGCGTGGCTATCGCGACTCTATCGCTCGCCCGCGCTGGTCCATCCGATAGAGGACATGCCGCAGCTCGTCAGCGAATACGTTCCGCGCGTGTGCGCGGCGCTGGGTGTCGAGCTGCCGGATCTCGGCCAGGTCGCCGATCTGGTCGACGAGTCGCCCCTGCTCTCGATTCGCTGTGAAGGCGACATCGTGGAGGCGCGCGCGCGCCTGAGCGTGGTGTACGACGGTGAGGACTTCGAGGTCTCGCCCGACTCCTTCCCCTCGCCCTTGGCGTTCTTGCCTCCCGCGCGAAGCGGCGGTCGCCCGCGCGTCGTGCGCCGCGACATCGGCCTCGAGATGGCGGCCGTGCAGCGCGTGCTCGATCTCGGCTTCGAGGTCGACGAGTCCGGCGAGGAGCTCGTCGCTCACGGCGCCGACGCCATCGCGTTCTGGACCGGTGGTCTGGGCGAGTTGCCGGAGGAGTGGGATCGCTACGTCCCGGACGACCTGGTCTCCGTGACCATCCGCGAGACGCGCGTCTCGGCGCACGCGCGCGTCTCGAGCGGAGTCGACTGGCTCAGCCTGCAGATGAGCTTCGACGCCGAAGGTGTGGTCGTCGCCGAGGACGAGCTCCGCGCTTGTCTCGAGCGCGGTCGTCACATCGTGAAGCTCGAGGACGGCAGCTACGCGCCCGTGGATCCCGACGAAGTCGGCGGTGTGCTCGAGCGCATGGCCGAGATCTACGCCACCTCGGGTCGTCAGAAGAAGCTGCCGCTCTCGCAAGCGGGTCGCGTGCAAGACCTGATGGAGATGGTCGGCCAGGCCAAGGTCAGTACCAGCGCGCGTCAGCTCTTCGACCAGCTCGGCGATCTGGAGGCCGTGCCCGCCATTCCCAAGCCTCGTACCGTGAAGGCGACGCTGCGGCCCTACCAGAAGGAGGGTTTCTCCTGGCTGGTCTTCCTGCATCAGCTGGGCAGCGGCGGCATCCTCGCCGACGACATGGGCCTGGGCAAGACGCTCGAGGCCATCGCACTGCTCGCCTGGGCCAAGAACAAGGAGAAGCAGAAGCTGAACCTGGTGGTCGCGCCGACCTCCGTCGTGCCCAACTGGGAGCGAGAGATCGCGAAGTTCGCGCCGGGTCTGAAGGCGGTGATCTGGCAAGGACAGCATCGCCACAAGCGCAAGGACGAGCTTCAGGACGCCGACGTCATGATCACCAGCTACGCGCTCTTGCGGCGCGACGAGGATCTGCTGGCGGAGCTCGATTTCCGCTACGTGATCCTGGACGAGGCCCAGCACATCAAGAACCCCATGAGTCAGACGGCCCGCGCCGCCAAGAAGCTCCCGAGCGATCGGCGGCTGGCGCTGACGGGCACGCCCATCGAGAATCGACTGAGCGAGATCTGGAGCATCATGGACTTCGTCTCGCCGGGCCTGCTCGGCAAGCTGAAGGAGTTCGAGGAGCGCGTCGCGCGTCCCATCGACCGAGGCGACGAGGAGACGGCCCGGAAGCTGCGCTCGACCATCCAGCCCTTCGTGCTGCGTCGCACGAAGGCCGAGGTGGCCAAGGATCTGCCCGAGAAGATCGAGCAGGAGATCGTGGTGCCGCTCGCGGAGTCCCAGTCCACGCTCTACAAGCAGATCGTGACCGAGGTGCGCAAGAGCGTGCTGAGCGAGGTGCAGGCGAAGGGCATCGCCAAGTCGCAGATCCAGATCCTCGCGGCGTTGACTCGCTTGCGACAGGTCGCCTGCGATCCGCGCCTGATGAAGCTCGAGGGCAAGGAGTTCGAGAACGCCGACAGCGGCAAGCTCGCGGCTCTGCGCGAGATCGTCGCCGAGGCCATCGAGGGTGGCCACCGCGTGCTCGTCTTCAGCCAGTTCGTCAGCATGCTCACGCTGATCCGCCGCGCGCTCGAGGAGGATGGCGTGGCCTACGAGTACCTCGACGGGTCGACCAAGGACCGCCTCGACAAGGTCGACCACTTCAACGACGACGAGAGCGTGCCCGTCTTCCTGATCTCCCTGAAGGCTGGTGGCACGGGCCTCAACCTCACGGGCGCGGACACGGTCATCCACTTCGATCCGTGGTGGAACCCGGCCGTCGAAGATCAGGCGACCGACCGCGCTCACCGCATCGGTCAGACCAAGGTGGTCACGGTCTATCGCCTGATCGCCGAGGGTACGGTGGAGGAGAAGATCCTCCAGCTCTCCGCCAAGAAGCGCACGCTGGTCTCGAACGTGCTGTCCTCCGAGGGCAGCCCGCTCAAGGGCCTCACGCGCGCCGACGTGGACGATCTGTTCAGCTGAGCGCGGACGAGTCCCGTCAGTGCCAGATGCTTTGGGCTCGCGTCAGCAAGGCGCTGAGCTCGCGACCGTCGGGCGTCTGGCCGAAGTGCGTGCGGCTGACGACGCGACGCACGTCCTCGAAGCGGGCGCCCTCGCTGTGGCTCGAGTGGCGCATGATCTCCGCGAACTCCGCCACCGCGGCGCAGAAGCGGAAGGCGTCGCTGCCCTGCCCGAACTGGGCGTGGCCCTCGTTCAGGTGAAAGGTCTGACGCAGCAGCTGGCTGCGACGACCGGTGGGCTGCTTGTAGCGCACGCGGACCTCGGCCAGGGCGCGCGGATCCTGTTGTGGATCGACGCCGGGTTGTAGCTCGTACTCGAGCAGCGCCGTCACGAACTGGCCCGAGCCGAGCTCGGCCGCGTCCACCGTGTCGTCCTCGAAGTCGCGATGCCGGAGCACGCGGTTGTCGTAGCCGATCAAGCGGAAGTGAGAGACGACGGCGGGATCGAATTCCACCTGCACCTTCACGTCCTTGGCCACCACCTGCAGCGTCCCCGAGAGGTCACGGGCGAGCACCCTGAGCGCCTCGTTGCGGTTGTCGACGTAGGCGTAGTTGCCGTTGCCGTGGTCCGCCAACCGCTCCATGTCGCGGTCGTTGTAGTTGCCGCGACCGAAGCCCAAGGTGGTCAGCGTGATGTCGCGCTCTCGGTACTGCTCGATCAGGTGGATCAGCGAGTCGCCCGTGAGGCCGACGTTGAAGTCGCCGTCGGTGCACAGCACCACGCGGTTGATGCCGCCGCGCCTGAAGTGCTGCGCCGCGAGGTCGTAGGCGGCGCGGATGCCACCCTCGCCGTTGGTCGATCCGCCCGAGGTCAGCGACTCGATGGCGGCCAGGACCTCACCGCGATGCGAGACGGCCGTGGGCGTGAGCAGCGTGGCCTGTCGTCCCGCGTAGACGACGATGCCGATGGTGTCGTCGGGGCGCAGGCTGTTGACCAGCTGCGACAGCGCGTGCTGCACCAGGGGCAGCTTGTTGGCTTCCCCCATCGAGCCGGAGACGTCTACCAGGAAGACCAGGTTGGCCGCCGGTCGCTGCGCCGCGGGGATCTCCTGCGCGCGAACCGCGACGCGCAGCAGATGTCGACCTTGGCCAAAGTAGCTCGGGGCGCTCTCCACGCGCACGGCGAAGGGCTCGCCACCGCCCGTGGGGGCGGGGTCGTCGTAGCGGAAGAAGTTGATCCACTCCTCCACGCGCACGCCCTCGGGCCGCGGCAGGCGACCCGCCGTGAGGTCACTGCGCGCCAGGGTGTAGCTCGCCGTGTCGACGTCGAGGGAGAAGGTGCTCATGGCGTCCTGACGCGTGTCCATCAGGCCGTTCTCACGCGTGTCGGCGTAGGTCTCGCCGCCGCCGCTCTCGCTGGGCGTGGTCGGCATCTGCGCCGCGGGCGCGGGCTGCACGCCCGGAGGCGGAGAGGGTGGAGGTCGGGAAGGGCTCTCCTCCGCGGCGGCTCCCGTGGACACGCTCTCCGTGTCGGAGCTGGCGTAGACCGCTTCGTCGCTCTCGACCTCACTGCCGTCACCCGAGTACGCCACGCCGCCTGTTGGGCTCGGGCCTCGGGCGACGTAGGTCGCGCTCTCTCCGCCGCAGCCGGCCAAGGCCAAGCAGAGGATGAAGAGCGTGGGGGAGTGGGGGCGACCGCAAGCGCGTGTGTCGATGGCGCCGGCTCTCGAGTTCACGGCCATGGGGACCTCTCTTTCCGGGAGGTCAACGCCGATGGCGGCGAGTGCTTACAGTCGAGCGCTCACACGGGCTTGAGCACCATCAACGCCAGCGTCGCGAGGAAGCCTCCGACGGCGAGCGTGAGCGAGATGGGACCGCGACGACCTTCCCGACCGACGGAGTAGAGCAAGGCGTTGAGTGAGATGAAGGACGCGAGCAGCGCCCACAGGATGAAGTCCGACAGATAGGACACGCCCTCGACGCCCGCGACGATGAAGCCGAGCAGCCAACACGCGATCATCCCGGGACCGCCCATGAACAGCGCCAGGCGTCGTCGCTCCGGCAGCTCACGCGCCACGACGCCGCCCAACGTGCCCGTCGCGTAGGTCACGACGGCGATCAGCTTCAGCAGCCTGAGCCAGGGCAAGAGCGCCATGTCGAGGTCCTAGTCGCCGGAGCGCCCTCGGTCGAGGCCTCACTCACGGCGCTTGGTCGGCGTAGGGTCCTTCGCGCGCGGTCTCGAGGTAGCTGCGAAGCGGCGTGGCGTCATCGAGGAGATGGTTGACGTAGTCGCGCAGATCCATGCCCGCCCCTTCGATCTCCGTGCCCTGCCAGCGGATGATCGTCAGGCAGTGGCTGCTGTTGTCTTCGCGCCAGAAGGGCAGGTAGTAGCCGAGGTTCGGATGCGCGTCGTACTGCGCCATCATCAACTGCGTGTCCTCCCACCACAGGCGGTAGATCTCGCTGCGAGGGGGGTCGGCGTAGAAGCGGCTGTAGGAGTAGAGCGAGTAATTGTAGTCGAGCCGGAAGAAGACCGAGGACAGGCGGTCGTCGGGGAACTCGTTCGCGAGCAGATCGTTCAGCGCGCCGAGATCGGTCAGCTCGCGCTCGTACTCCGGGATCTCGTCGTGGATCAGGCCGTCGAGATCCCACGCCGCGCGGATGGTGTCGTGCATGGGCTTGGAGTTGCCTGCGTCGGGGAAGATCGGTCCCGAGTCGCTGAGCAGGTAGCCGTGTTCGACGTTCGGCAGATCCTTGCGATAGAAGTAGTAGTTCGCGAGGGAGCCGGCGCCGCCCGCGCTGCAGCCCGTCAGCAGCATCTTCGGGATCGAGCGCGTGAAGTGCTCCCCGATCCAGCCGATCACGGCCTGGTTGTCGGCGCGTCCCGCGTGGTGCCAGACGAGGTCCGGCTCGACGCCCGTGGGATCGACGTAGGTGTGCACGCTGCGCCCGCTGTGGATGTCGCCCGTGCAGTAGGGAACGAAGACGTAGTTCCAATCCTTGAGCGGGTTGGCGTCGTTGCGCACGATGATCGGCGCCGCGACGCGCCACAGATCCATGTGGTTGTCGGGGATGCCGTTGGGGTTGGCCGCGCCCATGACGCCGCCGCGATGCGAGCAGCTGTCGAAGTCCCAGCAGGCGCCACCCGGCTCGAAGTAGACGACGAGGTTATCGCTGAAGTGCGTGGGGTTGACGAAGAACTTGTACTGGCTGCCGTCGCCGCAGACGGTGCCGGGGATCTCCACCTTGTTCCAGCGGCCGAAGCTCAGGCCGGCGAGCGGTCCGTCGTCGCGTGCGTCGGGAGCGGCGTCGGCGATCTGGCCGTCGAGGACTGCGCCATCGCGCGCGCTGGCATCCACGGATGCATGGACGCCGGCGTTCGAGCCCCCGCCACACGCGGTGGCGAAGAGGAGGAGGGACAGCCACGGCGCGCTCGAGCTTCGCATGGAACGCATTCTAGGGGCTGGGTTGTGGCCCGTAAATGGGCATCGAGGAGCAGCGAGGAGCAGCGCGAGGGCGGCGTCGGCTCAGGGGTCGAGGTGGAAGTTCGCCCTCAGCTGATGCAACGACGAGCGGTAGGTGGTGGCCTGCTGCGTGAGCTGCGCGAGGGTGCGCGCGACCTCGTCGTCGAGCTGCTGGACCCTGCGACTCATGCCCTCCTCGTCCACGCCGATGCTCTGGCAGAGGCGCGCCGCGTCGGTGCCGATGCGAGGCACGTTGATCTGCACGATGTGCCCGTCGAACTGACTGTCCTTCAGCTGCGCCCAGATGGGCGCGCGACACGGGAAGGGTCGAGTGTTGGGCACGTTCTCGAGCGCCGTGCGGACCTGCGCGAGGAGCCGCAACGCGCGCTGGACCTGCTCCACGGCGCGGTCGGGCTGAGCGCCGTAGTTGTTCTCGCAGCGCCTGTTCCAGCCCTGGGAGTGGACGCAGTCCTGGATGTCGTGCATCCAACCCTCCACGCGACCGAGATGCTCGATGAAGCTCAGCTCGCGCGCGACCAGGCCGTCGTCGGGGGACTGCCAGCGGGCGAAGCGCTCACAGATGTCGTCGAGCTGCCGTCGCAGAGACGACAAGCTGGAGCTCTGGTTTTCCCCGGCGCGGATGGCCGCGCTCAGGTCGTCGCGCAGCGTGGATTGGCTCCCGCAGGCGCGGGGCGGGCTTCCGTCCGCGGGCAGGGCGAGCTCGTCGCGTACGCGCGCCACCATCGGTCGCGCAGCCTCGATGTCCGCGATCTGTGCCTCGAGGTTGGCTACGACCTCCAGGATCTGCGGGGTCACCTGCGGGGAGGGCGGGATGATCGTGGGTGTGCCGGGAGTGTTCGTGGCCCCGACCGAGATTCGGCTCTCGAGGCCGCTCGCCCACGTGCCCAGCGCGGCTTGTCCGTCCCGTCGCCGCCGCGCGAAGAGGTCGAGCAGACGGGCCGCGCCAGAGAGCTCCCGATCGATGCTGGCCAGTCGGGCCGAGTGCATGTTCGCCTCGACCGCGCACACGTTCCAATCGCGGCAGAGCTGCACGCGCGCGAGGCGAAGGCTGCGGAGGGCGTCGACCACGGCTGCGCGCAGGCCATCCTGTCCCGGCAGGTGCGTCGCTTGCTCGAGCAGCGGGTTCAACCGCTGGTCGAGATCGGAGGCCTCCGCGTCGCAGTCGCGCAGTGGCTGAGCGGTCCCATTGGGACAGGTCACGCTGCCGCCGCCGTCGGCGAGGACGGGCAGCGGCGACGCGAGCACGAGGCCGAGCACGAGGGCGGCGCGCCAAGGAGAGGTCCACATCCAAGGTCTGGACGCTCCCGCGGTCGGTCGATTCAAGGGCTTCATCGGATCGCGGCTCGAGTCTGGCGCACGATGCCGCGGTAACTCGCGGCGGTGGTGCGCAGCGTGCCCTCGATCTGGTCGAGGCGATCCGAGAAGCCCGAGGCCGAGCTGCGGAGCGCCGCGAGGTCCGTGCCCAGGCCGCGACAGATGTTATCCCGCAGCCGCGTCACGGTTTGGGCCGCAGATCCGGCGTAGCGGTTGCCCGCGGATTCGAGCCGCTTCAGTTGGCTGAAGGGGGCCGAGCTGCACGGGAAGGGTCGGCGGCCTTCGGGGACCCCGGCGATGGCCGCGCGCGCCTGCTCCAGCGCCTGGGCGATCTGCTCCGCCACGGCGGTGGGTTCATTCGTGCTCACGCTCTGGTCACGGGCGCGTGTCAGGGCGGCGTCGATGGTGCTGGGCAGGTTGTGGAGGTCGCCGCGGATGGAGTCCGGCGGCGTGCGCAGGTTGTGGAAGGGCTGACACAGGCGAGTGATCTCGCCCCTCAGCGTCTGGGCCGTGCTGACGACCGTGGGCACGTCGCTGTGGGTCGGGAGCGCCGTGAGCACGCCGGGCGCGCAGATCGTGGGCTCGTGTCCGTCCGTCAGGCCGCGCGTCTTGTCGCGCATGCCCTGCACCTGATCCAGCAGCTGCTCGATGGCCGTCGCCTGCGCTTCGTAGTTTCGCGCCGTCTCCTTGAGGCTCGCGATCTGTTCGCGCGTCATGCCCCCGCCCGGCGGCATCCCGGCTCCGGGTGTGTTCGCGGGATGGGCGTTGCGCTCGGGCGCAGCCGCGGACGCCTCGCCCGGGTCGTGTCGGTTGGAATGTCTGCGCAACCCCGACGCCGCCTGCGCGTGCTGTTCGACGCCCGCGTCCGCGTGGGCAGCTACGGCAGCGTCGGGCTTGATCGTCGCGACCGAGGCGTCGGGTGAGGTCGCGCCCAGGGCGGGACCGCTGGTGGAGGTGTAGGTGAGCTGCCGCGTGACGGGAGGTCCGCCCACGCCTCCGTCGACCCAATCCGAGCGCACATCGGTGACGCTGACGCTCACCTCACGCGTCTGGCGCCAGATGAAGGCGCCGCCCACCAGGAGCAGCGCCAGCAGCCCGGCCGCTCCGGCGGCGATGGGCACCGTGCGCTCGAGGCGAAGGGTCGGCCGCGTCACCGGGGAAGCGCCGGCGTACGCGGGTGGCGCCGTGGCGGGCATAGCTCGCGTGGCGGCGATCGCGGGTAGGTCGGCGGCGCGCGTCGAGGCGATGGCCCGGTCGCCGTTGCCCTCGACCGCGGCCAGGAAGCTGGCGATGGACTCGAAGCGCTCGTCGGGCGACTTGTTCATCGCGTAGGCGACGGCGGCGGAGATGTGAGAGGGCGCGGCACCTCGCTCCGCCAAGGTCGGGGCCGTGGTCGTCAACACCTTGACCAAGAGCGCAGGGGCGGAGGGCGCCGTGAAGGGCGGCTCCCCCGTGAGCATCTCGTACAGCATGACGGCCAGGGCGTACTGGTCGGCGGGCTCGCCCACGCGCTCGCCCGCGGCCTGCTCGGGCGCCATGTACAACGGCGTGCCCATGGCCACGCCCGAGGCCGTGAGGTGCTGCGCGTCGGCGCTCTCCGTCATGCGCGCGAGACCGAAGTCGAGCACCATGGCGCGATCGGGTGCTCCGCGCGCGGCGCGTAGAAAGACGTTCCCCGGCTTCAGGTCGCGATGGATGATGCCCGCCTCGTGGGCCACCATCAGCGCCACGGCCGTCTCGTGGAAGATGCGCAGCGCCTCCGCGAGGGGGAGCCTGCCCACGCGCGCCATCCGCTCCGAGAGGTCCTCGCCCTCGAGCAGATCCATCACCAGATAGTCGATGCCGTCTTCGGTCTGGGCGAAGTCCTGGATGGCCACGATGCCTGGATGGTTCAGCTCGGCCAGCGCCGCCGCTTCGCGCTCGAAGCGCACCGCCGCCTCGTCGGAACGCGCGCCGTGATCCGGGCGCAGCACCTTCACCGCGTAGCGCTTGCCCGTGCGGGTGTGGCGCGCCACGTAGACCGCGCCCATGCCCCCTTGGCCGAGCGGGCGCTCCACCAGGAAGGCTCCACCGAGCGTCCTGCCGATGAGGGGGTCCACCATCACTCAGGGGAGTATGCAGGCCAGGCCCACTCTCGGCCACTCCGGGCTACGCCCTTCATCCCCGACGCGCGGCGCAGCGCTCTCAGTGTCCGAAGCGAAATGTGCTTGATCGCCTTCCTGCGTCGAGGCGCCCCGCGGAGAAGGCGCGAGGAGCGAGCATCCCGGGGCTATGTGAGCGACGAGCAACGAAGAGCGGGGATGGATCGGCGCAGGAAGGCCAGTCACATTTCGCGCCGGACACTCAGTCCAGACCCGCGTCCCGACGGAACTCCAGGCATTGCTCGCTGCCCGCCTCGAAGTCCCGGCAGGTCGTGCCGCGGATCTCGTAGATTTGGCAGGCGTTGGCGGATTCGACCGTGCCCAGATGCACGCATGAGCCGTCGGCGCGGGTGGCGAAGCCCACATAGCCGAAATGCCCTGGCTGAACCGCCTCGGCCAGATCGTCACGGCCCGCGGCGCGCCAGCGAACCAGGTCCGCTTCGGGCACCAGAATCCGGCCATCGTGCCCCGTGCGGCAGCAGGCGCCGCAGCTCAGGCAGTCCGGCGAGGCGTTGCTCGGGGGCGTCGAGTCTGGCCGCCCGCTTTTCTCTGGCTGAGGTATGCTTTGGGCCATGATGAACTCCTCCACTACCTATCGCCTCATCGCGCTGCTCGCCAGCGGCCTCCTGTTCACCGTCGGCTGCGGAGACGATTCTTCGCCCACCGATGCCGGACCAGACTCCGCGATGCCCGACGGCAGCACGGATGGCGGCGGGGACGCCGGCGACGCCGGTCCGATGGATTGCGTCATGGCGCGCGTCATCGAGGGCTCGACCATGACAGCTCCCGGCCCGGACGCCATCGGCGGAAACGGCGACCTCGAGGTGACGAACGGCCTCTTCCGCGCCGTGTTCGACGCGGTCGACAGGCCCGCTCTGCTCGCACGCTCCGGCGGCAACCTTGTCGACCTGCACTACCTCGGGGAGAGCGACAACTTCGAGGAGTTCAGTCAGCTCGGTAGCCCGGCGCAGGCGTTCCAGGTCTCCTACAACACCATGGAGGTCGCCGAGCAGGACAGCGACCATGTGCTGATCCGCTCGAGCGGCTTCATCGATCCGCAGCCCAAGGAGGACGGAAGCCCTCAGCTCACGCCTGATCCCGGCGAAGGCATCACCGTGATCACCGAGCACGAGATCCGCTGCGGTGATCCGCGCATCCGCGTGAGCTCGACGCTGAGGAACACGACTGCGAACACCTACGCGCTCGGCAACGGCTTCCACGTCCTCGACTTCGTGATCTGGGGCGGCAGCTCCGGCTTGCCCTTCTGTCCCACGACCGGGCAGGGCGATCGGTGCACCGAGTTCAACTCGGCCGATCCGCTCGCGACCATCGTGCGCACGCCCTACGTCGGCTCCACCGGCTCGCTGATCGGCGACGGCTCCACCTATGCCTACTATCCCGCCAGCGTCGACACCGTGATGGCTGTGCACGGTGCGCAGGTGTCGGGCATGGGGTCTTTCGGCATCGGCATCGGTCTGCTCAGCCCGGCCGGGCACGAGACCTACGATCGCGTCCTCGTACTCGGTCATCAGGCGGACGTGGCCTCCGCGGTCGACACCGTGCTCGACGATCTCGCCGGGCTCGGTCGCATGGAAGTCGGCACCGTCTCCGGTACGGTCACGCTGCCCCCTGGCGAGAGCTTCACCGCGGACCCGAGGCGTCGCCCCGAGATCGTCCTGGCCCAACCCGACGCGAGCGGGAGCGCGACGGATCCGACGACCTGGACGCCGTTCACCATCGTGCGCGTGCAGGCCGACGGAACCTTCTCGGCCCGCATGCCCATCGGCGCGGTCTCCTACGAGATCCGAGCCATGGGTCGCGAACCGATCCGCGGCACAGCGGGTGATCTCGCGTCGGGGGCCACCCTCGACCTTCCGATCACGCTTCCCGCCGCGCCCAGCCTCGACGTCACCGTGACGGACGGCACCGGCGGTGTGCCTTCACGTGTCGTGGTCGTCGGCACGGGCGCTACGTCCACGCCCGACTTCGGCTCGGCCTTCGGCGGCAGCCCCGCCATGAACACCGCGCTCACGGATGGCGACGGGCTCGTCTCCTTGCCGTTGCCGGCGGGTACCTACGATGTGTACGCCACGCATGGCGTGAACTGGTCCCTCGCGCATCAGAGCGTGACGGTCGACGCCAGCGGCGCGAGCACGACGCTGACGATCCATCCCGTGGACGTGGTCCCGGCCGGGTTCATCATCGGCGACTTCCACGTGCACAGCGGCGTGAGCTTCGACTCGTCCCTGCCCATCGAAGACCGCGTCATGGCCTACCTCGCCGAGGGCGTTCAGGCGATGGTCTCGACCGAGCACGATGTGATCTTCGACTACGCGCCCGCGTTGGCCACGGTCGAGGACGGCCTGCCCCCGAGCTGGCAGGGCAAGCTGCGCACCTACGTGGGTCTGGAGTCGACCTCCTTCGTTCCCTGGAGCGAATTCATCCACACCATCGGTCACTACAACGCCTTCCCGCTGGTGGTGCAGCCCGGTGCGCACAAGAGCGGTGCGCCCGCCGATGAGTTCATCGATCCCGGCACGCTGTACGAGCGTCTGCGCGCGCTGCCCTCGCCCGTCACGTCGCCCGTCGTGCAGCTGAACCACGGTCGCTCCGATCGGCGCGGCAGCATCTGGCTCGGCTACTTCGACTCTTGCGGCTTCGACCCCACCACCACCATCGACGACACGGGCTCGTGCTTCATGGCCACGGGGCCGGGCGGCACGCGCGCCTGGGACGCCGACGCCATGGAGGTGATCAACGGCAAGGACGTGCCGAGCTTCATCGGCAACATGCGCGATTGGCTCGCTCTCCTGCGCGCGTCGCCCGACGGTCGTCGGCCCGTGGGTACGGCCAACAGCGACTCGCATCGGCTGGTCACGGAAGAGGCGGGCTACCCCGTCACCTTCGTGAAGACCGACGTTACCCTGGACGCGCTCTCCGACGACGCGCTGGTCACGGCGCTCGAGTCGGGCGCTGTCGCGGGCGGCACGGGCGTCTTCGTCTGGGCCGAGGTCTGCCAGACCGACGGAACCGGATGTGTCGCGCCCGGTCGTGACCTCTTCACCGTCGCAGGTGGCGCGGCCAAGCTCCACATCACCGTCGCCGCACCGCCGTGGGTACCCGTGGACGAGATTCGCGTGCGCCTCGGTGGCGAGGTCGTCCAAAGGCTCTCGGGCGCCGACCTGAGCACCCCGGCGGATCCCTTCGGCACGACCGGCGTCATCCGCTACGACGGCATGGTCGACCTCACGGGCATCACCGAAGACAGCTTCGTGGTCGTCGAGGCGGGCTTCGCCTTGCCGCGCGTCGGTGACCTCGACGCCGATGGTGTCGTCGACGCCACGGACAATGACGGAAACGGCGTCGTCGACGCCGCGGATCAGACCGCCGGCGGCGTTGTCATTCCCGACGCGCCCACCTACCTCGACATCCTCGCACCCGGCGCCCACGCCATGGGCTTCGTCAATCCTGTTTACCTCGATGTAAACGGAAACGGCGTCTACGACGCCCCGTCGACACCGTTCTCGGACTGACCGAACTCCCCCTACCTTCCCGACACCGTTCTCGGACTGACCGCACTCCCCCTACCTTCC
>Ga0100396_1001854_pt1 | contig 13782 bp, 6 predicted proteins | sample CryGeymeta201520_FD_81551 | JGI IMG/M metagenome (GOLD analysis project Ga0100396, IMG submission 81551) | Groundwater microbial communities from Crystal Geyser aquifers in Utah, USA - Crystal Geyser metaG 2015-20 | ecosystem: Environmental > Aquatic > Deep subsurface > Groundwater | place: USA... | reverse complement strand
GGTAACGGTTTGAGGCGTACCTACTTCAGTACAGCTAAAATTAGATTTATCCAAACTTAAGGTAACAGGGCCCGAAGGGTCGGAAGAGCCATTGTCAATTTGTTGAGGGGTAATGCTAGCATTACCTGAGGCATCTACATAAATAGTTACGTCTTGTGTGAGGATAGTTGGAGCGTCAACATCAACTATGGTAACAATAGCAGGTGCGGTTGTTACATTGCCACTTTGGTCAGTTCCGGTTAATATTACGGTGTTGGCACCTAAATTGGCAACGGTAAAATCCATTATATCTAGGGTAAGTGTTAAGCTACAATTATCAGTACTGCCATTATCAATTTGATTTGGGGCAATACTTCCAAAGCCATCTTCATCTAATTCTAAAGTAATATTTTGGGTAATAACTGTTGGAGCGGTGTTATCGACTACCGTTACAATTGCTGGGGTGCTTGTTGAATTACCACTTGGGTCGGTTCCAGTTAATAATACCGTATTAGGCCCTAAATCAGCACAAGAAAAAGTAGTTTTATCTAGGGTAAGCATTAAGCCACAATTGTCGGAACTGCCATTGTCAACTAGAGATGTTGAGATAGAAGCGACGCCGTTAGCATCTAAGTTGACGCTAATTGGTTTGGTAATAACCGAAGGGGCGAGGTTATCTACAACGGTTACTTTTGCGGTAGCAGAAGCAGCATTGCCGTGTGTATCGGTAACTGTTAACGTAACGGTATTAGGACTTGTTGCAATATCGGCACAAGTAAAATGAGTTTTGTCTAAGGCATAAGAAGCAATACCGCAAGCGTCTGTAGAACCATTGTCAACCATTTGAGGGGTAATGGTTGCATTGCCTTGGGCATCTAAATTAATTGTAATGTCTTTGGCTAAAATGCTAGGAGGTGTTACATCTTGAATTGTTACGATAGCGGTGCCCGAAGCCGTATTTCCTTTAGCATCAGTAGCTATTAAAGTAACGGTATTTGGTCCAACATTGGCACAAGAAAAATTTCCTTGGCCAGCACCAAGACTGAGCGTAACTGTACTACAATTATCGGTTGTGCCACCATCTATATCCGATGGGATAATACTTGCAGCACCACTAGCATTTAATGAAACCGTAATTGGTTTAGTGACTACGGTTGGAGGCATGGTATCGCTATTAGTTGAAATCACGACGGTGTCAGAGCTCGTTGCACCTTTACTATCAGTTACCTCAAGTTTAATAGTGTGAATACCCGGCACGGTATTAATTGTTGGTGCAACACCGGTTGCTAAAGTAGTCCCATTTTCTGACCACGTATAAGTCAAGGCGTCTCCGTTTATATCATTAGAGCCTGAGCCATTTAAAGTTACAGAAACTCCTCGTGAACTAGCACAATTAAATAATTGGTCAGCTCCTGCATTAGCTACGGGAGGAGTGTTGACCGTTACCGTGCGGGTTAAAGGGGCAGAAGTATTACCCGACGCATCTACAGCAGTGAAAGTTAAGGTATAATTACCAGGCACATTTGTATTTACGGTTCCTGACACCAATGAGGCTGGATTTAAATCACAATTATCTGTTACGGTTGTGCCAGCATCTGTATAAGAAGTACCAAGATTTATATTTACTGATGCACTTCCATTTAAAGTAATTGTTGGGGCGATTGTATCAGGATAATTGGTTGAAAAATCTGCTCCAAATGCAAAATTTACATAATTTTCATAAGTTAAATAATCGAACGAAATACTTGTAAAAGTACCATTCATTCTGACAATAGCATAAGCTTCTCGTCCAGTAATTTGCGTTGGAGAATTTTGTACAAATGAGGAGCCACTACCAACATGAGTTGACCATAAAACATCTACAGGCGCACTAAAATTAATAGGGACTGAAATGGAACCATTTCCAATTGATGAAAAAACCAAAACAGGATTCGTCATCGGACTCGCAAAAGTTAAAGTATTAGAACTTGGTTCAATATTTTGAATAGTAGGATTGGCATTAGGCACATTAAAAGAAGCCGGAAAGGTACTATGAGAATACACGTTGCTTGTACTTTTAACATTTACAGAAGATGTATAAGTATAACCGATGCCATTTATAGTTCCTGAAGCAGTCTTGCCATTAATTGTTGGCGCGTTTGACCAAAAGAAATTTGATTGAGTACAACCACCCGTGTTGATTGCTACGACCTGTCCATTAACATTAACTTTTGCGCCAGTTAAGTTATTTCCTGATGGGCAATCGTCAAATTGAACAATTACAAGTCTGTTAATTTCACCCGCAACTGCTAAAGAAGCATAATCGGCTGAAATAGGATTTTGTCCTAAACTTATTTGACCAATGAAGGCACCATTTGGATGAACAGAATTAAAAATATAGGCTCTTGCCCCATCATCAGCAGCAGCGAAGGCAACATTTAAACTGGAAATATTAAAATTAGCAGGTATGTTTAAAAAGGTTTCAAAATAGGTAAAATCAAGTTGAGATAAACAATAACTTAAAATGGAATTTACAGAATAATTTATTTCACCATTTGCATTTACAGGAGCTGCAACCCAATTGGGATCTGATGCGTTAGGTATGTTAGCTTGACTATAAGCCGCAGGATTTCCGTGAAAGCCTACATTAAAACTAATAGCGCCTCCGCCGTTATTCATTTTCCAAGGAGAAATGGTAACTTGTGTAGTAGCTGTTTGTTGCGGCGCTTGCATATTTATTGATGTTCCGCGAAATGCTACATTCACACTAGCGATAAAATCGGCAGCAGTGGCTTTAACGATATTTGATAATTGACTATTAACTTGTAAAACATTGTAATTATGATTTTGTTCTACATTTGTGTACCTTAACATAAAAGGTAAAACTTTTGTATTTACTTCATTTGTATTTGAAGCAAATAAACAAGTGCTCACAAAAAGTATTAGAATGAGCTTGGTTAAAAGTAATTTTGTTTTCATAACAGTTGGTTTAATTTAGAAATAGTATTTTCATAGTTTATAAAAAACAAACGTACTATTAAGCAATTAGTAAACCAAAAAAATGGTGTGAATGACGTGTTTTTGTATGTGAACGGTAATTTTGGGTCAAATTTGAATGTTTATAGCAACAAAAAGCGGGTTAAAGTTTAAACTTTAACCCGCTTTTTTTAGATGAATAACCCCCCGGTTATACTACCTATTTTTTATAAATATTTACAGTATAAACTTTGCCTTTGCAAATAACCCTGGCAAAATAAGTGCCTGATTTTTTTCCTCGCATATTAATTGAGACTCCTTGTTTTAAATCTTTAGAGCCTTTTTTATAGATTCTAGTTCCTTTATTGTTATAAATTTCAACAGAACCTTCTCCTTTTTTGTTTAAACCGATAACAAAATCATCATCAACTGGATTTGGGTAAACAACCGCTTTGGTTTCTGAACCTTTAGATTTTGAATGGTGGTCTTCATCACCGGAATGATTATTATGATCATCGTCGTCATCTTTGTCTTCGCATTTGCTCTCGTGATCATCATCATCATCATCATCATCATTACCTGCGTGGCTGTTGTGGTGGTCATCATCATCATTGCAATCGCTATTGTGGTCATCATCATTATCAACAACAACATCTACATAAGAGGTAGCACAAGTTGCATCACAAGCGCCTAAAGTATCCAAATGAAGTGTTAAGTGTTGTAGAACAGCATTTACGCTAATTTCAATAGTATGAGAGCGACCGCTTTTTTGTCCCTCATTATGACAAACCAATACTTTGCCTTTATACTTGCCGTATTTATCAATAGCACGAGCATCGATTACGCAAACATAAATTGATGCTGTTGCTAAACAGCCATCGGCATTGGTTGCTATTACTGTGTAAGTAGTCGAAACTTTTGGGTTTATGGTTGGATTAGCAACGTTTGCAACAACCTCGCCTGTTGAACTTGTCCAGCTATAAATAAAACCTGTACCGCCAGTTGTTTGGGTGCTTAGAGTCATAGTTTGTGGCCCATAACCTAAAAAAATGGTATTTGGTTTTTGGGTAGTTACAGCAGTAAATGGGTTTATAACTATGGTGCTATTGCAACTAACTGGACTCTGAGTTACGGTTACATTAAACGAACAGCTTGCGGTGTTACCTGAAGCATCGGTTATGGTATGGGTAACTACAGTAGTGCCAATTGGAAAAACAGAGCCACTAGCCAAACCGGCAGTTAAAGCAGTATTAGCCGAACAATTATCAGTTCCTACTGGTGCTGTATAATTCACAATAGCACCTAATGCACTTGTGGAAGTAACTGTAATATCGGCAGGGCATGTAATTACTGGTGCAAGATTATCGACTACAGTAACTATGGTCTGAGCAATTGTTGCATTGCCAAAGGGGTCAGTTCCTGTTAAGGTAACTAAATTTTGGCCCAAATTTGCACAGGTAAAATCTGTGATATCTAAACTTAAAGTTAAGCCACAATTGTAAAAACTGCCGGCATCTATATCTGAAGGGACAATAGTAGCCAGCCCAGATTCATCTAAATAAATCGTTAAATATTTTGCAATTACCATTGGTGAGGTCAGATTTGATACAGTAACGGTAGCTTGTGCAGAGGCGGTGTTTCCACTTGCATCGGTTCCTGTTAAAGTTACAATGTTAGCACCTATATTAGCACATGTAAAATCGGTTTTATCTAAGGTTAGGTTAAAACTACAATTATCACTACTTCCACCATCTATATCTGTAGCAACAATAGTAGCAGAGCCTGTATCATCTAAATCAACTGTAAAATTTTGTGCAATAACCGTTGGTGCAATGTTATCAATTACAGTAACGGTAGCTTGTGCAGAGGCGGTGTTTCCACTTGCATCGGTTCCTGTTAAAGTTACAAAATTTGATCCTAAATTAGCGCAACTAAAAGTGGTTTTATCTAAACTTAAAGTAACAGGGTTGCAATTATCGGTTGTGCCACCGTCAATATCAAAAGTGCTAATATTTGCATTACCTAATGCATCTAAATAAACCGTTGTAGGTTTGGTTACAATTGTAGGGGCAGTTGTATCGGTATTTACAGTTATGGTTACAACGCTTTTATTGGTGCTAGAAACTCCAGCTCCATTATCTATTACAAGTGAAATGGTATGTGTGCCAGGTAAAAGTGTGATGGTTGGATTAATTCCAAATGCTATAATTGACCTTTTTTCTCTCCAAGTATAATTTACTGTATTGGTTGAGCCAGAGCCGTCTAAAGTTACTAAAGTGCCCGTTAAAGGTGCGCAATCAATTGTTTGATTTGAACCGGCATAAGCAAGTAAGCCCCTGTCTCTAATTTGCGCATTAAGATTGACTGAAAATAAGCATCCAATCAATAAAAAACTTGCTAAAAATCTTAGGTTAAGTTTTTTTGGTTTATTAATAAAGTTAAGTAAAGTTGTTTGCATAGCGCTGATTTTGGTTAAAAACATTTGATGTTAAGGGAAATAGTTAGCAAAAATACAAATAAAATTGTAATTATAAAAGTCTTAAATTAAAAATAGGTCTTTTTTATAAAAAATGGATTAGCTATTCTAAAACAAACATTTGCAAGTATTTATAATTTTTATTATCCATTTTTTATCAGCTTTTATGGGTGTCAATAAAGACTTGTTTTAGCAGCGGGAGGTAATTTCTTGAAATCGGCAATTTTTGGTTGCCAATTTCTATTTCGTTTATGGTTAATGATTTGATGTGGGTTTTGTTGATAATGAAAGAGCGGTGGATTCTGATAAAGTCTTCCGATTGCATTTTTTCATTCAGATTTTCTAAGCTATTTCGGTCGATATATATTTTGTTAGAAGTGTGTATTTCAACATAATTATTATCTGCCTTCATAAAAATAATATTGTAATAAAAAACTTTTACCTGTTTAATGCCATCTTTTAACATTAAAAAATTATCTGTTTTAGGATTTCTAAACTTATCAGAAGCAATGTGAATGGCGGTGTAAACATCCATCGGTTTAAATGGTTTAATTATATAGCCGCTAGGCTTTGTTGGCAGGGCTTTTTCTATAATTGCTTTGTCAGAATGTGCGGTGATGTAAATAAAAGGAATTGCTAAATTATACTGAACATATTTTCCTATTTCTATGCCGTCATATTCGTGCTCCATACGGATATCTAACAAAATTAAATCGGGCTTTAGTTTAGTTATTAATTCTATAATTTCAGCTTTATAATGACCAATGCCAACCACTTGGTGATTAAATGACTTTACAATATCTGCCAAATGCTCGGCAATTAATATTTCATCTTCTCCAATAACGATTCTCATGACCTCCCTTTTTTATAAGCCAACTTTTAGTTTTTAATAAATTTAAGTTACAAATCGCAACCCATTTCATTTCGCCTTTCTAGGCTACAATTTTCGTGATGTTCGCATCTAAATTTAACCAGTATTTCGGTACCGCCTTTATTCTTGATTTCTAATTGCGCATTTAACTGCTTTGAAAAAATAGTTATCAAACGCAAACCGAGTGACTTATTCTCGGTATTTAAATATTTAGAATCGATGCCTATACCGTTATCTTTGATTGAATAAACAATTAATTTGGTTTTTGAATCGCAATACAAATCAATTTTTACCTCGGGTTGTTTTTGATGTTTAAAAGCGTGTTTTACGGTATTCGAAATGGCTTCGTTGGTTATCATCCCCAAAGCAATGCAATACGAAATATCAATATTGATATCTTCAATAGACTTTGTAATAACAATCTTTATTTTATCCTGATTCATCAGTTCATTAATTGAATTGATTAAATGTGATAAATAGGCTCTTAACGAAATATACGACACGTTTTCTTTGTTATAAAGTATTTCGTGAACCATAGCCATCGCGTTGATTCTGTTATAAGTTTCGGTCAATATTTTTTTCGATTTCTCGCTTTTTAAAGCGTTTAATTGCATTGAAACCAAACTTGAAATTAATTGTAAATTATTTTTTACCCTGTGGTGGACTTCGTGAATCAACACATCTTTTTCTTTTATTTGGGTATTAATTTTAAGATAACTTTTTTCTAAAGCTTCCTTTTCGGATAAAATTTCTTTGGTTTTTTTATCGATGATGCCTTCAAGTTCGTGTGCTTTTTTAAGAGCCAATCGTTTTTTATACTGGTAGTAAAACAGAGCTAATCCGATAAGGATTATCCAAAATAAGATGTGATAATAGATGTTTTGATAAAAATAAGGTTTAATCTCGATAGGAATTTTAATAATATTGCTTATTCTGTTTGCCGATAGGGCGCGGATTTGAATTTCAGAATCGTATAATTCAAATTTTTGCAAATCTAAATTTGGATAATTGCCCAGGCTAATCCACAAGCTGTGATTATTTTTGTTTAAAATTTTATATTCATATTTCAACGTGTTTTCTTGCCCCCAGTTTAACGCATAAAAGTCGATAGCCAAACTTTTATTTTGAGCGACTTTAATTTTATTTTGAGTTGGCAATTTTTGCAGAATTGTTCCGTCAAGGCTTATTTTTTCTAAAAAAAGCACGGGTGTATTTAGCTGCGTTCGCTCAAAATCTTTTTGATAAACCAACACACCTCGGTTGGCACCAAAAACAATTTTATCAGAGTCATAAACTTTAGAAGCAGCAGATAGCTCCACCAAATTAATGCCGTAGTTCTTATCAAAATTTTTAATGATTGGTTTTTGATTATCGTCAAATGACAACCTTGTTAGCCCTTCGGTTGTAGTTATCCAAAAGTTATTTTCGTTTGTTTGTGTTATCCCTAAAATATTATTTGACAAGAGTCCTTTTTTTACATTAAAGATATAGTGCTTTTCGCCGTCAATAATTTGAACGCCCTCACTTAAAGAGCCTAGCCAAAGCCTTTGTTTTTTATCTTGAAAAAGTACGTTTATGTTATTTGAGATGAGACCGTTTTTTTTGTCAACATACCGTATAGAATCCTTATTTACAATAGCCAGACCATGATTTTCAAGTGCTAGCCAAGTTTGTCCTTTTGCATCGCACAACAAAGTGGTAATGCTATTACAAGCCAATCCGTTTTTTTTATCAATCTTATAAAACACGTTATTTAAGTGATAAATTACCCCGCTTAAATTACTAGCAAACCACACCCGGTTTTCTAAATCGCGATCTATTTTATAAATTTCATTGTTTTTGCCAAAGTTGAAAAAGGTATAATTTTTTTCGGTAAAATAAACAATTCCAGCACCTAAAGTTGCCATCCAAGCCTTTCCGGGTGCTTCAAAATAAGCGTCATAAGCATGCTGAATTTGAGGGGTTTTTATATCGCCTTCGTTTAGGTAGGAATAAAATTTGGTGCCTTTTTTTGCCGTGATTTTACCGCCATTTGGCAAATACCATTCTGTTCCAGCTTGGTCAGTAACAATGTTGGCAACCCTCGAAATGGGCGTTTTGTTATTAAAGTTATTTTTGTAAAACACATTTTCATCAAACCTTAAAAATCCGGCAAATAAACTACCTAACCAAATGTTATTTTGATTGTCTATGACTATTTTATAGATATTATTATCTGTAAGGCCATCATCTTTGCCAATCAATTTCAATTTACCTTGCTTAAAATTTCCAAGACCATAGCCATAAATACTAAACCACAAACCATTATCATTTACCGCAAAAGAATAAGTGGCATAAGACAAGGGTTTAAAAGCTTCGTAAGTGTATAATTTACCTTTAACATATTTTGTTAGACCCGCGCCAAAAGCACCTATCCAAATGGCTCCTTCAAATTCAATAAAAGGTTTTACATTAGCTCCAAACTTATTTTTATTTAGAAAATAGTGATTAAAATGGGTTCCATCAAAAGTGCTAAATCCCTTGCCATTGTTCATTCCAAACCAAAACATGCGGTCAGAACTTTGATAAACGGTTGAAACGTCATTATCTGACAAGCCCGATTTTGAATTATAGATTTCAACTGAATCCTTTTGGTATTTTAAGGCGCCCTTGTTGTAAGTTGTCAACCAAATAGCATGGTCTAAATCTTCATAAGTTGAAGCATATTGCACCTCATTATTAGGGTGTTTTAAGGTGAAAATACTGTCATTTTTTATGTAGCAAATTCCTTTTTTGGTGGCAATCCACAGTCTGTTTTGTGAATCGGAATAGAGTTGTTCTATATTTTTTGAAGGCGCTCCCGAGCCTTCATCAATTATTTTAAAAGTATAACCGTTATAAATGGCAACGCCATCATTTTCCGATCCCATCCAAATAAGGTTTTGAGCATCTTTTTTAATATCGGTAATGGCATTCGAAAACGCGCCATGTGCCTTGTCTAAATACTTGATATTATAGTTTGAATTATCCCTGTATAACAAGGGCGGTGCATTGATAATTTTTGAATAGATTAATTTTTTACCGACAAATTCAAAACGCTCTTTTTTTGGTTTTTCAACAGATGATACAGCTGTAATTATGGGCTCTATGGTTACTAATGTTGGCTGTGGTTGTTGTGTATCAACATCAATAGGCGTAATTATAGTTTTTTTAACCTTTAAACTAGCGCTTAGTTTTTGTGGCGGTATAAGCAGTGCCATTTTGTGAAAAGTCAAAGCAGCAGAGTCTTTAAAATACGATAAATCTTGCGCTGATATTACAGTGCTTGCGCTTATCATTACCAAAATTAAGAGTGCCTTTTTCAAAGAAATTAGTTCTAAAAAAACAAATGTATTAATTAATCATTAATCACAATGAAATATAGTGTGAATGACATGATTTTGTATGTGAACGGTAATTTTTAACATTTTTGCATCGCTTTTTACCTATATTTGTGAGTACAACACAACATCCTATTTATAGTTATGAATCTATTTTTAACACCCAAACTCGAAGTAATCCTTCCCAAAATCAAAGCGCTAGTTGAACAACAAATTATCCCACTTGAACGCGATTTTTTGCATCAAAATTTTAGCAAAATCAAGCCAAAACTAGACACCATTAGACAATTGGTTAAAAAGGAGGGACTCTGGAATCCGCATTTAAGTACCCACCACGGCGGTTTGGGATTGAGCTTAGCAGAATTTGGTCAAATTAGTGAGCTTTTAGGGCATTCGCCGTATGGCCATTATTGCTTTAACTGCAATGCTCCCGATATTGGCAACCAAGAATTACTCTTACAAAACGCTTCTGATGACCTCAAAAATGAATTTTTGAAACCCCTACTTCAAGGCGCTATTCGCAGCTGCTTTTCGATGACCGAACCCGAATTTGCAGGTTCAAATCCCACCGAAATGGCTACAACAGCAGTTAAAGAAGGCGATTTTTATATCATCAACGGGCATAAATGGTTTACCTCCTCAGCCGATGGCGCAAGTTTTGCAGTGGTTATGGCAAACACCAATCCCGATGCTAAAAACAAATACCAACGCGCCAGTATGATTGTGGTGCCAACAAATAACAAGGGTTTTGAACTGGTGTGCAACATCCCTGTAATGGGCGAAAGCAATGACGATTATTTTAGTCACGGTGAAGTGCGCTATACCAACTGTAAAGTTCCACTTAAAAACCTTATCGGAATAGAAGGTGCTGGTTTTAGTTTAGCGCAGCAACGCCTAGGACCCGGCCGCATTCATCACTGCATGAGGTGGATTGGCATTTGCGAACGCGCATTCGATTTAATGTGCCAGCAAGCTGTAACACGCGATTTAGGAAATGGCATCAAACTCGGACAAAAACAAAGCATTCAGAATTTTATAGCCGAATCACGCGCCGAAATTAATGCCGCCCGATTTATGGTTTTGCATACCGCATCAAAAATTGATAAAGAAGGTGCTAAAGCCGCCCGCATTGAAATCTCAACCATTAAATTTTTTGTCGCCAACGTGCTGCAACGCGTGTTAGACCGTGCCATTCAAACGCACGGCGCACTTGGCATTACCGATTATACAGTCTTGGCATTTTGGTACCGTCATGAACGTGCTGCCCGAATTTACGACGGACCGGACGAAGTTCATAAATCGGCCTTGGCGCGTCAAATTTTAAAACATTACGGACTAGAAATCAAAGAGCTATGAGCGAAACTGTGTTAGACCAAGCCGGCAATGTGCGCCCCGAAGAAGCTTTAGATATAAAAACCTTGTCGGATTATTTATCGGCAAGCCTACCAAATTTTGAAGGCATTACAGAGCTTAGGCAATTTCCGGGAGGCTATTCAAATCTGACTTACCTTATCAAAACGCCACATCGGGAATTTGTGTTGCGCAAACCGCCAAGAGGGGCAAAAATTAAATCGGCACACGATATGAAACGAGAATATCACGTGCTCACCTTGCTGCAACCCGTTTATAAAAAAATGCCAAGTCCTTTTGTTTATTGTGAAGATGAATCCGTTATTGGCGCACCTTTTTTTGTAATGGAGCGCGTAAGTGGCATCATTTTACGCCACACACCACCAAAAAATTTGCACCTAAATGCCGATGCTTTTAAAAGGCTTTCTACAAATTGTTTGCTAAATCTGGTCGATTTACACAATTTAGAACTTCAAAAGTCTCAGTTAATCACTTTAGGAAATCCCGATGGTTATGTTGCACGTCAGGTGAGTGGCTGGATTGAACGCTATTTTAAAGCCGAAACAGACTCCATTATGGGGATGAACACTGCCGCCGAATGGTTGCAAAGCAACCAGCCAAAAACTTCTGCAACGGCTTTTATCCACAACGATTATAAATACGACAACTTGGTTTTAGATGAAAATACACTCGAAATAAAAGCCGTTTTAGATTGGGAAATGGCAACCATTGGCGATCCATTGATGGATTTAGGCACTACATTAGCTTATTGGGTTGAGGCGCAAGACCATCCAGCACTTCGCGCTTTTAACCTCACTTGGGTAAAGGGAAATTTAACCCGCGAGCAATTTATACAAACTTATGCTAAATTAAGAGCGGTAGATGTTGATGCTATCTTATTCTATTATGTGTTTGGCTGTTTCAAAATTGGCGTCATTGGGCAACAAATTTATGCCCGCTATCAAAAAGGATTTACCAAAGATGCCCGTTTTGCCAATCTTATTTATGTGGTTAAAGCCTGTGCCGATAACGCTCAAAAGGCCATAAAAGATAAGAGAATATAAAATAAGTTCATAGCCTTTGGAGTTCATAAAACAAATCATAAATCACAAAAAAGCTAACTAAAAAATACAAAAAATGAAAGCAATCCGAATTTACAAAACTGGTGGCCATGAGGTCTTAAAACTGGAAACCTTACCCGATTTAATTTGTCAGCCCGATGAGGTGTTGGTAAGCATAAAAAGCGCTTCGGTTAATTATTCCGATGTACTCATCCGAAAAGGCGATTATCCTTATATGCCCCAATTTCCTGCTATTTTAGGTAATGAAGCGGCTGGAATTATTACCGAAACGGGTTCAAAAATTAAACATTTAAAAGTCGGTCAACGCGTCATCGTTTTTGGAAAACCGAGCTACGCTACTCAAGTTGCTGTAACCGAAGCGGGAATTATCCCCATTCCCGATGCCGTTGATTTTGACGAGGCGGCAGCGCTTCCAATAATTTATCTCACGGCTTATCACATGTTGCACACAGTTAGGCGTGTTAGAGCTGGCGAAACCATTTTGGTTCATGCGGCCGCTGGTGGCGTGGGAACAGCATTAATTCAGCTTGCAAAATTGGCGGATATTCACCTTATCGGATTGACGAGCGATGATAAAAAAGCAGCCATTATTTCTAAAATGGGCTATGAACAAGTGATTAATTATAAAACAGAAGATGTCGTGGCGCGCGTCAACCAAATTACCGGAAACAAAGGTGTTGATTTAATTATCGATTGTGTCGGCGGCTCGCGCTTTGACGATAATTTTAAAATGCTCGCTACCTTAGGTCACATTATTTGGTATGGCATTGTTGACGGACAGCCTACAACCGATTTTAAAAAAGCTTTGGGAAGTAAGCCTCACAAATGCCATTCGGTTAGCATGTTCCATTTATACGGCATTTTAAGTCAGCCGGCTTTAATGATGGACTCCTTTAAAACGCTTATTGGCTATTTGGTAAAAGGACAAATAAAACCGGTTATTCATGCCCGATTGCCTTTAGCAGATGCCGCCAAAGCCCACGCCATACTTGAAAATAAAGAAAACATAGGAAAAGTAATTTTAAAACCATAAACGATGAAAACTATAAAAGACATTAAAAATATTCTCATTTTAGGAAGTGGCACCTTAGGTTTACGCATCGGTTTAGCTTGTGCTTTAAACAATTATAAGGTCATTATTTACGACATCCATGCCAAAGCCTTTGAGTCGGCTAAAAATAGTCAAACCAATTTGCTCAAAATTTTGGTCAAAGCTGGTACTTATTCGCAACAGCAAGCCGATACCGCACTTCAAAATATCCAATTTACAACCGATGCCAAGTTGGCTGTTAAAAATGCCGACTTGGTAAGCGAATCGGTAACCGAAAATTTGGATATTAAAAAGCAAGTCTGGCTTCAATTTGGAGCGTTATGCCCCGAAAAAACACTGTTTACCACCAATACATCCTCTTTATTACCTTCGCTTTACGCCGAAGAAACCGGCAGACCTGAACGTTTTTGCGCCCTTCATTTTCACGATGTATTTTATGCTAATGTGGTTGACATTATGCCCAATCCTAAAACTGAAACCTGGATGCTTGCCCTGTTAATTGATTTTGGTAAAAGTATTCAGCAAACCCCAGTAGTAGTTCAAAAAGAGTCGCCTGCCTACCTTTTTAACGCGATGTTGATTGCTTTAATAGGCGCTGCTGGCGCTTTGGTAACCTATAACGTTGCCAGTATTGAAGATGTTGACCGCTCGTGGATGGG
>Ga0100396_1001838_pt1 | contig 13838 bp, 15 predicted proteins | sample CryGeymeta201520_FD_81551 | JGI IMG/M metagenome (GOLD analysis project Ga0100396, IMG submission 81551) | Groundwater microbial communities from Crystal Geyser aquifers in Utah, USA - Crystal Geyser metaG 2015-20 | ecosystem: Environmental > Aquatic > Deep subsurface > Groundwater | place: USA... | reverse complement strand
TCTAACCCTTACATCTTCTGGAAGGAGGAGGACGTTGCTGGGGGATGGGAGCGGGATATTAAAGAATTCAGGAAAAAACACCAGAAATAGGAGGTCTTTAAAATGGGTTATGATCCGAGTAATCCGATGAAGGATAGAATCACCGACGTCGGTCCGCGAAACTATGAAGAGTTTTTACCACCCATAATCAAGAGGAATTTTGGGAAGTGGTTGTACCACGAGATCCTGGAACCAGGTGTGCTTGTGCATGTTTCCGAGACAGGTGAGAAGGTCTACACGGTAAGGGTGGGCGGCTGCCGGCTGATGAGTGTCCAGCATATCCGTGAGATATGCGATATTGCCGATAAACACTGCGATGGACACGTAAGATGGACTACCCGTAATAACGTCGAGTTTATGGTTGATGACGAGGCAAAATTGAAGCCCCTGATGGAAGACCTTGAGAAGAGGAAATTTGCCGGTGGCTCGTATAAGTTTCCCCGTGGTGGCACCGGCGCCGGTCTTACCAACATCGTTCACACCCAGGGGTGGATTCACTGTCATACTCCGGCCATTGATGCCTCAGGTGTTGTAAAGTGCGTTATGGACGAGTTGTACGATGATTTCCAGAACATGAGATTCCCCGCTCAGGTCCGGATATCACTGGCCTGTTGCCTCAATATGTGCGGCGCCGTCCACTGTTCTGATATCGCCATTCTGGGTATTCACCGCAAGCCCCCCATGGTTGACCATGAGAATCTGGGGAATATGTGCGAGATTCCTCTGGCTGTTGCGGCGTGTCCTACGGGAGCCATCAAGCCGGCTACGGTGGATGGCAAAAAGAGTGTTGCCGTTAATAATGAGAGGTGTATGTTCTGCGGTAATTGTTTCACCATGTGTCCCTCTATGCCCTTAGCGGATGAAGAGGGAAGCGGTGTGGCCATCCTGGTAGGGGGTAAACTTTCGAACAGGATAAAACCCCCGATGTTTTCCAAGGTTGTGGTTCCCTTCCTTCCCAATGAGCCCCCCCGCTGGCCACAGACGGTTCTTGCAATCAAAAAAATCCTCTATACCTATATGGAAGATGCGAGAAAATATGAACGCCTTGGTAACTGGGCCGAGAGGATCGGCTGGGAGAGGTTCTTTGAGAAGACGGGGTTGCCGTTTACAGCGCATCTTATTGACGATTACCGTTTTGCCTACACAACCTGGCGTACCAGCACACAGTTTAAATTTTAAAAATCCCCCTTCACCCCCCTTTAGAAAAGGGGGGGAGGGGGGATTTGAAAGTTCTTTAAGAAAAGAGGTGTGAGATGGGCATAGAAGAGGATAAGCAGCTTATCGTCGAGACACTGAAGGGAAAGAAGGCAAAAACGAAGTTCTATTTGAGTGACTTCAATCATATCTTTCCTGAAAGAAAACCGAGGGATGTAAAGAAGATTGTCAATGAGATGGTATCTGAAGGTATCCTTGAGTACTGGTCAAGCGGCTCTACTACAATGATTGGTCTTAAGGGTGCGGGTGTGCAGCACGGAGCAGAGGCAGAGGGAGAAGAGTAGAGAAAGATGGTTATCGTCTGTCCAAGGGTGGTTTTCTCTGCCTTGCGGGGGAACTCAGGTAAGACCTTTTTGACGGTAGGCGTGGGGGCTTGCCTTCGCAATAGGGGGAAGAGAATAGTTCCTTTTAAAAAGGGTCCCGATTATATAGATGCCGCCTGGCTTGGGATGGCTACCGGTCGCCCCTGTCACAATCTGGATGTCTTCCTGATGGAAAGAGAGGGGGTCTTCTCTTCTTTTTTGGCCCGTCTGCCGCAAACCGATGGTGTACTGGTGGAGGGCAATAGGGGTCTCTTCGATGGGATGAATCGGGAGGGAAGTTACAGTACAGCGGAGCTTGCCAAGATGCTCCAGATGCCGGTAATTTTAATCGTGGACTGCTCTATGACGACACGCACCGCAGCCGCCATGCTCCTCGGCTGTCAACATTTCGATCCTGAGGTTGCCATAAAAGGCGTTATTCTGAATCGGATCGGAGGGACACGCCACGAGACGATTGTGCGTTCTGCCATAGAAGATAGTTGTGGAGTGCCTGTATTGGGGGCTGTTCCCAGGATAACCGGGGGAGCCTTTCCGGGAAGACATATGGGGCTGGTGCCGCCGCCCGAACACCTAGGAGCTTCCCTGGCCGTAGCTGAAGCTGCCCGGATAGCCGCCAGATATATTGACATAGATAGATTGTGGGAGGTTGCTGAGGGGTCTCCTCCCCTCACCCTTCCTGATCTGAAGGGTGAGGAAGCGGCTTGGCCTGCCTGCACATCGAGACAACCGCGGATCGGTTTCATCAGGGATTCTGCCTTTTGGTTCTACTATCCAGATAACCTCGAAGCCCTCGAAAGACTGGGGGCGTCTCTGGTAGAGTGCAGCGCCCTTGATGATGAGGAACTTCCTCCCATAGATGCCCTTTATATTGGAGGGGGTTTTCCCGAGACCCATGCAGAGTCTTTGGCTGCTAATGTTAGTTTCCGGAGGTCTCTCCATGAGGCTGTGGAGAGAGGACTTCCCGTTTATGCAGAGTGCGGTGGGCTGATGTATCTGGGGGAAAAACTGATTGTGAAGGAGAGGACGTTTCCCATGGTGGGGGTCTTCCCTTTGAACTTTGTTCTGGACAGAAGGCCGCAGGGCCATGGGTACACCATCCTCGAGGTTGATGTGCCTAATCCTTACTTTCCGACAGGGGAGATCCTGCACGGTCATGAATTTCATTACTCTCACATCCTCGATGGGGAGGAGGGGAGTTTAACTTTAGCCCTTAATGTCAGGCGGGGATACGGTATCAATGGAAGAAAGGATGGCCTGTGCTATAAGAATGTCCTGGCCACATATTCTCATCTCCATGCTTCGGGGGCAAAAAGGTGGGCCAGTGCCTTATTTGAACAGGCCCTTTTTTATAAAGATAGGGAGGATAAGTTATTTTGGGAAGGGCGACCCATCGTGGTGAACGATGTACAAGTTGTCACAGGCAATTCGGGAAGGCCGGATGCTTGTTTTCGCCAGACCCTATAAGTTTGTGTTAGTGAAACCAGTAAAAAATAAAAAGAAGAAGGAGGTAGTAAAGATATGCCGCAGTTAGAGATTGGAGGAAAGACCTACGAGGTTGATGAGGATGGTTTCCTTCAGGAGCTTGACAAATGGAACAGAGATTTTGCGCAGGGTTACGCCGGCATAGAAGGTATCGACGGGGAACTTACCGCTGACCATTGGAAACTTATAGATTACATCAGGGACTACTATACCCAGTATGGCATTGCTCCCATGATCAGAAAGCTGTGTAAGGATTGTGGCTTTAGCCTGAAGTATATATACGAAATGTTTCCTTCAGGGCCGGCAAAAGGCGCCTGTAAACTGGCGGGACTTTCTAAGCCTACCGGGTGCGTATAAATAGGAAGAATGCCTAAAGTTGGAAGTGCCTAAAGTGCCTAAAGTTAAGGTAAGGTTCCCCAACTTTAGCTCACTTCAAACTTTAGTTCACTATATTCTATAGAGTTGGGGAAGGAGATTCTATATGGATCTCATTTCTATAAAACATGAAAGTGGGCTCTGTTTTTCGGTCGGTGTCCGTGGCCATCGGTTTCTTGTGGATATGGGAGAAGATGCCGGTGGCGCTGATCAGGGTCCTTCGCCGGCGGAACTTCTGGTAGCCTCCCTGGGATCGTGCGTTGGCGCTCACATCGCCAGGTACTGCCAGACAGCGAAAATCCCTTACGAAGGGATGGAGTTAAATTTGACCTTTCAAATCGCCGAGGAGGAAAACAGGAAACTAATCTCCAGCATTGTGGGGGATATCTCTCTCCCGCAGGATCCGGGGCCGCGCTCTTCCGCTGTCTTGAGAGCAGGGCAAAACTGTATTGTCAGAAATACCCTGGCCCGGGGACCGGAGATTGATCTCGACATTTAGAGCGTTATGGTGTTGAAGAATCTCCTGATACAGAAGAAGGCTGCCATATCGAAAAGGTGGCTCGATATGATCCTGGAGGCTTATCCTCCCGAGGCGGCAAAGTTTTTCAAGCAGGAAGGCAATCGCTTTGCCAATCCGGTGGGGTATACGCTCCTGCGGGAGATAGAGCCCTTCTATATGGAACTCCTTGAGGGGTTGGATGCCGAGAAAATATCTCCCTTCCTGGACAGAATTATTAGAATCGGGGCGATCCAGGATTTTTCTCCCTCACAGGCCGTGGCGTTTGTCTACTCTTTAAAGAAGGTGATCAGGGAGGAGTTGGCTATGGAGATTCACGAAAGACGATTATATGAGGATCTCCTGAAATTTGATTCCCGCATAGATGAGCTTGCCCTTATCGCCTTCGACATCTATATGCAGTGTCGGGAGAAGATCTATGAAATCAGGGTAGATGAAGTGAGAAACAGGGTCTTCAGTTTGCTTAAAAGGGCAAATCTGATAAGTGATATTTCAGAGGAATGTGAACAAAAAATGTGAGGTATCGGCAAATGGGTTTATGGTTTTCTCTTTTTGCGGTGGTAATACTTACTTTTGTTGTTTTCATGGGTGTAGAAATGGGGAAGCTCCATTTCCTCTTTGGTCTTGTTGTGCCCTATGCGGCTTTTGCCACTTTTATTGTGGGGGTTATTAGCCGTGTCGTCGGATGGGCGAGATCGCCTGTACCTTTCCGAATAACCACGACCTGCGGACAGCAGAAATCTCTTCCCTGGATCAAGGCTGATAATATTGAGAGTCCGCACAACACACTGGGTGTTATCGCGAGGATGGCGCTAGAGGTGCTTCTGTTTCGCTCCCTCTTCAGAAACACGAAAGTTGAATTGAAAAATGATCCAAGGCTCGTATACGGTGGAGCCAAGTGGCTCTGGCTGGCCGGACTTGCCTTTCACTGGTCGTTTCTTGTTATTCTCATCAGACACTTGAGGTTTTTTACTGAGCCGGTGCCGCGCCTGTTAGGGCTTTTTGCCGGTATTGACGGGGTTTTCGAGATAGGAGTACCCGTTCTTTACATAAGCGGTTTAATCATGCTCGTCTCTGTAACCTACCTCTTTCTCAGGCGGGTTTTTATCCCCCAGGTCCGCTACATCTCTCTTGCCGCTGACTACTTTCCCTTGTTTCTGATTATTGGCGTTGGTCTGTCCGGTCTCCTGATGCGGCATTTTTTCAAGGTAGATATTTTCAAGGTAAAGGAATTAGCTATGGGATTGGTTAGTTTTCATCCCCTTATCCCTGAGGGAATAGGGATTCCCTTTTACATACATCTGTTTTTGGTCAGTGTCCTGCTGGCGTACTTCCCCTTTAGCAAGCTGATGCACTTAGGAGGCGTCTTCCTCAGTCCTACGAGGAATCTGGCGAATAACAACCGTATGAAAAGGCATGTCAACCCATGGAATTACCCTGTCAAAGTTCATACATACGAGGAATATGAAGACGAATTTAGAGACAAGATGAAAGCGGCTGGAATACCAGTGGAAAAGGAGTAGAGATGTCATCATCAGAGCTGTCTAACATTCCTGAACCGGATGAATTTATGCGAATCGCCCATAAGCCGCCCCGATCCGGGTGGATGGATATCCCTGTTGTATTCAAACCGGGGACATATTGCTTTCCTGCAAAGGCGAAAAATCTTAAGATCCTTGGGATGCCGAATCCGAGGGAATGGTCACCAACCGATGAGGACTGGAAGCTGCCGGAAAACTGGAGGGAGATCATCAGGGAAGGGTTTAAGGATCGACTTGATAAGTACCGTTCCTTTAAACTCTTCATGGATATCTGCGTGAGATGCGGTGCCTGTGCCGATAAATGCCACTTCTTTATCGGTTCCGGAGATCCCAAGAATATGCCGGTCCTCAGGGCGGAGCTTCTCAGGTCGGTATATAGAAAGGATTTCACCCTCGGGGGTAAGCTCATGGGAAGGCTTGCCGGGGCGAGAGAACTTACCCCCGATGTAATAAAGGAATGGTTCTACTACTTTTACCAGTGTACCGAGTGCCGCCGCTGCTCGGTCTTCTGCCCTTATGGTATTGATACGGCGGAGATCACGATGATGGGCAGGGAACTCCTCCATCTGCTCGGTTTGGGTATCAACTGGGCCATGGAGCCGGTGGCAAATTGCTTCAGGACAGGGAATCACCTGGGGATTCAGCCCCATGGATTCAAGGATACCCTCGAATTTTTTGCCGAAGACATAGAAAATATAACGGGTATCAAAATAGATGTGCCACTTAATAAAAAGGGCGCCGAGATCCTCTTTGTTACGCCTTCTGGTGATTACTTTGGCGATCCGGGTACTTACACCTGCATGGGGTACATGATGCTCTTCCATGAACTGGGACTTGATTATACCTGGAGCACATACGCCTCGGAAGGTGGAAACTTTGGCTTGTTTACCTCCCATGAGATGATCAAGAGGCTCAATGCCAAGATATATGCCGAGGCGAAGAGGTTGGGGGTGAAGTGGATCCTCGGCGGGGAATGCGGCCACATGTGGAGAGTCATGCATCAGTATATGGACACGATGAATGGCCCGGCGGACTTTCTTGAGATGCCGACTTCTCCGATTACGGGAACACGGTTCGAGAACACCAAATCCACAAAGATGGTGCATATCATGGAGTTTACCGCCGATCTCATCAGGCACAATAAATTGAGATTGGATCCCGGGAGAAATAATAATCTGATTGTGACCTTTCATGATTCCTGCAATCCTGCAAGGGCGATGGGGATAATTGAGGAACCGCGGTATGTTATCCGGAATGTGTGTAACCATTTCTATGAGATGCCGGAAAATACCATCAAGGAACAGACGTTCTGCTGTGGAGGCGGGGCCGGCCTGGGCACTGACGAAAATCTGAACATGAGGCTACGAGGGGGTTTTCCGAGGGGAAACGCCGTCAGGTATGTCCAGGAGAAGTACGGGGTGAACCGCCTTGCCTGTATGTGTGCGATTGACAGGGCAACTCTTATTCCTGTCTGTGACTACTGGGCTCCCGGGGTGCTCGTTACCGGCATTCATGAGATGGTAGCGAATGCGCTGGTGATGAAAGGTGAGAAGGAGAGAACCACCAATCTCCGGGGTGAACCGCTGCCAGGAAAGGAGGAGTAAGGGCTAATGTACGATACAGCTAAGATCGTGGCAGGAATAATTATCTTCCTCTGTTTAATAACCTTTCCTATCTGGTATAATGTAACAGGAGGAAAGGCAGAGTATGTGCCTGACCTCAAGATTGTCACCCAGGAGAAACAGTGTGTAGAATCCAAGGGGTACATGAGGAACAATCACATGCAGTTGCTGAATGAATGGAGAAATACAGTTGTCCGGGAGGGTAACAGGGTATATGTGGCCTCTGATGGGAGGAAGTATGATATGAGTCTATCCAGGACATGCCTGAAATGCCATGTGAATAAGGCTGATTTTTGCGATAAGTGCCACAACTACGTGGAGGTGGCGCCTACCTGCTTCAATTGCCACGTCGTCCCGGAGGAGAAAAAGTCATGAAGACCGACAGAAGAGGATTCTTAAAGATAGGAGGGCTTGGGATACTGGGTTTTGCCGCCAGACCTCTTGTGGATGTCCTTTTAAGAGGCGATCTGGTAGAAGCTTCCCCTGCCCCCGATACCTTGGCGGGGAAAAGATGGGCCATGGCCGTCAATGTGAGCAAGTGCAAGGAAGGATGCCGGGATTGTATCGTCGCCTGCCACAGTGTTCATAATGTCCCCGATTTGGGCAATCCCAAGGACGAGGTCAAGTGGATATGGACCGAGTCCTATAAGAAGATATTTCCCGAACAGGAACAGGAGTTCGACGCCAGAGGTGGTAAACCTGTTGTTGTACTGTGCAATCACTGTGATAATCCTCCCTGTGTGAGGGTTTGTCCCACAAAGGCTACCTTTAAGAGAAGCGATGGGATTGTCATGATGGACTATCATCGCTGTATTGGTTGCAGATTCTGTATGGCTGCATGTCCGTACGGTTCAAGGAGTTTGAACTGGAGGGACCCCCGGCCTTTTATTAAGAAGATTAATCCGGAGTTTCCCACGAGGACGAGGGGGGTTGTAGAAAAATGCGATTTCTGTGTGGAGAGGCTCGCCAAGGGTCTTATTCCGGCGTGCGTGGAGGCATGTAAGGAAAAGGCGTTGGTTTTTGGTAATCTGAAGGAATCCGGTGCGGAAATAAGGGAGATTCTCCGGGCAAATCATACTATCCGAAGAAGACCGTGGTTGGGCACGGGACCACAAATCTACTATATTGTATGATGGTTCAAGGTTCAAGGTTCAAGGGTTTTGAACCCCTGAACCACTGAACTCCTGAACCCTCGTAAATTGTGTGAGGGCTTATGTTAGAGAAGGCGCTTATCGGGAGTAAGAAGTATTACGGGTTGGTTACGCTGTTGCTCATTATTATCGGGGCAGGTTTCTATTTTTACCTCAGGCAGTTGAGTTACGGTTTGGGGATAACGGGGATGAGCCGGGATGTTTCCTGGGGTCTCTACATTACCCAGTTTACCTTCCTGGTGGGTGTTGCCGCTTCGGCGGTGATGGTGGTTTTGCCCTATTACCTGCATAATTACAAGATATTCGGGAAGATTACCATCCTGGGAGAGTTTCTGGCCGTGGCCTCTGTGGCGATGTGCTTAACATTCATTATTGCGGACCTCGGGCAGCCGGCGCGGGCGTTTAACGTGTTACTCTATCCGACTCCCACCTCCATTCTCTTTTGGGACATGGTTGTTTTGAATGGTTATCTTCTCCTGAATATTGTGATTGGTTGGACCGTCTTAGCCTCGGAGCGAAAATCAGTGCCCCCACCGGCCTGGGTCAAACCCCTGATATATCTCTCTATCCCCTGGGCCGTCAGTATCCATACGGTTACCGCCTTCATTTACGCCGGTATTCCGGGAAGGGGTTTCTGGCTCACCGCTATTATGGCTCCTCGTTTCCTGGCCTCGGCATTTGCCAGCGGACCGGCTCTTCTTATCCTGATGTGCTTTATTGTGAGAAGGTTTACCAGGTTTGATCCGGGAAAGGAGGCCATACAAAGTCTCGCCAAGATCGTTGCCTATGCCGTGGCGGTCAGTGTGTTTTTCGTACTGCTCGAGATATTTACCGTTTTCTACAGTCAGATACCGGAACACATGCACCACTTCGAGTACCTCTTTTTCGGCATGGAGGGGCATGAAAAGCTTGTACCGTGGATATGGACTTCTGCCATACTTGCCATTCTTTCTCTCATTCTTCTGATTAACCCTGTCACACGAAGGAAGGAAGGTATCCTCGCAATGACTTGTGTAGCGGTCTTTGCCTCCCTCTGGATAGAGAAGGGACTTGGTCTCGTGATCACCGGGTTTATCCCCTCTCCCTTAGGCAGGGTATTTGAATATTCGCCCACGGGACCTGAGGTAATAATTACCCTCGGAATCTGGGCGATGGGTTTTTTGATCCTTACCATCCTTTATAAGATAGCTGTGACGGTTAAGGAGGAGATATCAACATAGAGAGAAAAAAATAGATTACATAAGGAGGTGTGAGAGGAAATGGCGTATGTGGTAAAAATTGACAAGGAAAAGTGTGATGGAGATGGGGCATGCGTTGAGAATTGTCCGGTAGAAGTCTTTGTGATTGGCGATGATGGTAAATCGGATCCAATAAATCAGGATGAGTGCATCGGCTGTGAAACATGTATGGAGGTATGCGAACAGGGAGCCGTAACCGTTGAAGAGGTGTAAAAATCTCCATTTCCCTTAAGAGATTCTGAGGACGGGGAATTATGGTGAGAATGTTGAGGAAAGGAGAGAAAATATGAGTGAGATAGGACATGGCGGCAAAGAGATTGTGGAAAGGATATTACAACCAAAGGAAGCTGTCCAAAAGATTAAGGGATTAAAATCTGTTCCCATTGGAAGCCAGATGGCAAATGAGGTGATAAATATTGCCTATGGCTGGTTTACACCCCTCGAAGGTTTCATGGGTAAGGCTGATGTTGATTCAGTATGCAAGAAGATGAGGCTTGCAAGTGGCGTGGTCTGGAGCATTCCGATCGTTTTTGATATCTCGGCAGGAGAGATATCAAACTATGGCATAAAAGAAGGGAGTAGCATACTTCTCACCTACGATAATAATCCCATGGCGATCTTTGAGGTAAAGGAGATATTTGATTACGATAGGAAGGAGATGTGTCAGGCCGTATACGGGACAACCGATGAAAAGCATCCGGGCTGTGCAAGGACTTATAAGTATAAGGATAAATTCATCGGCGGTAAAATTACCCTCGTCACCAGGCCGAAGATCAATCCTCCCTTTGATGAGTACTTCATACCGCCTTTGGAGATGAGAAAGAGGTTTAAAGAAAAGGGTTGGGTGAAGGTTGTGGCCCATCAGACCAGAAATGTACCCCATACCGGCCATGAATGGCTTATGAAAGGGGCGTGGTTGCAAGCCTATGCCGATCTTCCCATTGATAAACCCCTGGTCGGGGTGCTGGTTAATGCGATCATTGGGGAAAAACGGAAAGGCGATTATATTGATGAGGCGATCATCCTGACTCAGGATGAATTGAGAAAGTCCGGTTATTTTGGGGACCATAACCATATGACATCTCTTACCTTCTGGGATATGCGATATGCGGGACCCAAAGAGGCCATATTCCATGCCATGCTGAGAACAAATCTGGGTGTGAGTCACCATATGTTCGGGAGGGACCATGCCGGGGTTGGTACCTATTATGGAGCTTATGATGCCCATGAACTCTTGGAATCGGTTAGGGATGACCTGAGCATTACCCCCGTCTATTCCATGAACTGGTTGTACTGCCCCCACTGCGGAGAGGTCACCTCGGAGGGTCTTTGCAACCACAGGAAGGAGTGGCAGAAATTCAGCGGCACCCTCATCAGGAGTATTGTGGATGATGGGGTGAAGCCGCCGCGCCTGATATTCAGGCCCGAGGTCTTTGATCTGGTGATGGAATGTGCTGAAAAATATGGTTTTGGTTCTCCCTTTGTTACAGATGAATATCTGAAAAGAAGAACACCTGTTTTCACAATTCCACCACTGTCTTGAGGAAGTTACAAGTTACAAGTTAGAAGTGGGAAGTTAAGGAAGTTAGAAATTGTTTTAACTTTAGGCACTTCCAACTTTAGGCATTTCTAACTTAGAAAAGAGGAGGTAACGTTATGGCTGAAGAGAAGTATCCCATCAATATCTGGGTAAATGAGGAGAGGTATGAAAAAATTAGAAGCGCCGGTCTGGCAAACCTGTGTGAGGAGATGCTGGCGGGTTTAAAAGTTATCAGGGCTTATGCCAACGATGCACAGAAGGATAAGATACTAAAGCTTTTTCCCACGGCAAAATTCGACAGCGCCACAACCAAGAGTATCGAACTTCTTCCCAGGAAGGTAAAGGATAAGATATTTGATCTGATTGTGGAGAAAAAGAAAGTGGACGTGATGGAGGAGTTCTTGAAGCGACAGAGCTAAAGATAGAGGGTGGAGTGGAGGATAAAGTTACATTGGAGAGGAGGTGTAGGGGAGGTAAGCGGTATAAGTGAAGGAAATAAAATAGCCGGTAGTAGAAAGAATAAATCATTTAAGGAGGTAAAAAAACGATGCCAAGTTATGTTATTGCTGAGAAATGCGATGGCTGCAAAGGGCAGGATAAGACGGCATGTATGCATATCTGCCCCAACGATTTAATGGTCTTGAACAAAGAGACAATGAAGGCATACAATCAGGAGCCTACCTATTGCTGGGAGTGTTATTGCTGTGTGAAGATATGTCCACAGCAGGCTATGGATGTAAGGGGGTACGCAGACTTTATGCCCCTTGGCGCTGCCTCAACTCCCCTAAGAGGATCAGAGGACATCATGTGGACGATCACCTACAGGGACGGGAGGATAAAGAGGTTTAAGTATGCTATCAGGACCACACCAGAGGGTTCAATAAAGCCACTGGAGGGATTTTCCGAGGCAAAGGTAGCAGATTTGGCCAATCAGTTTCTCCTCGGAGAACCCGACATAATGGGAGTAAAAGAGCTTCCAACAAAGAAATAAAAAGGAAAGGAGAAATGACCATGAGAGAGTTTGCAACAGAAGTTGTGGAGACTGATGTATTGATACTCGGTGGAGGAATGGCCGGCTGTGGTGCTGCAGTGGAAGCCGCCTACTGGGCAAAGCCGCTGGGTTTAAAGGTAACACTTGTAGAGAAGGCCGCCATTGACAGAAGTGGTCCTGTTGCGATGGGACTTTCTGCCCTTAATACATACATGGGAATGGATGGAAAAGTGACCCATGATTCTCATACACCTGAAGACTTCGTAAAGTATGCAGCTAATGACCAGATGGGTCTGACAAGGCAGGACCTCGTCTATGATATTGCAAGACATGTGGACTCAACCGTCAGACACTTTGATAAATGGGGACTTCCTATATGGAAGGATGAGGCCGGAAATTACGTAAAGTCAGGTGCTTGGCAGGTAATGATATCCGGCGAGAGTTACAAGGTCATCGTGGCAGAGGCGGCAAAGAATGCCATCGGAATGGACAATATATATGAGAGGGTCTTTATCACACATCTGCTGAAGGATGAGAAAGAACCCGACAGGGTCTGTGGCGCAATTGGCTTTAGCGTCAGGGAAGAGACGATCTATGTGTTTAAGGCTAAGGCAACTATCGCTCTGATGGGTGGCGCGGTCCATGTATTCAGGCCAAGGTCCCAGGGTGAAGGCTTTGGGAGGTCCTGGATGCCGCCATTTTTAGCAGGAGCGGCTTATGCCACCATACTTCAGGCAGGGGCCGAGCTTACCCAGATGGATGTGACACTTGTCCCACCAAGGTTCAAAGATGCATATGGTCCTGTTGGGACATTCTTCCTGCTCTTTAAGACACCTGCAACAGATGCCTATGGGGGGCCATACGTTGGTGCGTATGGGTCCGAGACAGACAAGTGGGCGCCTTATTCAAAGCTAAAGCCCTGTCCAACCCCTGTGAGAAACTACGAGATGATACTTGCAACGAAGGAGGGCAAGGCACCACTAATGATGCATACAGAGAAGGTAACAGATAGGATAAAGAAGGAGGTAACAGACCCGAAGGAGCAGAAGAAGGCTTTAAAAAAGTTTGAAAATGAGGCCTGGGAGGACTTCCTCGATATGACAATCTCAGGCGCCACAAACTGGGCTGCCCATAATGTTGATCCAATGGAAAAACCGATGGAGCTTCAGTTGGGAGACCCTGTCTTCATAGGGTCACATGCCTGCTTGTGTGGTGCATGGGCATGTGGTGCTCCTGAGCTTATGCCGGCACAATACAAGGCAGACTTCCCTGCCCAGTATAACTGTATGACCACTGTTATGGGTCTATTCACAGCAGGTTGCGGGTTGGGTGCAAGTCCCCATAAGTTTTCAAGTGGCTCCCATGTATCTGGAAGGATTGCAGCAAAGTCAGCAGTGAAGTATGCCAATGACAAGAAGGGCTATACGCCAACGCTGTCTGATACTACGATAGGCAAACTCAAGGAAACAGTATTGAGACCACTTGCCCTCTATGAAGAGAAGAGCGCATATACAACGGTTCCTGATGTGAATCCTAACTATATCTCCCCGCATAATTTCCTGTTCAGGCTGCAAAAGATAATGGGGGAATATGCAGGTGGATGGGAGACGAATTATGGGACATCTGACAAGATGCTCGAGACCGCCCTCTGGAAATTGGGCTTCTGTGAAGAGGATATAGAAAAGATTGCTGTCAAAAACCTTCATGAGCTAATGAGGGCATGGGAGGCAATACACAGATTGTGGGTTGCAGAGGCATGCGCAAGGACAAGGCTTGCCAGGAAGGAGTCAAGATGGCCTGGATA
>Ga0100396_1001802_pt1 | contig 13966 bp, 7 predicted proteins | sample CryGeymeta201520_FD_81551 | JGI IMG/M metagenome (GOLD analysis project Ga0100396, IMG submission 81551) | Groundwater microbial communities from Crystal Geyser aquifers in Utah, USA - Crystal Geyser metaG 2015-20 | ecosystem: Environmental > Aquatic > Deep subsurface > Groundwater | place: USA... | reverse complement strand
TGGGTTGCTCGGGCTGCGGGGAAACGCCTTGACCGAGTGAACTGGAGCGATCTTCCCGGTGGTCCCCCGGTTCCCCCCGAACGCACCAGCGGGGAAACGGAAGATCTGGTTTTGCAGGTGCGACGGGAGTTGAGAGAGACAAGCGACCTGGGCGAGTTTGGGGCTGCCGCTATCCTTATGGAGCTGCTCGCCCGGCGCATCCAAAACATTCCCGCCGTGAGAACCATTGGTTACATAAGGGCTAGTGATCAAGGGAGGTCCGCAGGAGGGATGCTCGCCATAGACAGCATGATCCTCCACTCCGTTGGCCGCAACGACTCCGACAAGACCCGGATGAGTATGACGGCGGGATATTGCAGTGTGGACGAACGGTCGCGGACAGAGATACCCAACCGTGTGCTGGTGCGGGGGGAGAGAGTTTATATGGGGAATGATCAGTACTAATTCGCCTCATTCATCCCCCGCCACCCTTTGTGTTACAATTCGTAGCGTTCCCATAGCCAGTTGTTCCAGGAGATCATCATGCGACGTTTTCCACTGTTGGCCTCGTTAACCATTTTGCACCTGGCGGCACTGCCATGTGCGCACACCCTCGCGGATGGCACCGACACCGACGGTGATGGCATTACCGACGAGGTCGAGCAGCAACTGTTCACGCCGGTAGACGTGAAGCCGGAACTGCTGCCGGTGGCCACAAGCAAAAACGAGAACTACACCGAGGAGCAAGCGAAGGTCAACGCGCCGGACTTGCTGTCGTTGGAGGCTTGTCATGTGGGCGCGCGGCGGTTGCTCTTCAAGGTGACTTTTGCTCGCAGGCCTAACTTTGGTAATGCCACGTTTATCGTGTATGCCGACCTGGATAACAATCAGGACACCGGTCGGCAGGACAACCTATCGGTGCGCGGCGCGGATGTGATGGTGGTCGCGTCCAACAACCAGATGAGCGTGTCGCGTCACAATCCGTCGTTCAACTCCGGAAACACCACCATCGCGGGCGCGGCGCTGGTCGGCAACGTTCTCTACATTACCCTCGACGCGGCGATCCCGGAGAGCGGGGACAATATTCCGGTTGCACTCCAGTTGCTGTCACAACGAGAGGGCGGCAAAGGCGACTACACCCCGCGCCAGGTCGTCGAACTCCCGCGATTCGCGGACAGGCAGGTTCCCAAAGTAACGCGCAAGGGAGCGCCTGACCTGAAACCGTTGTCCGACTATCGCTTTCACAATGATCTTGTGAAGTACGAAAAGCTGGAGGACAAGGGACTGACTTACGAAGCGGTGAAACCAGCAAAGCCCTTCGAGCCGGGAAGACCTCAACCCGCTCCATTGTTCGCTTCAACCGCGCGGCAACCCGGTAAGGCGGGCTCGGTGAAACGACGCGAGGTGCGCGTTGAACTGCTCGAAGAATCGGGAATCGCCCGGCGTGGGACACCCATCACATTCGGCTTCCCCTTGCCCAAAGGAGCCGTATTCAACCTCAGCAATCTTCGATCGGTTTCTCCGACCGGCGCCGAGCTTTCCGCTCAGTTTACCGCCACCTCCTTCTGGCCGGACGACAGTTTGAAATGGGTGCTCGTGGATTTCACGACTCCGTTGAATGCGAAGGAGAAGCGGGAGTGCGTGGTTCAGTTCGGTAGCGATGTGAAACGGACACAGGCGTCAACGCCGTTGAAGATTACCGACACTCCGTCGCTGATGACTATCGTGACCGGTCCGCTACGGGTGGAACTCGACAAGCAGCATTTCAACCTGCTACGTGGTATCTGGATGGACAAGAACCGCGACGGAAAGTTCGACCAATCCGAGCAACAGGCGTCGTCCTCCACCGATGGGATCCGACTGGTTGATGAGAAAGGAAAAGTGTTTACCAGTTCAGCGCAGCCGCCTGACAGTGTGAAGGTGGAAGAGCAGGGATCGCAGAAAGTTGTGGTGCGTGTTGAAGGCAAGTATGCCGCTGCCGATGGCGAGACCTGCATGCGCTATGTCGCGCGGCTTACATTTCGCGCCGGATGGCCGCGGGTCACGGTCGCGCTGACTCACATCAACGACTACCTGAAGACCGAGTTCACGGACATCACTTCTCTCTCGTTGCCGTTCCAGTCGTCCGGTCAGGCACAGCCGACAAGTGTCTATCTGCCGGGAGAAAGCGGATCGCTCAACGCAGTCGCCGGGCAACGCCTGAGCTTCTTTCAAAGTGATGAACGGACCTGCACCGTGCAGGCTGATGACAGGAAGTCTACTGGCGGGCAGGCGCCGGGAGTATTGCGTTGCGTGACCTCAAACGGCGTGATGTCTGCGGGTGTGCAGGATTTCTGGCAGCGGTGGCCGAAGGGATTCACGGCGCAGGGCAACCAGTACTCGGTTGACCTCCTGCCGCCGCAGCCTAATGCCCAGTATGGAACCGACCTGCCGCATTACCTCCTCTTTTGTTTCGTCGAGGGGAAGTATCGTTTCAAATGGGGAATGTCGTTCACCGAGAGAGTCACTCTCGATTTCGCGCCGGAGACAAAGGCGGAAGAACTCGCCGCCGATGTCAGTCTGCCGGTCGTTGCCGTTGTGCCTGCAGCCTGGTATGCGGAAACGGGAGCGATGGGACTCCTTGCTGCTCCCCGCGAGAAGCAATTCGCTCAGTGGGACAAGTTCGTGGAGAGTTCTTTGCGCGCCAACGTCCAGAGGCAGAAGCAGGAGCGGGAATACGGCTACCTCAACTACGGAGACTGGTATGGCGAGCGAGGTCGCAACTGGGGCAACAACGAATATGACCGAGGACACAGTTTCTTCATGCAGTTTGCGCGCACTGGAAATCGGGACTACTTTCGCCTCGCCCTCTCGGCAGCGCGACACGAGGCGGACGTGGATTGCATTCACGCCTACCCCGATGGCTTTTACGTGGGCGGCAACCATCCCCACTCGATCGGTCACACGGGCGCGTGGACGGAGACGACCGCGCATGGAACGTGGGACTGCCGATTCGACGGCATGTCCACAGCAGCCAATGGTCACAACTGGGCGGATGGGATGATGGACGCCTGGTATCTCACTGGAGATGCGCGCGTGATGGAAGCCGCCATCGGTCTGGGCGAGCACGTCGCCTGGGCGATGTCGCCAACCTTCAAGGCGCTCGGCACCCATGAACGGACCGCGGGGTGGTCGTTGAAGACGATTATGGCGATTTATCGTGGCACTTATGATCCCGTGTATCTCGAAGCCGCAAAACGCATCACCGAGGTCGCGTTGCGGGAGCAGAAGTTCGACGATGGAGGCGCGTGGCCGCACATTCTCCCGGAAGACCACGCGGGAGGACACGCTGGAGCAAGTGGGAATAACCTATTTCTGATCGGCGTTTTGCTGGGCGGAATGACGGAGTACCACGAGGAGACTCATGATCCGGCGGTGGAGAAATCCCTGATTACCGGCGCGCAGTGGGTCATCAAGTCGTGGGATGAAAACGCTGAGGGCTGGCCCTACTCCGCCTCGCCGACAGGCCAGCCTTACTACAGGGCGAGCACGATCCTGAATGCGCTGATCGTGGAACCGCTGGCTTATGTGGGACACCTCACGGGCGATGAGCGGTTCATCGAGATTGCTGAGACCGGACTGGAGGCTCTGTCTCGAGGCGGAGGCGATTCCTTCGGGAAGTCCATCGCCCAGCAGATGCACTTCACCTCCGGTACGATGGCGCTCCTGCAGCAGTGGTATGACAAACACCGCTCCGACAAAGGCGTGAGCGTCATGGATGGCAGTGTAAGCAACATGCTCAAATACTTCGGTAAGACACCGGACGCCGACCGACACGCCGTACGCGCGCCGGATGAGAAGGTCTTCTTTCTGCGGATGAATGGAACAACCACCGAGTTGATCGCCACGCGCACCCCACACGGAGCCATGACCAAGCGCGCCGAACTCGGGACAATCAGAGTGCTCGATTCAACGGGTGCCGTCATCCGTGAAGGAAAATTCAGTACCGATGACAAGCACGAGTTCCGCTGTCCTCTGCAGGGCAACGCCGGCGCTCAATTGAAAGTCGTCGTAAATGACGACCAGCGTGGCGTGTGGTCTCTGAAGGGAGAAAACTTTCAGGTCGTGATGCAGACCTTGAAGGAGTTCCGTATCGGCGGAGTCGGTCGTGGGCGGTATCACTTCTTCGTCCCACAGGGAACGAAGGAATTCAAGGTCAAACTCCTCGGCGTCCATCCGGGCCAATACGGCGCTGCTGGGATTTCGCCCGAGGGCAAAGTCGTCGGCTACCACCAGGACTCCAATCAGGGACAGGCGCTTATATTGGGCGCGCAGAAGGTGGGTGTTCCGAATCCCAACGCGCACCCCGAACAAGGGACGCTCGTTATCCAACCTGCTCCCGCGGACACCGGAAAAATGTGGAGCCTCATATTGTGGGCGGCAGGGGATATCGGCTGCGAGCTGGAAGGCGTGCCACCGTATCTGGCGTTGACTGAGAAGGATTGGTTTGAGCCGGGGAAGTGACCCATGCTATAATTCCGTTCCACGTGGACTGGCACGCGTCGAGTCACGAGTCATATACTCGCACCAGCCGAGGTTGCGAATTCCGTGAAACAAGTCGTCATCGAGAACCCGATCATCAACTCGCCCTTTGACGAGCCGACACGCCATTTCCGGTTCTCCGACGAAGGGATCACCAACGAGGTCGTCGAGGGTCGCCGGACCAGCCAATACTTCATTCCCATCGCCAAGCCGAAGAAGAAAGGCGCCAGGCAGCTTATCCTCGACACGGAATGGACACAAAACCGTATTGAGGAGAACAAACTCGTCAACGATATCCGCCGTCGCGTTGCGCAGTGGCGAAAAGGCGGTCACGTTGGCGTAACGGCGACCACCGGACGGTTAATCGCTTACTGGACCGATCCCAACCGCGAGAAGAAACTCTTCTTCTGCCAGATCGAGGCGCTGGAAACCGCCATCTACCTTACCGAGGTCGCGCACAAGTACGGCGATGCGTGGATTGAGAACACTCTGCGGGAAGCGAACGACACCTCCAACCCCGGCCTGCCGCGCACCGCGTTCAAGATGGCTACCGGCTCCGGTAAGACGGTTGTCATGGCGATGGTCATCGCCTGGCATACCCTGAACAAACGGGCGAATCCGCAGGATTCGCGCTTCTCCGACACCTTCCTGATTATCACGCCGGGCATCACGATTCGTGACCGGTTGCGGGTGCTTCTGCCGAACGACCCGCAGAACTACTACCACCTGCGCGATCTCCTGCCCGCCCAGGAATTGAAGGAGCTTCGTCAGGCGAAAATCATCATCACCAATTTTCACGCCTTCCAGCTTCGGGAGAAGTCCAAGGGAGCGAGACTTACCAAGGAACTTGCAGGGCAAACCCAGACCGGGGTGAACAAGGAAACACCCGACCAGATGGTACGGCGTGTCTGTCGCGACTTTGGCACGAAGAAAAGCCTTATCGTTCTCAACGATGAAGCCCACCACTGCTACCGACGCAAACCCGACGGCGAAGAGGAGAAACTCACCGGCGATGAGCGCGTCGAAGCGAAGCAGCGTGAGCAAGAGGCCCGCGTCTGGATTTCCGGTATCGAGGCTGTGAAAGCGAAGATCGGCGTCAAGGCGATCTTCGACCTGTCGGCCACCCCGTTCTTTCTGCGCGGGTCAGGCTACCCCGAAGGCACGCTCTTTCCGTGGGTAGTTTCCGATTTCTCCCTGATTGATGCCATCGAAGCCGGGATCGTGAAAGTCCCGCGTGTGCCGGTGTCAGATGACTCGATGACTGGTGAGCAACCCACTTACCGCGATCTGTGGATTCGCATCAGCAAAGACCTGCCGAAGAAGGGACGCAAAACGGAAGAGGTCGCAGGCGAGCCAAAACCCCCCCTCGAACTCCAGGGCGCGCTGCACAGCCTCTACAGCAACTACGAGAAGTATTACCAGCTTTGGGAGCAGAACGACGAGGCTCGCGCACGGGATATCACGCCGCCCGTCTTCATCGTCGTCTGCAACAACACCAACGTCTCCAAACTCGTCTTCGACTATATCGCCGGATGGGAAAAACAGGTGACACGGGCTTCCCGCCCGTGTGAAGCCACGGACGAGACGCCCGTGCCACAGGTCATTGTGCAGGCCGGGCAACTGCCCATCTTCCGCAACGACGACGGCAACGGCGGATGGCTGCACCGCCCCAACACCATTCTGGTGGACAGCCAGCAGCTTGAATCCGGCGAAGCCATGAGCGCCGATTTCAAGAAGATCGCCGCCCGCGAGATTGACGAGTTCAAGTCCGAATACCGCGCCCGCTTCCCCGGTCGTGACACCGAGGACCTGACCGACGAAGACCTGCTGCGGGAGGTAATGAACACCGTCGGCAAAGCAGGCAAGTTGGGCGAACACGTCAAGTGCGTGGTAAGCGTCTCCATGCTGACCGAAGGCTGGGACGCGCAGACCGTCACCCACATCCTCGGCGTGCGCGCCTTCGAGACGCAACTGCTGTGCGAGCAGGTGGTGGGTCGCGCGTTGCGGCGCATGAGCTACGCTGCCAATGAGGCAGGTCATTTTGAGCCGGAATACGCCGAAGTCTACGGCGTTCCCTTTTCCTTCATCCCGTGCAGCGGTTCGACCCCGGAACCCAAGCCCGGTCCCATGCCTACCCGCGTCCGCGCTCTCGAAGAGCGGCTCGACTGTGAGCTTACCTTCCCGCGTCTCGTCGGCTACCGCTACGACTTCCGCGGTGAGCGACTCACCGCCACCTTTACCGACGATTCGAGAATGACGTTGTCTACGGAAGACCTTCCGACCCGAGTGCAGCTCGACCCCATCGTGGGCGAATCGAGCATACACACCCTGGAGGACCTCAAGCGTCACCGTGTCAACGAAGTTGCGTTCTATCTGGCAAAGCTCGTCCTGGAGAAATATTTCCGCGACGACGATGGCAATGAAAAGCCCTGGCTGTTTCCGCAACTACTCGGAATCACCAAACGCTGGCTCGCGGAATACGTCAGGCTCAAGGACAACACCTTCCCGCAACTGCTGCTGCTGATCGACTTCATGCACCACGCGGCGGACCGTATTTAGAGGGCGCTTGTCGGTGACACCGGCTTCCAGCCGGTGGATGAACACGGGCAGGATGCCTGTGCCACGCTGCTGCCAATCCTGCGCCCCTACGATACCGTCGGCTCCACCCGTCACGTTGACTTTGATACAACCCGGCCCGTGTTCGCCACCCGTGAAGACAAGTGCCACATCTCCCATGTTGTCGCCGATACCGATTCGTGGGAGCAGAAGATGGCCGAAACCCTCGAAGCCATGCCCGAAGTCGTCCGCTACGTGAAGAATCACAACCTCGGCTTCACCATCCCGTACACGCTAAACGGCGAGGAACGCCAATACATCCCCGACTTCATTGCACACATCAAGACTCCCTCTCCCTCTGAGGGAGAGGGTCGGGGTGAGGGTGGGGGCGTCCTCAACCTCATCCTCGAAGTCACCGGCAAAAAGGACAAGGACAAAGAAGCCAAAGTCGCCACCGCCCGCAACCTGTGGGTTCCGGCAATCAATAATCACGGCGGGTTCGGGAGATGGGACTTCATGGAGATTGAAGATCCATGGGATGCGGTGACTAAGATACGAACTGAAATTGCTGAACGCAGCAAGCAGTGAGTCCGATGATCTGGAGGTTGGTTGACAAACTGCTGTCCTTTGCGGAGAATGTCCACGCAGGGAACGGCGATTGAATAACATCCGATCCATCCTTCTGAAATGGACAGAACTATGAACTATACCGAAGAAGATTTGGAGCAACTCATTTCTTGTCCGAAGAGAATCTCACAAGCCCCACGCAGAGAAATGAGAACGGATGGCAAGCACGGATTTCGAGCTTTTATGCGACACAGCCTGGAGTTTGCCGAGGACTTTTCCCTGGGACTTGTATACGTGCCGAAAGACGAGCCTGGAAGCTTCTGTCTTATGCGCTGCGTCACTTCCTGCGTGCGGTAAACGTTCAGGCGGCTGATCAGACCCAGCATTTCCCGAATCTCATACAGGGTGATATGTTTGGAGGTGAGGCACATCCATGAAAGCGATTGAACTACTCCGCGTTCAGTTTGGCGACTTTGTACAACTGGAAGAAAAGCGACCCAACATCCAGCAGGTTTTCGCGCCGCTATATCACGAGGACGGAGATATGATGGATGTCTTTCTCGATCTGCCCAAGGATGCCGACTTGTCGGCGGAGCAACGAATAAGGCTGTCCGACCATGGCTTGACGCTAATGCGCCTTTCCTACACCTTCGATGTTGATACGCCGAACAAGGAGAAGATACTCCATCGCATCCTACTTGAAAACAGTGCGAGCGAAGAAAACGGCGAGCTCTATATGGAGACTGTCGCGGAGTCTCTATACCCTTCGCTGATGCAGTTCTCCCAGGTCATCGGTAAGGTGTGCAACATGCGGCTCTTCCGGCGTGAAACGCTGGCAAGCTTGTTCGAGGAAATGCTTGAAGAGTTTGTCCGAGAATCGCTCTCCCTCTACCAGCCGACACCCTCTGTGTGTCCCATTCCCGAGCGAGAGGACCTGGAGGTTGATTGGCAGTTCAAGCCCAATGGGACGCCGCTTTACCTGTTTGGCGTCAAAGACAACGCGCGCGCCCGACTAACCGCCATCAGTTGCCTTGAATTTCAGCGCAACAGACTGCCTTTCCGCAGCATGGTCGTGCATGAGGATTTCGACAAGATCGGGCGCAAGGACAAGATACGACTCACGTCGGCCAGCGACAAACAGTTCACCTCTTTGGACGACTTCAGACAGAACGCTGTGCAATACTTGGAACGGGAAACGGCGCACTGACTGATTGCAGGCAATAGAAGACCCGCGGGTGGTGAGCCCGCCACTCTCAACACTACTGCTGCTTCGATAAAGATATCTGAAAACGCGCAGGAGAACCTTGCATGGCTCGTAAGACTTCAAAGCAACCCACCCAGGTTGAATCCCTCAAACACCAGAACAAGCGCGCCAATATTCCCACCGAGGAGTTGCGCGACTTTGTCGCGGAGGAGGAGCAGAAGCCGAAGACGGTTCTGTATCCCCGCGACCCGTCGCTCGATCCGCAACTGGTGTGGAAGGGCAAGGATGAGCAGGATCAGCAGGACCTCGCCGTGCCCGCTGTGCCGGTCTACATCCAGGAGAAGATTCACCCGCAAGCCATCATCGACGAAGTGACACGTGCTTCCCAACTCGTGAAGAAACATGGGCAGGATACCCATGCCACGCAGTTCAACCTCTTCTCCGACTTCAACGGCATCGAGTTCGAAGACCTCATTGACTTCTACCGCCACGAGCAGAACTGGTCGAACCGGATGATCCTCGGCGACTCGCTGCTGGTGATGACCTCGCTGGCGGAGAAGGAAGGGCTGAAGGGCAAGGTGCAGATGATCTACATTGACCCGCCCTACGGCATCAAGTTCGGCTCCAACTGGCAGGTCTCCACCCGCAAGCGGGACGTGAAAGACGGCAAAGCCGAAGACGCTACCCGCCAGCCGGAACAGGTCAAAGCCTTCCGCGATACGTGGCAACTCGGCATCCACTCCTACCTCGCCTATCTCCGCGACCGCCTCACCGTCGCCCGTGAACTCCTCACCGAATCCGGCAGCGTGTTCGTGCAGATCGGGGATGAGAACGTCCACCTCGTGCGGTGTCTGATGGATGAGGTGTTCGGGAGTGAGAATTTTGTCAGTCTCATTACCACGAAGAAGAGCGGCGGAATGGGACAGCAGTTCATGGACAACGTTTCAGACTTCATCCTATGGTATGCCAAGGATAACTCGCAGGCAAAGTACAGGCAACTCTACACCGAGAAGGTTCTGTCAGAAGGGGCTGGTGCACGTTACAACCAAGTGGAACTTGCGGATGGCACAGTGCGCCCAATCACCAAAGAGGAATCGCTGAGACCACAGCTTCTCCCAGAGGATTCGCGCGTTTTCCTCGGAAGTCCTTTGACTTCCGAGACGCCCAGTGCCTCGACGGTTTTCGGGTTCGAATTGGAAGGACGAAAGCTCTCGCCTACAAAGGGGGGCTGGAAGACGAACCGTGAGGGGATGAACAGGCTAATCCGAGCAAGCAAACTGTTCAACACGAAAGGATTCGTTAACTACAGGATGTATTTCGCTGATTTTCCTGCCGTGGCCATCTCAAATCTGTGGGAGGACACGATGGGAACGGCAGAGCAAAACAAGGTCTATGTCGTTCAGACTACAACCAAGGTCGTGGAACGTTGCCTCCTGATGACCACCGACCCCGGCGACCTTGTCCTTGACCCAACCTGCGGCAGCGGGACGACGGCCTATGTGGCGGAGCAGTGGGGGCGGAGGTGGATTACCTGCGACACCAGCCGCGTCGCCCTGGCTCTCGCCCGCACCCGCATCATGTCCGCGAAGTTCCCGTATTACCTTCTGGCGGATTCACCGGAAGGCGCGAGGAAGGAAGCGGGGTTGACGGGTTCCCTCACCCCGGCCCTCTCCCAGAAGGAGAGGGGGAGTGGTGAGGCGGACATCAAGAAAGGCTTCGTCTACAAACGCGTCCCGCACGTCACCCTCAAATCCATCGCCAACAATGCGGAGATAGACGCCATCCATGCGAAGTGGCAGGAGAAGCTGGAACCGCTGCGGGCCGAACTAAACAAACTGCTTGGGACGAACTGGGAGGAATGGGAGGTCCCCCGCGAACTCCCCGACAACCTGTGTAGCGTAGCCCCTCGTGGGCGTCAGAACAAACACCCGCAAGGGGTTACGCTACTGGAGGAATGGTGGAAATTGCGGCGCGGGCGGCAGAAGGAGATTGACGCCTCCATCGCCCGCCGCGCCGATACGGAGATTCTCTACGACCAACCCTACGAGGATAACAAGAAGGTTCGCGTGACCGGCCCGTTCACCGTGGAAAGCCTCAGCCCGCACCGCACCATCAGTGTCGAGGAGAAGATAAAACGGCGCGAAGTTGGAATGGAAGGCTGGAAGATCAGGCAGTTAGGCCCGTCGCAGTTCGCAACGACCATCATTGAGAACTTGAGGAAGGCGGGGGTGCAGAACACGGTCAAGGGCGAGCGGCTGAAGTTTGATTCGCTCGACCCCTTCGCCGGGGAATGGATTCACGCCGCAGGCCAATACACCGAAAGTGGCTCGGACGTCTCGTCCGAGAAAACGACGGCTGGTATCCCGTCCGAGAAAGACACGGGCAGGATGCCCGTGCCACGCCGAACCCGTCGGGTTGCCATCTGCATCGGTCCGGAGCACGGAACCGTCGGCGCGCAACTCGTGAAGGAAGCCGCCAAGGAAGCCGTCAAGGGCGTGGGCTTCGACATGCTCATCGTCTGCGGCTTCGCCTTCGACCCCAGCGTGAGTGAAGAGATCAAGCGCTACGGCAAGCTGACGGTGCTGCCGACCAAGATGAACCCCGACCTCGCGATGGGGGATGAACTGCTGAAGAAGACCGGAGCGGGGAATCTGTTCATGGTTTTCGGGGAACCGGATGTGGAGGTTCGGCACGCGCAAACGCCTACCCCCACCCCGACCCTCCCCCGCCCGCAGGGGAGGGCGACGGAGGTTTCTTCATTGCTTGAGGTGGAGGTCAAGGGTGTGGATGTCTATGATCCGACGACCGGGGAGATTCGCTCCAGCGCGACCGATGACATTGCCTGCTGGTTCATTGATACCAACTACAACGGAGAATCGTTCTTCGTCCGCCATGCCTACTTCACCGGAGCGGATGAACCCTACGACAAACTGAAGCGCGCCCTACGGGCCGAGATTGACGAAGCGGCCTGGCAAACCCTCTACACCACCGTCAGCCAACCCTTCGCCCCACCCGAGACGGGCAAAATCGCCGTCAAGGTCATCAACCATTACGGCGACGAAGTGATGAAGGTGTTTGAGGTCGAGACAATAGAGGAAGGAACATGACACCTCGTGAACGCGTTCTGACTGCACTCCGCCGCGAGATCCCCGACCGCGTGCCGTGGATGGAAGGGATCGTTGGCAACGGCATTGCGTCGGCGGTGTGCGGGGAGCCGATCAATGTGGACTGGAGCGTCGCGCCGGACGGCTTCCCGAAGCAGCGGGGTGCGGCGCTGGCAGAGGAACGGAAAAAAGTCAACCGCGTCTTCGGCAAGGATAACATCAACTTCTCCGCCTTCGCTCCGATCTTCGCAACGAAGATGGAGAAGGCAACGGATGGTTCTAACGTCCTGGTGGGAGACGGACTGATGCGAAGCGAAGAGGATTTCGACCGGCTTTTCAAACTCCCTCCACCTGACGATTCAGGGGACAAGTGCAAGTAACTCCCGGTCACTTGAGTGCAAGCAACTGTTGGTCAGGTTATGATATCCAGAAACTTTACTGGAGGGTAGTTGAGTGACTATTGACTTCTGCATGAATAATGCAACAATCACGGGAATGCTGGAAGGTCTGCGTGTTGAATACAACCCCGAAGACGAGATTGAGAAGTTGAGAACAAGTTCTTGGAGGAGTTCGTCCCGGTCGTCGGGTCTTCCATTGGAAAGCTCCCGTTTCAGATGCGTCCAGACTCCTTCGTCCGGGTTCAGTTCCGGCGCGTACGGCGGGAAGGCTTCAATGTGCAAACGGGGAAACCGACGACACAGTTCCCGGATCGGTTCTCCCTTATGGAACGACCCATTGTCCCAGAGCACAATGACCGCTCCACGCAGGTGACGAAGCAAATGGCGCAGGAAATCACACACTTCGGCTTGCTGGATATTTTTCGTGTGAAGACGAAAGTACAACCCAATTCTTTGTCGCTTCGGACTCACGGTGATACCAGAAATCGCCGAGATCTTGTCGCGACGGTAACGACACTGATACACAGGTGTTTGCCCTCGGGGCGCCCAGGTCTTGCGAACGTTCGGTATCAGCAGGAATCCCGATTCGTCGATGAAGACAAGGTAGGCGCCCATCCGAGCGCCCTTTTTTTATCCGGGGCCATTCTTCTCGCTTCCAACGTTCAATCTCTTCCTCGTTCCTTTCTTGCGCTCGCCGTTCCGGCTTTTGGTGGCTCCAATTCAAGCTGTGCAGGAGTCGTCCAACATGGTCTCGATGGTATCGAACACCAAAGTCACTCTCGATGACTTCTGCAATGCGTTGGGTCGTCCACAAGTCGGTGCGGTATCCCCGCGCCAACGAACCTTGCAGCAAAACACCAACGAGTTCCTCCTTCTGCTCCGCCGTGAGTTTCGGCGGACGACCGGGAGGAGATTGCGCTATCAAACCTTCCTCTCCTTTGGCTCTCACTGCTTCCTGCCGCCGCTGCACGGAACTGGCATGGCAACCGAGTTGTCGCGCCACCGCATTTAATGACAATCCCTCATCCACTAACTCCATCGCACGACGTCGTCGACTCTCCAACTCCTTACATGAACCTTTAGGCCGCATCGGAAGTACCCTCCTCCCAGGATACTTCCTTATTTTGCATTATTTATGCAGAAGTCAATAAAAAGGGCCTGAGGAGCAAAGGCGTCGCGAGATGGTAACCGCAGCACGCCGAGGCGCTTCGAAACGGTCGGTCGCGCGACGCGGTATGGGGTCGCGTTGTCGACCGTTCAACTGTGGGTTGCTCGGGCTGCGGGGAAACGCCTTGACCGAGTGAACTGGAGCGATCTTCCCGGTGATCCTTCGGTCCCCCCCGGACGCACCAGCGGGAAGACGGAAGGTCTGATTTTGCAGGTGCGACGGGAGTTGGGTGAACTCTGCGAGTTCGAGTCGATCCTAAACATCCTGTCCGAGTACGTGAGTAGATAGACGGAATCCAAATCCACTCACAGGCGCCTTTTATACCTCAACGGGTATACAGCAGGAGTTCACTATGTCAAAGATCAGAATCGCCTGCCCAAACTGTGGAAACACGGGTGAGGTGGACGAGAGCCACCGGGGCCGCAGAGCTCTGTGCAATAGGTGCAATACCACGTTCGTGATTGAGGCG
>Ga0100396_1001796_pt1 | contig 13984 bp, 20 predicted proteins | sample CryGeymeta201520_FD_81551 | JGI IMG/M metagenome (GOLD analysis project Ga0100396, IMG submission 81551) | Groundwater microbial communities from Crystal Geyser aquifers in Utah, USA - Crystal Geyser metaG 2015-20 | ecosystem: Environmental > Aquatic > Deep subsurface > Groundwater | place: USA... | reverse complement strand
GCTTTGTCCAGCGCTCTGCTGCGCAAGTCAGTTAGGGGTGGTTTGGTTGTGGTCGGTGAGGTGACCTTGGGCGGCACCATTGAGCCCGTAGTCAACGCTGTCACGCTGGCCGAGATGGCCATTGAAAAGGGAGCCAAGTCATTGTTGCTGCCCGTGGCATGTCGTAAGCAGTTGTTTGACCTGTCTGACGACATGGCGACCAAGTTGGATATCGAGTTTTACCTGGATGCAAGGGATGCGCTGCTGAAAGCGTTGGTGGATTGAAATTTTAGCTAGCCAGAGCCCTTCGACCAAGAGCTTCGCATTGGCTGCCAATCTGACATTCTTTAACAAAATTAAAGCGAAACAGAGGGCTAAATTTGCTAGCGGGTAAGCGAACAACAATAAAGAGATGACGCGCCCAAATCCAATGCTGGTGCGGTCTGTAGGCCGATGCGTGCACGACAAACGACATGGCGCTGATTTTCTGTCTCTTCGCGGTTAGGTAGTTTGGCTGCAAAGGTCCTCTGGTAGCATCAAAAGATGCCCCAAGTACTCTCTGTTGCCAACAAGCTTTTGTCACTTCGTGGCGCCATTCGAATAACCGACGAAAACGACAACTTGGCGTTCGAGGCCAAAGGAGAGTTTGCTTTATTCTCGCCAACCTGGACGATTTGTCTGGGTGATGCCATCGTGGCCACTGCCCGACGCAGGATATTTGCGTTGCGACACACGTGGGACGTAACCGGTCAACTTGGTGCTTTCGTCATCAAGGAGAAGATTCTGTCGTTCACGAGAAAGATGTACGTGCAAGGGGGCCCGTACGATGGTGCAGAAATTTCAGGAAACATCTTTGACCTGCGATTCAGCCTGGAGAGGGCTGATGGGGCGGTATTGGCGAAGGCTGCCGGCAAAATCCTGACGCTGCGTGACCGTCACAACATCGAATTGATGTCCCAGGACGAATCGGACAGGCTGTTTACTGTAATCAGCATGGTCGTCCTACAGCTCGCCAGAAAGAGCGAGGAGTCCATAACTGACCGGGACGACTGATACTCCAAATTAACCTTCTGTAGTCTCGGCTTTGCAGCGGTTGCTGACTGTCACAAACGACGGGTTACCACTAGTCCACTGAGGTGTTCGTTAGCAGTTGCTCGTACGCGTAATGATTGCCGTGACGCCAGCGATTTCATTGCGGACCAGTTGAGAGTCTCTGTTCCCATTTTGGGGTAACAAGGGTAACTGAGTATCGGATAAAGTGGGCCTTGAAGCCTCACTTTATCCGAAGGAATTGGGCATCTGAGCGCGATTTTCACAAGCGCCAATGGATGCTGCCACCATCGTTACGGCACTTAAGCAGCCAGTTTCATCTCACTGTCGTTTTGGGGCAAAAGGTCCTGCGGTACATAAAACGCTGTAACTTTTGCAGCGCCAAAACCTACACCAACGCGCTGAGTGCTTTCTTCTCCACCAGGTAAGCGGCGCAGAACCATTGCCCAACCACCGAAGGCCCACTTAGTGCCAGCAAAAAGCTTGCGCATTTCATGGTGCTCAGGGCTATTGACAACATAGAGCTGCCATTTACCCTTGGCAAAAGTTACTCGCATTCCCAACTGTGCAAGGCGCGCAATCACATCGGGACTATTGGTTGGGTCTTCGCAAACCATTTGAATGGCTTCGGCAATGGAAAGATTTCTCGTGACCATTGCCGGCCCGACCATGAGCTTGAATGGCATCACCCTTGACATCAAGGCTTCGAGGCAACGATGCTGGTCGCTGACCGAATGCAGCTCAATACGAGCTTTGATATCGAGCATTTCGACCAGGACGTTGGCATCGTCAACGGTCGCTGGTTTATTTGACACAAAGGTTCAATAAGCTGCCAAGAGCGTCCCAACCGTTTCTGACATTCGCCCGTCACCACCAGCATCAATGATGCACTTGCGCACAACACTTTCTGTCGCCTGGTACACACTCCAACCCACAGCACAGCAGTATGCCGATGCCTGGCGCAAAGGTGTGGAGCTTCGTAAAGCTCGGGAAGCTGCAAAAAAGGCGCTCAAGGTCGCCACCAAGAAAACGCCCAAATGAAAGGCAGTGGCCGCCTAGCATGGGTTTTCATTGAGCGTGAGGCAGACATCGTTGGGGCGCAGTCCGAGCTGACCGGTTTGGGCTGCGCCGGACGCTGCTAATTTTACCGGCCCTCGGTTGCAAAACCGGCATCTTGACGGTGCCAGAGGCTCACATGGCCACGACGTGGTGGTGCAAAGCTCTCATGAGGATGTGACTGGCCACGAGTCTGGCAAGTCTTCGTTTGTGAAAGATGCCTTGCGTCCCCATGATTTCGTTCATGGTGGTCTCGCTATAGGGTGCAAGACCACCGAGATGCCCTCCAAAGAGCTTCATTTTTTTCACAGGGCAAGGCTTAGGGAGCTTCTCAAAAAGCTCGTTGCCCTGAGCCCGCTGCAGAACGCGGCTTTGGTTGACTTTTGCGAGAAGTTTTGGAGGGCCAGAAATGACCTTGGCTTTGAAGAACAATGTGCTGCGCTCGGACTGACCGTCGATTGAGCGATTGAGTGACGGCAGAACTCATTCACTCGGATGGGTTGTTTGCCGTCATTGTGGGACAGTGCCGAGAAGTCGAGCAACAACCAGGATTCCTGGCGTTGGTCAGGATAGTGCCAGGCGCTTCCGCTGAAATAACCTCGGCAGCTGCCAAATCATGAGTTTGTCCTAATCCAGGCTTTCAGTACTTCGTTTATACGTGTCCGCCACCCATCGCCGGTTGCAACGAATTTTCCAAAACATCAGTGTCAAGCCGTCGAGTCACATCTGTGGTGGCAACGCTGCTTTCAGCGTGCTCAATAGCCTCTAGCAGCCCTTGCTTGATGCTGCCAAAAGTGCCTGTCTTTTGAAGGTTGTTCGCGCTCGCCCCTGGATTGTCAATGTCGTCTGTCATTTCACCCCCAGGGCGCGTTTGATTTCAGCAACCGGCCACGCTAGACGTCCTGCGACTCGGATTGGTCTCAACGGCGCTCGGGTTTCGTAGCAAGCCCAAACTCGCAAGGTTTGGCAAGCTCTCCCTAGCAGCCATGCAGCGTGTTCGGTGGTCACATGGGTTCTGGTCTCCTGCGACAAAGGTGGGAATTTTCCGCTGGGCAGGCCCTGTGGCTCTACAGGCGGGACCGCGCTGGCTGACGCTTGCACTTGACTTTGACGCGTTTCGGGTTTCGGTTTTTTGAGGGGCAAAAGCTTTGGTTGAGTAACATTTATCGACGGGGTCATTCCCGCAGTCGCCGCCATGCCGACCAATGCATCAAGTGAAAACTGGTTTATCTTCCCGCGGTTGAGGTCGTGAATGACAGCTGTGGTCACGCCGAACAGCTCTGCTGCGTCGCCTGGAGTCATATTGTTCGTGTGGATGATGTCCGACAGTGTCATCATCAATGCCGACCGCATGCGCATTTTGGCGGCGCGGCGCGGGGTGTCTTCAAGCACATCCCAGACGTTGGTGAATTGATGAGAGTTGGTCATTGCGGCATACCTGTACTGACCTTGCAGCTTTGATTGGATTGCCAGTGGTCATAGGCAGCTTGCTGGGCCAGCCAAACTTGTGCCGCTCCGCCATTTGCCACGCTTAACCAGGCCTCAATGCACAACGCCATCTCGGGCGAAAGGGAAGCTTGGCCATTCAGAACTTGAATCATTGTGTCGGCTGAAAGACCCAACTGCTGTGGCGCATCCATGCAATTGAGTCCAAGTGCGGGCAATACGTCTTCGCGCTAAGTAATGTCGGCGTGAGGGGGCGCGAACATGGTGGAAGTTGCCAACGTACCCTCTTGCACATGCTCAACAGCACGACAGACTTTTAGACGAAGTCCGATGCCTTTAATAATGGCCAAAAACGTTTTGATGGCGGGGCTGCCTTTTCTTTGCAAGGCCTGGCAAAGCTGCGTCTGCGACATCCCGGCACGTTCAGCCACAGCTTCCAGTCCCTGTGCCAGTGCCATCTGACGCAGAACCGTCATTGGTGCTGCTTGGCCACCAGGTAGTTCACAGTCTGCCAATGCTGAGTTCAGAATATTGACAGCAATTTCTGGGTTATTTTTGAGCGCTGCCACCATTGCCGCGTCATGGTGCAGGACGCATGAGTTATTCATGATGACTCCCCGCTCGACACTACTGAGGTTTTGATAGCGGTGGTCTCGGCACTCGTTTGTGCCGTCCAGAAATCCCATTGATTCTGAAGAGACAGCCAGTAGCCCGGTGTTGTACCCAAAGCCTCAGCCAAGCAGCGGTCTAAGTCAACAAAGATGCTCTCAAGGCATTGAGTCACCCTCGAAAGCCTCTGTAGGCTGATGCCATGATGCTCGGCGAAGGTTGCCAAATCAAGTTGCAAATCGTTGCGCCAGCCTGTAATCAGTTCGCCAGGGTGAGCATGGTTGTTCATGGTCATATCACCCCCCTGATTTCTGGTTAAGCCCTTTGCAGGTGGGCTGCTCGTAGACGGCTTGTGCTTTTTGTCCATTAAGTCTGGGGCTCCAGGGCTATGGATGATTTCTGAGGCCTGCCAATATGCCGACACGGATTCGGCATCATTGGGGTCATTCGGGTCGCATTGCTCTTCCCAATGAATGGGCGCGTCTTGCGCGGCATCAGCTTTGACGCGTGTCCAGTCTGTACGGTTGATGGGTATATCGGGTAGGCGCATATAGTCTTCTGGAGCATGGTTTGAAGTAGCTGACTATTCCGCTATGTTGAATGAAGCGGCAAGGGGGATGAAGCGGCCTTGACTTCCGGTTGGCGTGGCAAAAAAAGCATTGTTTCTACACAGTTTGACAGCGTTTTGCTGTCGCAACTCAAGGACACTGTTATGAAAAAAGTTAAATCAAGCCGTAAATCTGACCGGGCAAACCCTCCACCGGTAATTCATGACGACCACGTCTTATTGCGATTGCTGGTGGCGCAGGCCACTCAGCGAGGGGACACGTTGGCTAAGTTGGCACAAGCGTTGGGGGTAACTTATGAGCGGCTTGCACAATGGCGCCGCCAGGAAGGCGACATCGGTCGTGCCCAGCGGTCAGTTCACGAAAACGCGGCTCGCTATTTAGGGCTGCCAGTAGTGTTGGTTCTGGCTTTGGCTGGCACGGTATCGCTGACAGATTTTGTTTGGCCAGCCCGGGAGTCACTGTCTGCGCGTGTTGGGCTAGAGCTTGAACGACTGCGTCTTGACCCTTATTTTGCAGCGTTCGTGCCTCCTGCGTTAGCCCATGCAGACCCGGCGGTCCAGTTGTTGGTCGCTTTCATGTACCGCGAACTCAAGTTGCCCCAAGACGGGCAGGCTACGAGTTATCACTGGATGACAGCGTTGCATCAAGCTGCATGTGGCCATGCTGAAGGGCAGCAGGGCTTGGAAAAGCTGAGGGCCAAGGCCGCAATAGAACAGGGCGTTTTTTAGCCCGGCGCAGCGACTGGGATATTTTATTTTTACCTCGCCCGTAACAGGGCGAGTTTCTTTTGTCGATTCTGGCCTTTGCCGACCACAGCCTGTCAGACAGCGCAGGCTAAAACCGGTTTCTTTACTCGTCATCAGTAACTACTTGGATAGATGACCATGAGTGTTCCAGTTCAACTTGTCGGTAAGGTAACGGTATGTGAAATGCTCGGCATCAGCGACCGCACCCTCGAAAAACTTGTGCGGTCCAGACAATTCCCGCCACCCCTGCGTCTGGGAAAGCGCGTGTCCTGGGTCGAGTCCGTGGTACAGAACTGGCTTGTCAAAGCGGTGCAGCCCCAACTAAACTGGGAGCCGCCAAAACGCATTCCACGGGCATGATGGATTTGTAGAGGCTTATAGAGCTTGACGACAGTAATCGACGCTGGCGCTGACCTTTGATGGCCATATCACCTTGGCCCATGCAGCGCTACAGTGTCGCTTCATCCATGTCTGCCGGTATCTGCCATGACGTATCTGCAAAGTGCCAAGTGGGGAAACAGCCTTGCAGTACGCATTCCGATGGACTATGTTCGTCAGATGGGGCTCAAGCAAGGTGACGGGCTGCAGGTGCCCCCTGGAGCTGATGGCGGCTGGAATTTGAGACCACCTGCGACAGGGAGTCGCCAGGCGTTTGTGCAGGAGCTCCCGCGTGACAACGCGGCATTGCCTATTGGTGGCTCGGTGGTGGAACAACGGCGTCGCCAGGCGCGGTATTGATGTTGTGCCAGGATGCGTTTGTGCTGCTCACCATGTGTACCAGCGAGGACACGACCGAAGCAGCGGCGAATTGGTAGGGCCAGTGCACGCCGGCGCTGACCACAGCCGCTTGGCGTGTCACTGAATTTGCCAGTGCCCTGGGGTTCAAGCAGCAAACGGGCCAATTGACACCGGCACAAGCACAAGCGGTATAGCTTGCTTTCGAGCGCCTTGGCGACATCGATTTGCCATTGCTATCAGTTCAAACTTGCACCTTTCATGGGGCGGCGCAATTGGCCATGAAGTCTGAGGTTGGCTTTCGGGCAGGTGATGCCCTGCTCTTGCTCCAGCGATGCAGACCACAAAGCGTGGGCGGCGTTTACCCTGGGCGCAGTGATGGCTCAGAATGTCAGGCCTTTGAACCTCAAAATGGTGACCATGGACAAGGGCTAGAATCCGCCTCAATCGGGCTCCATTTGATAGCGCAAATGATAGCGATGGGAGCTTCGATGGGTGTCGGGCAGCTTCGCGTGGGTTCGGATGAGTTCGCGTAAGTGCTTGATTTTGTTAGGTATGGAGTGAAGTCGGAAGCTGCTTCAACCCCCATTTAGCCGTCTTTTAATCCGTTTGTCGTGGGTTCGATCCCCGCACATCCCACCAAACACAAGAGCCTGCTCATCATTGAGCAGGCTCTTTTTTTTTGATGCTCTCAGTAGTTAAGTAGACCGCGGTACAACATGTAGGCCGCCAGCAAGTAGAGCACGCTGGCAAATATTTTTTTCAAACGTTTGACAGGCAATTTGTGCGCTGCGGCTGCACCCAAAGGTGCGGTGGTGACGCTGCAGGTGGCGATCACCACCAGGCCAGGTAGCCAGATGTATCCGATTGAATAAGGTGGCAAATTAGCGACATGGCTGCCGCTGACGGCATAGCCCAAAGCGTTAGAGATAGCAATCGGAAACCCCAAGGCTGCTGAGGTTGCAACAGCATTGTGGATGGCTATATTGCACCATGCCAAGAAGGGCACACTGATGAAGCCGCCACCAGCGCCCACCAGCCCTGACATAAAACCAATCACGCTGCCAGCGCCAAGCAAACCCGCCTGGCCTGGAAGTTGCCGGGTGGCGGCTGGCTTTTTATCCAAAAACATTTGTGTGGCAGAAAAACCAACAAACAGCGCGAACAGCAAGGCCAGCGATGAACCTTTTAGAACGGTAAAGACCCCCATGCTGGCAACAACCGCTCCGAGAACAATCCCCGGAGCCAGGGCTTTGACCACGTCCCAACGTACAGCGCCGCGTTGGTGGTGCGCACGCACACTTGAGGTGGATGTGAACACAATGGTGGCCATGGAGGTGGCAATGGCCATCTTCACAGCCAGTTCACTGTTGACATTTCTGGCGGACAAAATGGCGGTGATGAAGGGCACCATGACCATGCCGCCACCAATGCCCAGTAACCCTGCCAAAAAACCCGAACACAAGCCCAAGGCAACAAGTTCAAGGATCACTGAAAAGTCAAAAGGCATAAGCAGGAAGAAGAGTGAAGATGTCTGCGCACGCCACCAGACTGGCATCCTGAACCGGAGTTCAGGTGGGCGAGGTCAGTGAATGTTTTGGGTTCATCTAACGCGAGATGATCACGCCAACATCACAATATTCCAAGCCCTGGCTCTATGAGCATTGGTTCAAGGAAATATAAAGCCCAGTGAGCGCGGCAGACGTTGAAGATTGTAGACGTGTAAGCAGAGCGTTTAGCGTGCGATTTGCACGTAAATTTCGTTTATCTTGATCATGCCAAGTTCCATTCTGGCCTTTTCCTCGACCATTTCTAGACCTTCCTTAAGGTCGCGCACCTCGGCTGCCAGTTGGTCGTTGGCAAATTGAGTCTGTTCGTTGCGCTGAGCCTGATCTGCCAGTTGTGAACGCAAATGAGCCACTTGCGCCACACTGCCGCGTCCAAACCACAACTGCCCGTGAAGGATTACAAGCAGTGCAATCAGAGCAAGGGGAACAGCGCGGTGGCTCATGAAGACGGCTAGCGCAGGTTGTAGAACGCCGCGCGCCCTGGGTAGGTGGCAATGTCACCCAGGTCTTCTTCAATGCGCAGCAGCTGGTTGTATTTGGCCATGCGGTCACTGCGGCTCAAAGACCCTGTCTTGATTTGACCCGCGTTGGTGCCCACAGCAATGTCGGCGATGGTGCTGTCTTCGGTTTCACCAGAGCGGTGGCTGATGACGGCGGTGTAGCCGGCACGCTTGGCCATCTCAATGCAGGCGAAGGTTTCCGTGAGCGTGCCGATCTGGTTGATCTTGATCAGGATCGAATTGGCAATGCCTTTGTCGATGCCTTCCTTGAAGATTTTGGTGTTGGTGACAAACAGGTCGTCGCCGACGATTTGCACCTGCTTGCCCAGGCGATCAGTCAGGATTTTCCAGCCGTCCCAGTCGCCTTCGGCCATGCCGTCTTCGATGCTGATGATGGGGTATTTGTCAACCCAGGTGGCCAGCACGTCCGTCCACTGCTGGGCATCAAGCACCAGGCCTTCGCCGCTCAGGTGGTATTTGCCGTCTTTAAAGAACTCGCTGGCGGCGCAGTCCAGACCAATGGCGATGTGTTCACCTGCCACAAAACCGGCTTTGTCAATGGCTTGCAGAATCAACTGGATCGCGGCTTCATGGTTTTCCACGCTGGGGGTGAAGCCGCCTTCATCACCCACTGCGGTGCTCATGCCGCGCTCGTCGATGATTTTTTTCAACGCGTGGAAGGTCTCAGCGCCGTAGCGCAGCGCTTCGCGAAAGCTCGGCGCACCCACCGGGATGATCATGAACTCTTGCAGGTCCAGGCTGTTGTTGGCGTGCGCGCCGCCGTTGATGACGTTCATCATCGGCACGGGCAACTGCATGCCACCCATGCCGCCAAAATAGCGGTACAGCGGCAAGCCCGATTCTTCAGCGGCGGCGCGAGCCACCGCCATGGACACGGCCAGCATGGCGTTAGCACCCAGTCGGCTTTTGTTCTCGGTGCCGTCCAGATCGATCAGCGTCTTGTCCAGAAAAGCTTGCTCGGAGGCGTCCAAGCCCAGCACCGCTTCGGAAATCTCGGTATTGATGTGCTCAACGGCTTTCAAAACACCTTTGCCCAGGTAGCGGGTTTTGTCGCCGTCACGTAATTCAATGGCCTCACGGCTACCCGTAGATGCGCCGCTGGGCACGGCTGCACGACCCATGGTGCCGCTTTCCAGCAGCACGTCACATTCCACGGTGGGGTTGCCGCGGGAGTCCAGAATTTCACGACCGACGATATCTACGATTGCACTCATGTTTATCTTTCAAAAAAAATACAAAATCAAAAACGACAGAAATCAAACTTCGAGCCGTTAACCAAGAGCCGTTAACCACGAGCCAAGAGCCAAGGGGCATCATGCACGGCTTTAGTTGAAATTATTCTCCAGGAAAGGCGTTTTTTTTGTTACGTCATCCAGTGCTAGCAGGGTTTCCAACAGGGCTTTCATGTGTTTCAGGGGAACCGCATTGGGGCCATCGCTCATGGCTTTGGCAGGGTCGGGGTGGGTTTCCATGAACAGGCCAGCCACACCCACAGCCACCGCAGCGCGGGCCAGTACCGGCACCATCTCACGTTGACCACCACTGCTGGTGCCTTGGCCACCGGGCAGCTGCACGGAGTGGGTGGCATCAAACACCACCGGAGCACCGGTGTCACGCATGATGGCCAGCGAGCGCATGTCGCTGACCAGGTTGTTGTAACCAAAGCTGACACCACGCTCGCAAGCCATAAAGTTGTCTTCAGATAGGCCTTTTTCATGGGCTGCAGCACGTGCCTTGTCGATGACATTTTTCATGTCACCAGGCGCCAAAAACTGACCTTTTTTGATGTTGACCGGTTTGCCCGATTGCGCTACGGCGCGGATGAAATCGGTTTGGCGGCACAAAAAAGCCGGTGTCTGCAACACGTCCACCACCGAGGCCACTTGCGCTATTTGATCCTCTGAGTGGATGTCGGTCAGGATGGGCAGACCCAATTCACGTTTGACTTTGGCCAGAATCTCCAGGCCTTTGTCAATGCCGGGACCTCTGAAGGTGTTGCCGCTGGAGCGGTTGGCCTTGTCAAAACTGCTTTTGAAAATAAACGGGATGCCCAGGCTTTGGGTGATCTCTTTCAGGGTTCCCGCGGTGTCCATTTGTAATTGCTCGGACTCAATCACGCAGGGCCCGGCAATCAGGAAAAACGGGCGCTGCAGCCCAATCTCAAAACCGCACAGCTTCATCAGGCCACCGCCTTCAGGGTTGCGGCTGGTTTTTGATGCTCCAGCGCGGCGCGAATGAACGCGTTGAACAAGGGGTGACCAGCCCAGGGCGTTGATTTGAATTCAGGGTGAAACTGCACCCCAACAAACCAGGGGTGAACATCCTGCGGCAATTCGACAATTTCGGTCAGATGCTCACGCTGCGTCAGGGCAGAAATGATCAAACCCGCTTTGCGAAGCGTGTCCAGATAATGGACATTGGCTTCATACCGGTGGCGATGGCGTTCGGTGACCACGTCACCATAAATTTTGTGCGCCAACGTACCTTTGGTGACATCAGAGCTTTGCGCGCCCAAACGCATGGTGCCGCCCAGGTCAGAGGCCTGGTTGCGGGTTTTGATGGTGCCGTCTTCGTCTTTCCACTCGGTGATCAGGGCAATCACCGGGCTAGGTGTGCCCAGGTCAAACTCGGTGCTGTTGGCATTTTTAAGGCCAGCCACATGGCGGGCAAATTCAATTGTGGCCACCTGCATACCAAGGCAAATGCCTAGGTAGGGGATATTGTTTTCACGGGCGAACTGAGCCGCGCAAATTTTCCCTTCCACACCGCGAATGCCAAAACCACCAGGCACCAGCACGGCATCAAATTTAGCTAACTGAGCCACGTTGTCGGAGGTGATGGTCTCAGAATCTATATAACTGATTTTGACGCGCACATGGTTTTTCATGCCGGCGTGGCGCAAAGCTTCGTTGAGGGACTTGTAGCTGTCGCTCAGCTCCACATACTTGCCCACCATGACAATGTTGACATCGCCTTGTGGATGTGCAGTTTCATAAACCAGGTCATCCCAGCGTTTCAGATTCGCGGGTGGGGTGTTCAGGCGCAGCTTGTCACAAATCAGGCCGTCAAGGCCTTGCTCGTGCAACATGCGCGGCACTTTGTAAATGGTGTCCACGTCCCACATCGAGATCACGCCCCACAAAGGCACGTTGGAGAAGAGCGAAATTTTTTGCCGTTCTTCTTCAGGAATTGGACGGTCGGCACGGCACAACAGGGCATCGGCCTGAATGCCGATTTCGCGCAGTTGCTTGGCGGTGTGCTGGGTTGGTTTGGTTTTGAGTTCACCGGCGGCCGCAATCCAGGGCACGTAACTCAAATGCACAAAGGCGCTGTTGTTAGAGCCCAGTTGCAGGCTTAGTTGGCGCACGGCCTCCAAAAATGGCAGCGATTCAATGTCACCCACCGTGCCGCCAATTTCAACGATCGCCACATCGACGGCATCGGCCGTACCAAAACCAGCGCCGCGTTTGATAAAGTCTTGAATTTCATTGGTGACGTGCGGAATGACCTGCACCGTTTTGCCTAAATAGTCACCACGGCGTTCTTTTTCGAGCACGCTTTTGTAAATTTGACCGGTGGTGAAATTGTTGGCCTTTTTCATGCGCGTTTCAATGAAACGCTCGTAGTGACCCAAGTCGAGGTCAGTTTCTGCGCCGTCGTCGGTCACAAACACCTCACCGTGCTGGAACGGAGACATGGTGCCCGGATCTACATTCAGATAGGGATCGAGCTTGATCAAAGTGACTTTGAGGCCGCGCGATTCCAGAATTGCGGCGAGAGAGGCGGAGGCGATTCCCTTGCCCAGGGAAGACACTACACCGCCGGTGACGAAGACAAATTTGGTCATGTCAAAGTGAGCTTGCACGCTCAGGGAGCTGGTAAAGAGCAATTATAGGGGCGGTGCATGGCGGAAGTAGCCTCTGGTTTCGGGCTCTGTTACATTGCGGCGCATGAAAGATTTAGCTGGAAAACACATTGTTCTGGGCCTAAGCGGCGGCATTGCCTGTTACAAGTCGGCCGAGTTGTGCCGCTTGCTCATCAAGGCCGGTGCCAGCGTTCAGGTGGTGATGAGTGCGGCGGCCGAGCAGTTCATGACCCCCGTGACCATGCAGGCGCTGAGTCAGCACCCGGTCTACGGCTCGCAGTGGGATGCGCGTGTGGCCAACAACATGGCTCATATTCAGCTGACGCGCCAGGCAGACATGTGTCTGGTGGCCCCGGCCAGTGCGGATTTCATGGCCAAACTGGCGCATGGCCAGGCCGATGATTTGCTCAGTTTGCTGTGCCTGGCGCGCCCCATGGAACGCGTGCCCTTGCTGATAGCGCCGGCCATGAACCTGGAGATGTGGCGCCACCCGGCCACGCAACGCAACGCAGCGCAAGTGACCAGCGATGGAGCCCAGCTGCTGGGTGTCGGGTGCGGTGACCAGGCTTGCGGTGAAACCGGCGATGGTCGCATGCTTGAGCCGATGGAAATTCTGGACGAAGTGCTTGCATTTTTTCAGCCCAAACTGCTGCGTGGCCAACAGGTGCTGGTCACCGCCGGGCCGACCTTTGAGGCCATCGACCCGGTGCGTGGCATCACCAATTTGTCCAGCGGCAAGATGGGTTTTGCCATAGCCCGTGCGGCACGTGAGGCGGGTGCAGAGGTGACCCTGGTGGCGGGCCCAGTGAGCTTGCCGACGCCGCGCGGTGTCACACGTGTGGATGTAAAGTCTGCATTAAATATGCTTGAAGCCGTTGAAAATAAAGCGCAAACAGCTACTATATTTATAGCAACTTCGGCGGTCGCAGATTGGCGACCGGCATCTGCGGCAGATCGCAAAATCAAAAAAGACGGCACGGGTCAAGCGCCGGTTTTGCACTTTGTTGAAAACCCTGACATTCTGGCCACCCTTGCGCAATCCGAGCGCGGCAAAAGCCGAGCGCTGTACTGCGTAGGGTTTGCCGCCGAGAGCCATGACTTGCTGGCCAACGCCCAGGCCAAGCGGATTCGCAAAGGCGTACCCCTGCTGGTGGGCAACATTGGTCCGGATACTTTTGGGCAGGACGACAACGCCTTGTTGTTGCTGGATGAGTCGGGTTCGCGTGAATTGTCACGCGACACCAAGCTCTCGCTTGCTCGTAAATTGATAGCTGATATCGCCCTTAGGATAGGGGCTGGAGATAAAAAATGATGAAAATTGATGTCAAGGTCATGGACCCGCGCATGGCCGATCAATTGCCAAGCTATGCCACACCGGGCAGTGCGGGTCTTGACTTGCGCGCTTGCCTGGACGCGCCTTTGACGCTGCAGGCCAACGCCTGGCAACTGGTGCCCACCGGCATTGCCATTTACCTCCAGAACCCCGGGTTTGCCGCGATGATCTTGCCGCGCTCTGGCCTGGGCCACAAGCACGGCATTGTGCTGGGCAATTTGGTGGGCCTGATTGACAGCGACTACCAGGGCCAGTTGATGGTGAGTGCCTGGAACCGCAGCGACGTGCCGTTCACGATCGAGCCGATGGAACGCATTGCCCAGCTGGTGATCGTGCCGGTGGTGCAGGCGCAGTTCAACGTGGTCACCGACTTCCCTGCCAGTGTGCGTGGCGAGGGGGGGTACGGCTCTACTGGCAAGGCTTGAGCCGGTTGCCTGAAAAAACTTATTGAAGCAAGTCGCTGCCCGCAGCCATGCTGTGCAGAGGCGTGATTTTGAAAAAACCAGT
>Ga0100396_1001792_pt1 | contig 13992 bp, 9 predicted proteins | sample CryGeymeta201520_FD_81551 | JGI IMG/M metagenome (GOLD analysis project Ga0100396, IMG submission 81551) | Groundwater microbial communities from Crystal Geyser aquifers in Utah, USA - Crystal Geyser metaG 2015-20 | ecosystem: Environmental > Aquatic > Deep subsurface > Groundwater | place: USA... | reverse complement strand
TAGACGAGTTCGAGCACGCGCGGGGCAATGTATTCGATATCGGCGGGGGTATACGCGCTCCCTCGGCGACAGAATTGGGAGTGGTTTCAATCCCTCAAACGGGATAGGGGCTGTCAACGACAATTAGAAATGGACATGGCGACAATTAGAAATGCCCATGGGGTGGGGGCGTGTGGAGTGCGGGCGGGCACTGAAATCTCCCGCCAGCATTGCGCGAGGAATGGGGTCGAAGTGTGCGGGAGTGACCGCAACGTCAGGAAAGAGAGTTCGTTCCAAAGCGCGGCGGAGTTCTGGCAGGGCTTATCCAAGCGTTGGAATGAGCGGCGGACAGTCCTTGCTTTTCCCAGGTGAACCGTCTGCCAAGCCGTTGGGCAAAAAGGAAATGTATCGCAGGCGAAAGGAGGAACGTCGGCGATCCTTTGAAACACGCCAACCGTTTGAATGCGGGTTGCTCATGCCAAAGCGAAGGCCGCTGGTTTATGAGCCGTTGGAAGATGGAAGTTGGAAGGAAAATCCGAGTGGAAGAGTAATCCCGCACGAACGATTACAAGAGTATTTGACCAAGTATCGGTTCATATAAACCGCGAGCCCCTGATCCGCTGAAAATCAGGGGCTTTTTTGTTTAAATTTACTTGGCGAATATATAGCATTTTGGTGAGTAAGTGATCTCACCTAATTTCACATGAAATAATGTTACTCAATCCCTGATCCGAAATTCGAGAAAAGGATTTGTTTCGATGCGGTCTGATATTCTGGTATCTGAGTAAAATCATTGAGACGTCTTATTATCATTTCTTTTAGGTCACCATCATTACTCCTCCGGAAAACTTCAATTGCGCGCGTTAGAAAACTCCATGCAACCTGAACGTCTCCAGCAGATAAAGATACAAGTGATAATTGAGCAAGGCAATGCCCCATTTCAGGGTCCTGTTTCAATTGCTCATAAATTCCAAATGCTTCTTGGTAATATTTGTATGCATCTCCTAACCTTCCGCGCATGGATGCAACTCCGCCTAAGGAAAATAATATTTGGCTTTTTTCGCGCTTAAGATCTGATCGATTAATAAAATTCAGCGCTTCGTTCAAATATCTATTTGCCAATTCGTAGTTCTCACTTTTGCGAAAAAACAGGCCTATTTGATCATAAGAGACTGCGATTAATTTAGCATATCCAACCTTCAATGCGATATCAAGACCCTCTTTGAATGAACGATATGCTTGTTCTTTCTCTCCACGTGACTCCTGAATTCGTCCTAATCCCTGAAGGCAAAATACTTGACTGGTTAAGTCACCTAAAGTTTCGGCCAATTCAAGCCCATCCTCATAGAGAGAATAGGATTCTTCTAGTTCGCCCTGCTCCTCTTCCACAGAGGCAATATCCACCATGCTGCTCAATTCAGTACTTTGGTCGCCATACTTGCGTTCAAGTTCAAGGCACTCTTTCAGCAGTTTGCGCGCCTCTTTTATCTTTCCGATTCTCAGAAGTAGTTTGGATTTGAACCTCAAAATGTTGGTGACGGCTTTCTGGTTTCCCAAATCCTGGTAGATTTCTGAACCCTCATCAAATAATCTTCCTGCTTCATCATAATTTTCCTTTGCAATCGCGATTTGCCCTAAATCAACTAATACGTCCGCAATCTGATCCTGCTCGTTTAATTGTTTAACCAGTGATAATCGCTTCGATTGCAGGTTCCATGCTTGATCCAAGTCTCCTTGACTTTGCGCAAGTGTTGCGAGTCTCTCAAAGGCGTTTGCCAAACTGGCGGTATCACCCATAGCCTCGAGCAAGGTTTTACCCTGCATATGAAGAAGCTCGGCCTCCTTGTACATTCCTTGCACTATGGCAATATTCCCTAATACGCCTAAAATCAATGCCTCTAATTTTTGATGCTTAACCCGCCGTGCGATTTTCAGCGCTTCAGTTGCATGAGTATACGCTTCCTGATATTCACCTCTTCGGAACAAAAAATTGCTAAGTTTAACGCGGAGCGTAATCCTTTGATGCCAGAATTCTGGTTTTGGATCCCGCCCTTGGGTCCAAAAATAATTATCTGCCGATTCAACGGCAACACGAATACTTGTCACAAGTTCTTCCCAATAACCAGCGTTATCCAAAAAGTTCTGTATAAGTTGAACGGTATCTACCACCTCTTGCCAAGCTCTAAGATCCCCATACAGCCCAATTGCTGAAAATATATTCTCAATTTCACTGGCGAGTGCACCATAGTCCTTCCCATGTGCGCGACTATACTGCTGATAATGATCAGCGAATCGACGCGCAGATTGCTTGTAAGAGTCTTGTGGTTTGATGTGTGACATTATTGCCCAGAAAAGAAAGGCTCGGTCTAGGGTTTCACTTTCGCGCGAGTCCGCGCGAGACGCCGGATGGTCTGTTCGACATCCGATGGATTAATTTCTCTCAGCAAAGTAATTGTTTTTTCCCACGATTCAATTGCCAGCATTAATTCCCCTGAATTTTCGTAAGCGATAGCAAGATTGGTTAAAGAGTTGGCTATTCCCTGTTGATCACCTACCTCTTGTTTGAGCCGTAAACTGTTTTGAAAACTATCAATCGCCTCGTTAATCTTATTTTGCATTTTCTGGACAACGCCTAAATTATTCAGCGCCTGTGCCTCTCCAAAACGATCGGCAATTTTTCTCTGTATTTTTATGCCTGACTTGAGGTAGGATGAGGCTTCGTCCAGTTTTTGTTGTCGTGCCAGAACAATGCCGATTCCTATCAAACATTGTGCCTGCTCATATAGCTCTCCACTTTTCTGAAAAAAATGAAGTGCGTTTGTATAACTCTCAAAGGCGGCCTGATAATTTCGTTGAGCAAAATAGGTTCCCCCAAGATTCCCCAATGACAACCCCTCTCCATATCTATCATCGAGTTGCTTGCAGAACATAACGCTCTCCTGACAGCAATGAATGCTTTCTGTAAGACGATCTAATTGGCGATAAACGACCGCAAGATTGTTTAGCGCTATGGTTTTCAGCTTAAGATCTCCTGCCAAATCCGAATCAGCGACGGCTAACTCGGCAAAATGCACCCATTCAAGCCAATAAGATCGAGTGTTGAAATATGTCGCCAGGTCATCTACTAATAAACATACGAGTTTCCATTCCGTGTTCTGATGCGACCACTTAATAGCATAGAATAAATTGTAGCGTTCCTGATCCAAAAGTACGATAGATTCTAATTCTATTTCTCTTAGCTTTTGGCGACCTGACACCCAAGACTTGTGAGCCATATTTTTCCAACGTAGCTCCGGCTTTAGATTTTCACTGGCATTATGCGCCAAAGTTCGATAATGGTCAGTGAAATGGTGACCGGCCTTTGTATAGATAACACGTGCAAATTGGAGATTGAGGTCAACCATTTTCTTGATCCATCAAGGCGCCAAGTCGGGACAGAACCTCGCACACATCTTTGACCCTTGGGGATTTCAATAGATCAAAAAGTACCAAGCTTTCTTCAAAGCTGCTTTTACCCCGCTCAAGTTCCCCTGAATTCGCAAGTGCATAACCTAGCCAATACAGTTTCTCGGCTACTTGCATTTGGTCGTCCGCTTCCCGTTCCAATATGACACTCTGTTCCAAATATGGACGTGCCAAGTCGAAGCGTTGCTGCTGGATGCAGGCAAGGCTCATCGCCGAATACAGGCTTCTAAGCCCCGTATGATCTCCTATTTGTTTTGCAATCGATTCGCTTTGACGATAATAATCCATAGCGCTCAAAAGATCGTTTTCTAGATGTGAAATTTGTCCCAACTGATAAAGCGATAATGCCTCGCCTTGTCTTTCGCCCTCTTCCCTTGCAAGATCCAAGGCCTCGAGGTATTTAGAGCGTGCCTGGCGATAACGACCTTGCATGAAATATTTCATTGCACGTAATTGAATAGATAACGTCTTACCCGCACCTCCCGCCTGAGAAGCAACACGGATCGTAGGTATAGCAGGAAATTGCATAGCTTTATGCGCCTTTTGAGTTTCAGCTTCAACTAAGGGCAGTGACCCGAGAAAGAAACGGATGCTAACGATTTGTACCTCATCCTTGATTCGCTCGGCAATCCCAAGAGCTTTTTCCCAACAAGCCCGGGCCTCCTCTTTTTTATCCAAGTTCAAATTTACAACGCCTAAGCCAAAATAAGCGCGGGCCAAGCGCATTTCATCCTTCTCCTGTTCAGCAATAGTAATTACCTCTTGATAAAGGCCCCTGGCTAAATTACGATCACCTTGGGAGTTAACAATTGTAGCGAGGTCCTCCATCACTCCCATTTTCGTTATTGGATCACGAATCATATCTTTATAAGCCATCGTCTTTTCTAACCAAAAACGATGCTCGTCCCAATACCCGCGCGTGTCTAGATAAACGCCTAGTTCTTGAACCAATTGAGCCAAATCAAGCCATGCTTGCAAGTGGCTGTATATGGCTAAAGCTCGAATTAAATTACCGAGTTCCTCATCGAGCACGGTAAAATTGTCTTTGTGATCTTGAGCGTAGTATCGGTAATGGCCTGCAAAGCGCCGAGCGGATTGAGAGTAGATGTCGAATAAGGATTGAGGCACATCCATGTTGTTTGTTCCTTATTCTTTTGCCTCGAGAAGCCACTTGGATACCTGAGACCATAATGGCGACCCAAGGTGCTGCAAAATCCTGAGAGCCTCCTCAAGGGTGGCAACCGCCTCATTCTTGCGACCTTGATCTAAATACAATCCTCCAATACTAGCTTTTACCTCGGCTTCACCCAATTCATCGTTTAATGCTTGCTTCAATGCAAGGCTATCTTGATAGAATATCAAAGCCTTGTCGGCGTCCCCTTGATTCCGATAAATCGTTCCAAGATTCATCAAATTTGTGCTTTCGCCATGACGGTCACCTAATTCGCAACAGATTACAAGACTGTCTTCCAAGCAGCCTCTTGCCTCTGTGATGTGCCCAAGGGCTAGATGGAGAGAACCCAGATTGGATAACAAATAGGATTCATCACTTCTATCCCCCAATCCTCGACTGATATGAAGCCCCTGTACATAACAGTCGATTGCATCTTGCTCATGATTAATTCTGGAATACACCAACCCCAGGTTATTTAGCGTAGTGCTCTCGCCAGGTCGATCTCCAATCTGGCGGCAAATAATCAGATCCTCTTGATAACAGTCAAGAGCTTCTTCGAAGCTTTCTTGTTGAAGAAACACGTTTCCCAAATTGTTGAGGGTCTGGCTCAACCCATGCAAATCGCCCAATTGGCGAAAAATCACCGAGGCTTGCTTTAGATTGATTGTTGCTTCATCCCATCGAGATTGAAGACGATAAGTTGCCCCGATGCTCATCAGGGTCGTGGCTAATCCCTCCTGGTCACCCAATTCACGACAAATAAATAAATCCCGCTCATAGAATTCGATAGCTCGTTGCCATTCCCCTTTTGACGAGTAAACGTTTCCGAGATTCGTATATACCCGTCCTGCATTATGGCGATCCCCCATCTCATCGAACACCGCCAGAGCCTTTCTGTAAACTTGGACCGCATCATCTAATTTTCCTTCGTTCAGGTAAACACTTCCAAGATTAGACAGCGCCATAGCCTCGCCTATGGGGTCGCCGACTTCATTGAAAGTGCCGATACATTCCTCAAGATTCTTTCTGGCATCGGCCCAATTGCCGATTGAACTGTACAAAGCCGCGATATTTATTAAAACATCTGCGATTTCTGACTTATCCTCCAACTGTTTGAAGATGGTCAGCGATTGATCGTACAAATTCAGGGAAACACCCCAATCGCCCTTATCAAATGATACCGCTCCCAAATCGCTCAGAGTCAGTGCTTCACTATATGTATCACCGATTTGTCGAAAGAGTCCCAAAGATTGCTCATAATATCTTTGTGCCTCATCCCAACGACCTAGACGAACCAACACTGTACCCATATTCCCCATTGTTTCTGCCTTAGCTTTCGCATCGTTCAAATGATCTGCTGCTTCTATTGCCCACTGCGCTACGTTTTTCCATGTGAACCAATAAGCTTGATCATCAAGGAAATGCGCTAATTTTGCCCCAAACTCTTTCACACGAGGCCAGAGCCGGGCATTTTTTGCTAGCGTAACCGCTTGAATGATGTTTGGAAGTTCGTATTCCAAGATTCCAACCGTTGATTTATTCTTATGAGCAAACTGGTTATCGCGCACGAAATCTAAGTAATAGTCCCCATATCTCGTCCCAGACCGCTCAAAAATATCTTTTGCAGGGTTTGATTTACTCATTGGACAACAGCCTAATTTCGTGAAGCCTGTGAACCTCGAATGTTAGTTGTTGTGATTCACTTCTAACTCTTTCAACCAGTTTGCAACTTCAGCAGCCTCTGGCACGTTTAAGCTTTTTAGAACATCATGTGACTGTTTCCAGTATTTGAAGGCATTCTGAGTGGTTCCTTGCTCAAGATACATTCTTCCAATGTTTGCTAAAGCGAGACCTTGGCCATAGCGGTCGCCTATTTCCTCGCGTATAGCCAGGCTTTGCTTGTAATAGCCTATGGCCTCTTGCAATCTTCCTTCCTTATATGCAATATTTCCTAGGCCAATTAGTGCTGTTCCTTGTCCATGAGTGTCTCCTAAAGCCTTCTTTTGTTCAAGACTTCGTCTGTAGCAATCCAATGCACCTGCTAAATCGCCTTCGGATTCTAAGGTAATGCCAAGGTTTTGCCAGGCATTGCTTTCGCAATGAAGGTCTCCTACCTCCTTTGAGATAGAGAGGGCCTCACTCAAGACCTGACGGGAATCATCAAATCGGTCCTGGTGTTGATAGGCAACACCTAAATTCGCGAGAATTTGAGCCTGACCCTGTCGATCATTAAATTTCCGAATGGCACTCAGCGCAATTTGGTAATAGTTTATTGCCTGATCGAATTCCCCTTTTCGCAAAAGCACGTTAGCAATATTTGAATTTATTTGCGCCTCGCCGCGCTCGTCGTTGAAGTCCCGATATATTGTCATAGCCTGATGATAAGACTCAAGAGCCTTGTCCCATTGCCCCTGCTTCCGGTATACGCCAGCGAGATTCCCAAGGACAGTACCTTGATTATAACGATCACCCGATCTAGTACGCAATTCCAAAGATAATTGGTAAAACTCAACGGCTTCACCCCAATTGCCTAAATCTTCAGTGACAAGGGCTAGGTTATTAAAGGTCATTGCCTGCGCACGTTGGTCCCCCATGTCTTGAAAGATAATCAATACTTCTTTGAACGATTCATAGGCTTCCTTCCATTTCCCCGACTCATGACAGGCGTGCGCCAAATTGCCTAATGTGAATGCTTCGCCATGACGATCATGAAGACTGCGACATATCTCTAGATCTCTCTCGTAGTATGGGATCGCCTTATTCCAATATCCTTGTTCGGCCAGAACAATCCCAAGATTCGTCAGAGCGCGTCCTTCGTTTTGAATATCATTGGTTTCCCGAAAGCATCGTATTGCATTTTCCAGATTGATGGTTGCCTGTTTCCAATTTCCTTGTGAAATGTAGGCACTGGCAATGTTGTTGTGTACAACGCCAATCGTGCTTGAATCCTTTTGCTTCTTGGCCGCAGTCAGAGCGATTTTTTGTGTTGCAATCCACTCTTCCCAATAGGCACGACGGTCAAAAAACGTGACCAGGGTCTGTGCAATATCTGTAACCAGCTCCCACTCTCTCGAAGCAAATGCTAGTTGAATAGCATGCAGAATATTTGGTTTTTCTTGTTCAAGAACCCCAAGCGCGTCCCTCTCGACTTCAGCCTGAAATTGTTCCTGACCATTCTGGCCATCCTGTTGAAGAAGGCTACTGCGATCTACGCCCCCTAAGCGGTCGTTCATTTGATCTAATAATTCATAGAAATAAAGCAAATACCGGATAGCACCGGCGTAATATTGACGCTGCCAACTAGGCAACGGCAACCATTCTCGAATTGCTAGAATCAAATCTGCTATTCTCAACTTGTAGATTTCTAAATTACCTTCACGATGTCAGAAAGAACGAAGTATTGTGTAAGGGCGTGTAAGTAATAGCGTACTTTCTTCAAGCTTGGCGATTCGCCTCTCTCCAAAAAAGAAAGCCGCCACAATTCATCAATACAATGGTTAAGTATGTCATCAGCCAGGTCACTTGTGGCTTTGACTGCCTCATAAGTGCCTCCAATGCCAGGTGCAAAGTGAGACATTGAAATCAACAATTTTTTCCCGTCATCGGACAGCAACCTCCAAGATGGAGAGAATATGCCTTTATAAAAACGGACATAATCATTTTTATCGCTATCACCCTTAGGAAGTTTCACTTTACGTAACTGTTCTAAGACTGTGTCGAGAGGCAGGAACCCCAATTGCCCAACTACAAGTTTGAGCGCCAATGGAGATCCCCCTGTTGTGTCTGCAATCTGTTTCAATTCCGAAATACCTGCGCTTGAAACGTTTTGAATATTTTTCTCCTGCGCTTCCTGACGAATGAACCTGAGAGCTCCATCTTCATCCAAACCAGGCAAGTGGACCGCATATACATCTCCTTGAAAGCGATGACGACTGGTCATTAGTGCCTTGCTGGGATTCAGTAAGGGCAACAGCCTGCGGACGATCTCGTTCTGCGATTCTTTAGCGGTTTCCAAATTGTCCAAAATAATGAGTACGCGCCGAACCTGAAGCAGGCCCTTTATACGAATTTCCTTTTCTGGACCTTTCAATGGCGGTACATCCAGCGCTCCCAGTTGACGGGCAATTGAGTCCAAGACTGTCTCGAAAGTCAATGTCCCTTTGCCCTTTCCCTTCCCTGTTGGCAGACCTTGCGATTCTTTGGGGGCTTGATCCCATACAATGGCATCAAACAGGTGCTCTGATGTACAACGCTCTGCAATTTCTCGTGCGAGAGCAGTCTTGCCAATCCCGCCCATGCCATCAACAGCGACTATCCACTTGCCAGCTGGATCTCGCAACGCCGCCAAAACATTCCCAATCAGAATATCGCGACCAATAAGTTCTCGATATGATTTTCCTGGAAGTTGGCTCGCGGGGGCCTGCAATCGCGCACCGCTCGGTTGGTCCAAGGATGGCGATAAAGGCTGTAAATCAGGTTGAACGTTTGTTTCCGTCTCGGGTAAAGTCTTCAAAAACAGATAACTAGAAATAGCCAATGAGACGATAAATGTCACTGCCAATGCAACATAAACTATCCACGGCTTATTCGCCCAAGTAGCAGCTAGGTAGGTCGCGGCTAAATTAGATAGTAGCCCAACTATCAGTGTAAGAAAAGTCGAGACGATAAAAGCAAATAATAATCGCCTTTTTTTCATGGGATCCATCCTTTCGCTCACGAATCTAACCAGCGTTGGAATAATTTTACTAACCTTTGGATAATGTCAATGATATTTCCGCGTAGCAATCCAGTTGTTTCCGTATTTTGTTGTTGATAATTCTCCTCGTGGGCACTTTCCGCCAAAATGCATGCTTCCACAACCAAACTTTGGACGGGGAAATTTCTAAAAAGGCGCGAGAAAGTTCTCAAAATATATTTGGTAAGGATGAGGGTAATCGCCAACACCAGAATGGATAGTAAATAATCCCACGAGAATATTTTCGATGGCGACACCTTGGCGGCAGCCCAAAAGAATGTCAACTCATTCCACCAAAATTTAGTTATTGGCTCAACGATAGATTGTTTTATCGTATCACTACTTAACAACAGAGCGAGGAGACCAAACACAAAAACAGCAGGCAGCGTACGCTTATCTGTGGCTTCCAGATTCGCCTCTGCCCAGTTTCGGAGGGTTTGAAGTTCATGTAAGGATAATGAAGATAATCTCCACCCAGGTTTATTTTCCAAGGCGGGAATTTCTTCAATTGCCAATGCTCTGACTTGTTCTAATGGCAAAGGATCGTGGATTGTTTTTACACTTCGCGAAATGGACAGGATTATTTGCCGAAAGAGAGTAACTGCTTCAGAACAGATAATGAGAAAATATGTTATGACTGGAACGAAAAACAAAATGTAGGAAATTAATAAGGGAATGATGTTTGCGCTTGAAACGATTAAGTGCTTTGAGCCGCTACCATTGCGAACTGCGAATGAAAGGCCGATGATAAAAAACAGGTCAATTATTGCCAAAATGTATGGTGATTTTGGAGGAGTGTTCTTATCTGTAAAAATGTCAAAAAACCAATAGTAAGAAACTGCCGCCAATGGAATCGAAAAGATTAAAGCAAGAATTAATGAAATTGCGCTTCCAATGTTTGCAAAGGACAGAATAACTGGGGAGCCTAACATAGCGGGGGCAAGCAACATCAATCCCCAACCCAGGTTCGTTTGCATGAGAAAGACAAGAATAAAATAACCGACGGAGTCCCAGAAGCCGTTTTCGGCGATAGTAAAAGGATGCGCCATCCTATGAATTGCTTTTCGGAGTCGCCCCCATTTGCTGGCTTTTTCTGGCAGACCTCTCCGATCTGATGGAAAAGCCAATTCTTCCGCATGTTTCACCAGCGAAGAATATTTCTCGATATATCGTTCTATTCTTTGATCATAGGTTTGCAACTTGGACTCCTGTCAAAAAAGGGAACCATCAACCCAAACTCAACAAATGCCCGTTCTTCTCCAGCCACTCGATCCGTTGCTTGTAATCGGGCATGATGAGGTGCAACTTCGTCCAGAACTTCTTCGAGTGGTTATTTTCCTGACCATGCACCAACTCATGGACGACCACATAGTCAATCACAGGGACGGGCGCCATGACCAATCGCCAGGAGAAACTGAGGGTGCCGCGGGAGTTGTATGATCCCCAGCGTGTTTGCGCTGAGGTGATTCTGATCTGTTTGTATTGAAGCCCATGCTTTGCCGCATACCACTGGACACGTTCGGTTATTACCTGCAACGCTTGTGACTTGTACCATTTGACAAAAGCGCCCTCGGCGCGGTTCAATGCTTTTTGGGCAAGACGGAAGTTTCCATTCAGGTATAAGGCTGGTCTTTGAGTTTCAACAATCTCCAGTTTATGGATTTTTCCCAGATACCAGAATCCCTCTCCGTTCACATACTCCCTGGGCACAAACGGGGGATAAACAGACTTGACCAGTTTTTGCTTGGATTGAATCCAACCCGTTTTTTTGGTGACAAACGCCTGAATCTGTTTTTCACTTGCCCGCATTGGAGCGCGGACAACCAGACTGCCATCTCTCTGAACAATGATGGCAATGGATTTGCGTTTTGTGCGGATAAGTTGGTCAATCGGAATCATGTCAGGCAAGGCGGTTGTAGTTGGCGAGTTCGAGAATCTTCTCAGCGACCTGGTTGCGGTTGTGGATGAAGTCGCGGTTGTTGCGATAGGTGGTAAGCAGGTGATTGAGGATGTAGGCCTTCAAGCGTTTCTGAGCGGTGTAGTTGTTCCAAAAATCGGGCTGGTTGGTCTCGCGGCGGATGATCTCCAGAATATCGCCCGTGCATGAGATTAATTGCTCGCGTTGCTCCTCGGATAAGCCAGCAATATCTGAGTTGCCATATAACTCGCACTTCAGGAGGGCTAAGAATGGAAGTTCCTTCCGATGGTCAAAGCCGTAGTTGTTTTCGCTTTGGCGGCCTTTCTTGAGCGCTTCGAGAACCTCTTCCAACTCTTTCGCCAGCCGATCCCAATTGTCGCGATATTCGGCCAGAACTCGCTCAAGTTTTTCGCCGAGACGGTCATAGAGTTCGGGGTCGGTCTCGTAATTTTCGTTGATGTGCTGACGGATGGCGTGGGTGATTTCCTCGGCTTTCGCTTTGGGACTCTTGCTCGCGCTGACCCTGGCTTTGAACTCGTCTGAGAAGATTTCGAGCGGCGGGATTTTCGGGTCAACGCCTTTGGAGACCAGGAACTCATCCACGATCTCGCGGATTTTGCGGCTGGCGTCGCGAATGCTCAGTTTGTCGTCGCGGTAACGGTTGCGGGCGGATTCACTGATCCAGGCTATCAGTTTGAGGTCGGGGACGAAGCGCAACGCTTCGGGGTCAGGCAGGACGCGGTCAATGGCTTTGTTGAAGGATCGGCGCAGGGCGAGAAAGTCGTCGCGGACTTCCTGGTCGGCGAGGACATCCACACATGTGTCGGTGTCGGCCATACCCGCGAGACCGTACTGTTGGAAGAAGTTCTTGACCTGACCATGCAGGTATTTCAACGTGTCAATATCCGCCGCGTTCGTTTGGACGACCGCGAGAATTTCATCAATGTCTTTTTCGTCGTAGACGGCCAACGCCTGGCGCAGGTGACGAGCGACGCCGACGTAGTCCACAACGTAGCCGCAGGATTTGTTGTGCGCCACGCGGTTGACGCGGGCAATGGCTTGAAGCAGGTTATGTTCTTTAATGACGTTATCCAGATACATCACCTGTTCGACGGGCGCGTCGAAGCCAGTAATCAACATACTCTGGACAACGATAATCCCGACATCCCCGCGTGTTCCATCGTCGCTGACTTTATCGAAAGGCAATTTGAAACTCTTGATAACCTTTTCGTGAACGTCATCATCTGTGAAGGGTTTGAAGATGGCTTCATCGTTGCCCGTGCCAGAGATGACTGCTTCGACTTTCATCCTGCGGAGCAGTTCGATATCTTCGGGCTTCCCGTTGGCGTTGACCAGGGATTCGATCCGTTGTTGGAGCGCCGCTTCCAGCGCGGACTTGTAGCGGACGGCCGCCAGACGCGAGACCGTCACCACCTGCGCTTTGAATCGGTTGGGGAAGACGTAAGCGAGGTAGTGATCCAGCATGTCGGCGGCCTTGTCGCGGATGACCTCATCCGCCTCGAGGTAGGCGCGCCAGGTATATCGGTCGAGAATGAGGCGGCGTTCGTCCTGTCCGACCTGGTTGAAGACATCCTCGAAGCGTTGATTCATCGCCGCCTTGTCACGGACTTCGCCCTTATGCGTGCGGCCTTCGTAGACGATCTGCACCGTGACGCCGTCCTCCAACGATTCCCGCATGGAATACTTGTCAATGTATTCGCCGAAGGTGGTCTCGGTGCGCTCGACGGGCGTGCCAGTGAAGGCAATGCGCGTGGCGTTCGGCAAAGCGACCTGCAAGTTCGCGCCCAGCAACTTGTACTGGGAACGGTGCGCCTCATCGATCATCACGAGGATGTCGGGGGAGTCGTTCAATTGCGGGAAGGACTGCGTCCACTGATCATCCTGGAATTTGTGGATCATGCCCATCACGATGTCGGGCGTCTTCGTTTGCAGGTGTCCCTTCAATTTGGCGATGGAGGTCGCCTTCTTGATTTCGTAACCGACCGCCTTGGAGGTATCGCCCAGTTGTTTTTCGAGATCGGTGCGGTCGGTGATGAGGACAACCTTGTAGTGGTTCAGGCGGGAGTCGTGATACATCGCCCTGACCGTGAACATCATCGTCAGGGACTTGCCCGAACCCTGCGTGTGCCAGACGATCCCGCCGCGCTCCGCGTTGGTTTGTTTGCTCTTGAGCCGTTCCACGATCTTGCGCGCCGTGCGATACTGCTGATAGCGCGGCACAAGTTTGATGGGATTCCCTTTGCTGTCTTCGGCAAAGACGATGTAACTGTGAAGGATGTCCAGCAGGTTCTCGCGTGACAACATGCCCTGCACCAGCAATTGCTGGCTGTTGACCACCTCGCCGCCCTCGGTTTCGATGTCGGCCAGGGTGGAGGGGTAGGGGTCTTTCCATTCGACGAAATCCTCATACTCCCCAGTAATGGAAGCATAACAACATTTCTGTCGGAAGGTGGCGACGCGGAACTGGTTGTACCAGAATAGTTTTTCGTTTCCCTCGATCATGCCGCGCTGATTGGCGTAGCGTTGGAGTTGCGTGATGGCCTCGCCGAGCGGATCGGCGACGGCGGGCGACTTGCACTCGACCACCACCAGCGGCAAACCGTTCACGAACAGGACAACATCGGGAATGATGTGCTTTTGAGTCCCAGGCACATTGACCTTGAACTGCGAGACAGCCAGCAGGCGATTGTTGGCAAGGTA
>Ga0100396_1001780_pt1 | contig 14035 bp, 12 predicted proteins | sample CryGeymeta201520_FD_81551 | JGI IMG/M metagenome (GOLD analysis project Ga0100396, IMG submission 81551) | Groundwater microbial communities from Crystal Geyser aquifers in Utah, USA - Crystal Geyser metaG 2015-20 | ecosystem: Environmental > Aquatic > Deep subsurface > Groundwater | place: USA... | reverse complement strand
GGCCGTCCCCGCGGTGTCGAAGATCATGCCCGAACGCACGATGCCTGCGCCCAGCGCGCCCGCGGCCGTGTCGCCCGCGCCCGCCGCGATGGGCGTGCCCGGTGTCAGCCCGAAGTCGTTGGCCGCGGCCGGCGTCACCTCGCCGATCAACTCCCACGGCGCGACGATGCGTGGCAGCTTATCGGGGCTGACGCCCAGCAGTCCGCACAGCTCCGGCGACCACGCGCCGGCCTGCGCGTCGCTGAGAGCCGAGAAGAGGATGAAGGTGCAATACCCGTGAATGAATTTCCCTGCAACGTCGAATTGACGTAAAATGCATTAAAAAGCATGGAGGTGTACAATGTTCTTTGCGGATAGCCGATACCCTTGTCAATATTGGGGAGACGTTCAGCCTGGCGCCGTTCGACGCCCTCTTGCAGCCCCTGATGGACGAAACGTTGACCGAACAGGGGCAAAGCCACTGGCGCAAAGGCACGCTGTTGATCCCGCGCGTTCTGATCTGGCTGGTGCTGGTGTTGACGGTGCGCCGCGACCTGAACTATGCCCAGGCGCTGAACTGGATGCTGTCCGGCTTTCGCTGGCTGAGTGAGTTGCTGCCGGCGCAGAACAAGCTGGTCAGCGACGGGGCAATCAGCCATGCGCGGGTCAAGTTGGGCGTGGAGGTGTTCCGGGTGCTGTTTATCAAGCTGGTGAACGCGCTGCAGCCAGTGACGGCAGACTTTCATGGGCGCATCAGTGTTGCCTTTGATGGGAGCACGGGCACCATGCCGGACACCGAGCCGAACCGGACCGCCTTTGGCAAGCCAAGTGCGCGGAAAGGTCAAGCCGCCTTTCCCCAAGTGCGTCTGATGGGTCTGCTGGCTGTGGCGCAGCGGCGGCTGTTGGATGTGGCCTTTGCACCCTATCGCGGCAAGGGTACAGGCGAACGGGCCTTGGTCGCTGAGATCCTGACACGCCTGGTCTGCAAAGGCTTGCTGTTCTTGCTGGACGCCGGGCTGTATTCGTTGGAGGGGCTGTGGCAGATTGACCAACAAGGCGGTGAATTCATCGTCAAAACCCCCGCCCACGTCCAGCCCAAGCGGCTGAAACGCCTGCCCGATGGCTCTTGGCTGGCGGAAGTGAGCGGCAAAATCGTTGACCCCGCTGTTCCCCCCACCCCCAGTGGACGCTACCACTGGAAAACCATCGCCTTGACGGTGCGGATCATTCGCGTTCAAATCGCCGGCTTTCGGCCGTTTTGCCTGATGACCAACCTGCTTGACCCAGCCATCACCGCGCGTGAGATCGCCCTGCATTACCACCAACGCTGGGACATCGAAATCGCTTACGACGAAATCAAAACCCATCAATGTGCTACCCTGCGCGGCCAAATGCCAACTATCTTCCGCAGCAAACGGCCCGACCTGGTCAAGCAAGAAATCTACGCCCTGGCCATTACCTACAACCTCATCCGGGCACTCATCAGCCAAGCCGCCCAACAACGCGGCCAAGACCCGCGCACCCTCAGTTTTCTGGATGCCCTCCAGCACATCTTGGATGCCGCACCCATCTTGACCGCGCTGCCCGCCGAGCAGCGTGAAAACAGACGCACCCACCTGCTGACCCTGATTGCTGACTGCCCGATTGACCGCCCGCGCCGCCCGCGTCTCAACCCACGCGTCGTCAAGGTGAAAATGTCCAAGTTCGCTCGTAAGAACGCTAGCCATAAATCCAAGGTGCGAGACGTAGTCAACGAATTGAAAATCTTGGAAGTGAAACCGGTGAAAGGACGAACCGTTTGAATTTTCATTCACGGGTATTGCCCTTTAGGGAGCTTGCACGTTGTAGCCAGCGTGCTTTAGCTCCTGGCGGGTCAGCATGACGAGACGACTAACATGGTAATCTAACATTGTCGAGCTACTGTGGGACGCACGCCGTGTCGCGCAAGAGCCGGCAACCGAAGCTGAAGAAGTACGTCGATGCCCAGGGAGCGGTGCAAACGGTGGAGGTCTATCGCTATTACTGCCACAACTCCGAGTACTCCTACCAGACCTTCACCGACCTGCCGGCCAACCTGCTGCCCTGCTCGCCCTGGCCGGTCGAGCATCACCTGGCGGCCCTGCAATTGTACGAATGGTCGCATAGCGTCTACCGCTGCACCAGCCAGATGTTGGGCGTGAGCAAAATGACCGTCTACCGGTGGGTGAGCGGCTTTGGCTATGAGCTTTTGCCAGTGGCGGCGCTGTTCGGTGTCGTGCGCTCCAGTGGGGTCGTCGGCATTGACCAGAAGTACGTGCTGGTACCCAAGGCTTGTGGTGAGCGAAGCCGAACCAACGACAAGCTCGAGAGCGACATGCAGCGCTGGATGTACGTCTACCCTTCGACAGGCTCAGGCCAGGCTTGGCCGTGGACTGTTACACCTACGACCTGCTGCACATCGAGCTCTACCCCTACAACACTTAAGGAGAGTGCCCACGCCTTCTTGCTGGCTCTGCGCGCCAAAAGCCTGCCCTGAACGCAGTGAAGGGGCTATCATCCCCGCGTCATCGTCACCGACCTGCGCGTGGACTATGGGGGCATCATCGCTCACGTCTTTCCCAAGGCGGTCCACCAAGTCGGTAGGCCTGATCACGCTGCCGTTTCCTGGCGCGGGCGTGGTGTGGGACTTCGACCCGGCCAGCCGCAGCTACACGAACCTGGACAGCAACGTCAACGGCCAGGACTTCACCGCGGTGCTGCTCGGCGACATCACCGGCAACTGGTCGCCGACCGGCCTGGCGAGCGCGGTGGGGCTCGATGGAGACGGCGCGCCGACCCTGAGCCTGGCCGCCGGCCGCGTCGATGCGAATGGCGATGTGATCGCGACCCTCCGCCTCGACCCCGGCCAGACGCCGGTCCGCAGCCTGGACCTGACCCTGGCCTACGACCCGCAACTGGCGACCGCAGTGGCGGTCAGCCCGGGTCCGTTGGCGGGCGGCATGTTGGTCCAGGCCAACCTGCGGGAGCCCGGCCGCATCCGCCTGGGCCTGGCCGGCGCGCTGCCGCTGGCCCCCGCCGCCGCGCGGGGGCTGGCGCCAGAATCAGGCGCGGGGGAACTGCTGACGCTGCGCTTCCACCTGGCCGATCGGGTGGCCGCGCCGTTGCTGGCGTTGCAGGCCGCCGCGGTCAACGAGGCAGCAACGACCCTCAAATGGCAGGTCCGGCCGATCCGCATCTATGGCGCCTACCTGCCGACAGTGGGCCGGTGAGCCATGAACAAGACCGCACGCCTCGTCTTCCTGCCCCTTCTCGCGCTCCTTCTGGTCATCGGCGCAGCCCCGCCGGTCACGATCGGGGCGATGCGCCAGATCCCGGCCGGCGCGGGCGCCACGACCGCCGCGCTGACCCTGCCCACTGTGGTGAGCCCGCCTGGGGCCGAGGTCGTGCTGGAGTTGGCACTGGCGCAGAACCCCGGGGACGTCAAGGGGGTGGACCTGCAAGTCAAATATGATACCTCGGTCGCCGAGCTGGTGAGCGTGACCAGGGGGGACATCCCAACGGATTGGGTGCTGATGAGCAACGCGCACGCCAACGGCACGGTCGAGATCGGCCTGGCGGGAGTTACGGCGCCGGCCGGCGACGTGACCCTGACGCGCCTCACCTTCCGGGCGCTCGGCGCAAAAGGGGAAACCACGGCGGTCGCATTCCAGGATGCGCAGGTCAACGAGCAGAGCGTGCTGGGCAGCGCGCGCGATGGCCAGATCACCATCGACACGCCGCCGGTCACCGATCTCAGCGGCGACGTGTCGGGTGGCCAGGTCGTGCTGACCTGGTCCCACGTCGGCGATGACGTGGATCACTACGAGGTATGGCGGGCCTTCGGCAGCCCGTACTTCACGCCGGAAGCGGGCGGCGCGTGCCTCGACGACAACGTGTATCCCGGCGGGACCGCGTTCACCGATCCCAACAGCGGCCTCGGCACGCCGGGGAGTAGCGCGTTCTACCTGGTGCGCGGCGTGGATGCAAACGGCCGGCCGTCGCCGACCTACAACCGGGTGGGGGTATTCAACTTCGGGATTCAGGCGGGAAGCGGGCCGTGAGGATCCAGGTCGCCCGGCATGGTCAAAACCCACAGCCGGGCCCAACGAGCGGTGAACCTTGTATCGCGTTATAGCAACTCGCGCAGTGAATTCACTGGGGAATGATAACGGCCAGCGATCATCCTGGCCAGCAGCTCGTCCCCTTCCGCCAGGGTGATCGCGCCAATGGCAACCAACCGAGACAGCAATCCCAGTGTGCCCGAAACCGGTATCTGCCATTCAGCAGCCAGTTCTCGAGCGTCACGATCATCCGTGAATACGCGATACCGTCGCCTGGCAGCAATCGCCAGACACGATGCCTCGCCAGCGTTCAAAGTCTGGGTCAGATACTCGTATAGTGGCTGTTCGGCCTCTGTCAAAGGCAGGATTGAGAGCCAGGACCAGTCCTGAGATGGCAACTTGCCGATGCGGATCCCAGTCTGAAGCTCACCCCAAACCATTTCGCTGGTCGCGGCATCCTCGCTCAACGCCCGGCGGACCAGATCCGGTCGCTCAACGCGAGTGAAGTTTGAGAGCACGGTGTTATCCAACAACGCAATCAAGGGGGGTCTACTCCGTTGCAGGCCGACCGTACCAGGCGCCCACCGCCTCGGCCTCAGCCCGCGCCTCAGCCAGATCGGCTGGCCCCAGCCGTAGCGGAATGCCCAATTCAACAAAGCGCTCCTGCAACTCCAGCTCGTGCAGCCCCAATAATTCGGCTGCCTTGCCAAGATTGATCCGGTGTTCCCGATAGGCGCGAACAACCAGAGACCAATGTAGCGCCTCATTCTCGCGCCACAGGCTGTGCAAGAGTGGCTGCACAAGCTCAGGTCGCTCACGGTAGAGCTTGGGTAATTCTGCTACTACCCACTCGTCAGGAAGGGTATGCGCTCGAACGACCATTCTGAAACCTCCACATCCCGGTGACACTATCACTCAACCCCAAACACGTCCCCATCATACCACATCTCGAGGCCAACAACCAGCCCTACCAGTCCCCCCACAACCCCCGCCGGCGCTCGTCCAGCCGGCGCAACCCCGCGTCCAGCGCCATCTTCACCGCGGCCTGATATTCGGCGCGCGTGATGGGCCGGTTCAGTTCTGGATATGCGGCCGCGCGATAGGCGGGGCGATACTGGTCCATGAGGTTCAGGTAGGTGTCCGGGGAGATCTCGTCCGCCAGGAAGCGGACCACGTCCGGGGTGCCGGCCAGTCCGCCCGGCAGCACCAGGTGCCGCACCAGCAGGCCGCGCGTCGCCAGGCCGTCCGGGTCGATCCGGAGGTCCCCCACCTGGCGGTGCATCTCCCGCACCGCGGCCTGGTTGACCTCGGGATAACGGGGGACCTTGGAGTAGCGTTGGGCGATCGCCGGGTCCGCGTACTTCATGTCGGGCATGTAAATGTCGATGACGCCGTCGAGCAGTTGCAGCATCGCCAGCGCATCGTAGCCGCCGCTGTTGTAGACCAGCGGCAGCCCCAGACCCGCCTGCGCCGCGATCAACACCGCGGCCATGATCTGTGGCACGATGTGGGTGGGCGAGACGAAGTTGATGTTGTGGCAGCCGGCCTCCTGCAACGCCAGCATGATGGCCGCCAACCGCTCCGGCTCGACCTCGTCGCCGACGTCCGTCTGGCTGATGTCGTAGTTCTGACAGTACTGGCAGTGGAGGTTACAGCGGGAGAAGAAGATCGTGCCCGAGCCGCGCCACCCGCGCAACGGGTCCTCCTCGCCCAGGTGCGCGCCGAAACTGCTGACCCTGGCCCGCTCGCCCGTCTTGCAGACGCCCAGCTCACCCGCGCGGCGGTCCACCAGGCAGCCGCGCGGACACACGTCGCACGCCGCGAGATGCTCGTACGCCTCCGCCACCCGCCGCGCCAGCTCGCCGCTTCTCAGTAATGCGAGATAGGCCGGTTCGAATGGCGCCACCGTCATCCCTCTTCCGCACTCGCCCAGTTCATCCAGACCAAGGGACCCGTCTCAGCCGTTCGGCACGACGTAGCCGAGCTCCCGCAACCGGCTGCGAAACGCCCGCTCCCGGTTGCGCGGGATGACGAGCGTGCGCTCCCCGGCCAGTTTGCAGATCCGCTTCAGCTTGGAGTCCTCCAGCGCAAATTGGACCAGTTCGGCATCGCGGACCTCGATGGTCAGAGCCGCGACCGGCGCCGCAAACGCCTGGCCGCGAGACTGCGCATCCGCGAAGAGCGCGGGCAGCGCCGCGGGCAGCGGGCCGACGTGCCATTCAGCCAGATGGTGCACCGCGTCCTCCAGGTCACGCCCCGCCTCCAGCGCGTCGAGGAGACGCGGCAGGTCGAAGCGATAGCCGTGGTCGGCGAGCGGCGTGGCAACGGCTTCCAGAAGCATCAAGTCCGCCTGGGTCACCAGTTCAACCGCGGTGATGTGCGCGACCAGGTCATCGTCCACGGACAGGAAGGCCTGCCGGGCCTGGAGGGGCGGCCCGTAGTGCTCGTGCTGGCCCAGCAGGTAGGCGCCCAGGTCGTTGATCCTGAAGTACGACAGGCCATCATAGAGGCTGTAGTAGAGATCGTCGAAGGTATAGACTTCCGCGCTGTACTCCGCGTCCTCGGGCGGTAGATAGAGCAGGTCCACCGCGCCGATCGCCGCCAGAAGCTCCCACAGCACCGCCAGGATATACAGCCCCTTGACCACGCGCCAGTAGCCATCACGGCCGCCCCAACTGTAGTCACGATAGTAGCCGCCCGCGCCCACGTAGAGGTTGCCCGCGTTGTCGACCTCCACGTCGAAATCCAATTGCCAGATTTTGATCGCCCGAAACAGGTCCTCCACCGAAATCCAGACCCCGGCCGGGCACCACGAGAGCGCCTCCGTGATCCGCTCGCGGCGGACAGATGGGGGTGTCAGGTGGGTGTGGGGGCTGTTCAGCCCGCGGAGCGCGCTGACCCGCTTGATCTCGTCGAAACGGTCCGACGCGACCCAGCGCTCGAACGCGGCCAGCAGCAGCTCCGGCGCCTGGCGACGCAGCCACTCTCGCCCGGCCTCCGTCAAAGACAGCACGCTGCTCGTCGCGCCCCGCGGGACCTCAGCCAGCCCGCCACCCACCGCAAACATCACCAACCCGATCGGCCGGATCACCTGCCTGGCCCCTGCACCGTCGGGCATCTCCGCGAAATCGCCTTGGGCCAGCACTCCCAGGATCTTCTGAATCGCCGCGGCGGTCGGTTGCCCCGTCATGGCGGACACCCGCACGCCTCCCTGGTCCACCAGGCGCAAGAACGCGGCCAGGTCCTGCTGGCCAATCTGCTCGGTGTCGACGCGGAGCAGTTCGTACTGATAGCCGCCCTGCTGCACCGTCGCTGGCGCGTCCGCCTGGCCTGCAAGCTTGAACGGCTCCGGCCGGGGCGCCCAGCTTTCGAGGCCCGCCAGGAGATCGTCCGGGATCACGCCGTCGTAGATGAATAGATCCAGGGGGATCGAGATCGGCTTCCAGTAGGAGCCCGATTTCGGACGGGGCGGTTGTTGGCCATATCGGGCCTGAAATATGACCGGGTCGAACCGGCCATCGCTGTGGACCGCCTGCGCCAGCGCGTGGCGCGCCAGCTCATCCATCCGCTCCCACTGCTGGCGTTGGCCTTCGGGAATCAGTATCCTCTGCGCGATACAGGCGATCAGATCGTCCTTGCGCGTCACCGAGCCGCAGCCGCAAAGGGACGCCAACGGTTTCAGTCGGCCAACGGTATAGCTGACCAGATGTTCTCGTAGTTTCAAGCAGGGTATCTCCTTGCTACGCCCGGGGCAGCTCAAGGCGGATCCGTGATCCGCCGCTCGCCCGCCGAGTCACGGACTCGGCTTGAGCAGATTTGGCCCCGCCTTTTTGAGAAGATACACTGCCAGCGAGCGCCAGCTTGACACACGGCCTGCCCATGTCTATAATAGTGTTGGTCAACATCCTGACCAACATCGAGTTGATGGTTCATGCAAAGGCAGGATGTGGAGAGGTAGTGATATGTTGATCCTATCCGTGAGCGAAGCGAAGCGACAGATCAAAGACCTGGTGGAGCAAGCCGGCCGGCGCAACCAGGTCTTCTACATCACGCGTTACAGCCGGCCCAAGGCCGTGGTGATGGGCGTAGAGCAGTACGAGAGCCTGCTGCGGCAGGTAAGCCAGCTCCAGGGCGAGTTGGCGCGCATCTGGACAGTGTTGGAGGCCCCATCCGCCGCCGATGAGCCGATCCTGCTGCCGGCGCCGGACGGGAGCACGCGGCTATTCCAGCCGCGCCGTCTCGTCTCCCCGGAAGTGCGAGAGGCGATCCGGCGCGCCGGCCAGTTGGCCCTGGCGCGGCGCGAGCGGACGGCCGAGCAGATCATCCGGGATGGCCGCGAGGCGCTCGAAAGCGCCCGTCAGGCAGCCATCGCCGAAGGCCGGGCGATCGTCTCCGAGACCGAGGCTGTCCAGGCGGGAATGGCGAGAAGCAAGTCAGAGGATAACATGCGCATCGTAGACACCATCATCAAGAAACGGGACGGCGGCGAGTTGTCCCGCGCGGAAATCGAGTCCTTCATCAAGGGCTACGTCGCGGGTGACGTGCCCGATTACCAGGCCGCGGCCTGGTGCATGGCGGTCTTCTTCCAGGGGATGACCCCGGCGGAAACCACCTATCTGACCGAGGCGATGGCCTTCACCGGGGAAACCCTGGACCTGCATGACATCGCCCCGTTCATCGTGGACAAACACTCGTCCGGCGGCGTGGGGGACAAGACCTCGCTGGTCGTCGGGCCGATCGTCGCCAGCCACGGCGTGCCGGTGGGCAAGATGTCCGGCCGTGGGCTCTCCTTCTCCGGCGGCACGCTGGACAAGCTGGAGTCGATCCCCGGCTTCGTCGCGGACCTGCCCATCGACCAGTTCAAACGCCAACTGGCCACGGTCGGGCTGGTGATCGCAGGCCAGACCCACGAGCTGGCGCCGGCTGACGGCAAGCTGTACGCGCTGCGCGACGTCACCGGCACGGTGCCCTCCCTGCCGCTGATCGCCAGCTCGATTATGTCAAAGAAGATCGCTTCCGGCGCCGATGCCATCGTGCTGGACGTCAAAGTAGGTCACGGCGCGTTCATGGAGACCGAGGCGGAGGGGGTCGAGCTGGCAGAGCTGATGGTGCAAATCGGCCGGCGGCTGGGACGGGTGATGGCCGCGCTGATCGGCGACATGAGCCAGCCGCTGGGTCGCGCGGTAGGCAACGCGCTGGAAGTGGTCGAGGCGGTCGAGACGCTACACGACCGGGGACCGGCCGACTTCCGCGCGCATTGTATCGATGTGGCGGGCGAGATGCTGTTGATCGCCGGGATCGCGGAGAGCCCGGAGGCCGCGCGGGCCAGGGCCACGGCCGCGCTGGCCGATGGGACCGCCTGGGCCAAATTCCGGGCGTTCGTCGCGGCGCAAGGCGGCGACCCGGCCTACATCGACGAGCCTGGCCGCCTGCCCAGCGCGCCGCTCGTCGAGCCGCTCCCCGCGCGGCGCGCTGGCTATGTCGAGCGGCTGGATGCGCGCGAAGTCGGCTTCACCGTCGTGGATCTGGGTGGCGGCCGGGCGAAGAAGGGCGAGCCGATCGACCCCGCCGTCGGCGTCGTGCTGGCAGAAAACGGCAAGGTCGGGGCACGGGTGGAAACCGGTGAGCCGCTGCTATGGGTGCACGCCCGGGCGCAGGAGTCGTTGGACGCGGCGCTGGCCCGGCTGGCGAACGCCTACCATTTCAGCGACACCCCGGTTACGGTACCGCCGCTGATCCACCGCATCCTTCGGTAGGGCCTGGCCAGGGGCGTGAGGGCAAAAGTTATCAAGATGACTTTTCAGGCCCATGCGCCGCCTATGGATGAATCCTCAGAGATCGTCCGCGTAATCCCGCGGCGCGCGCCGCTGCGCCAGGCCGCCCGGAAATGGATTGTCGGGCTACCGAACGGCGCTCAGCGAACCGGGCTCAGTCGGTTGCCAGGCCGGTCAGCCTCATTCATGGGGCGCTGCTCAGATAGCCCGGTCGATTTATTGCCGGGCGAGCCGGCACGATCAACGCCGCGCCGGAGGAGGCGATTTTTCGCCTTGTTCTCAGCAAGCGAATACTGAACGCAGAGGACGCGGACAGAACCTGAACATGTCCGCGCCCTCTGCAGTCCGGGGCAGCTCAAGGCGGATCCGTGATCCGCCGCTCGCCCGCCGAGTCACGGACTCGGCTTGAGCAGATTTGCCCCCGCCTTTTTGAGAGGATACTCATCGAGAGAGTCCGGCAAGAAGTACGCCTTGGTAGTCACATCCATACCTCCGTGTATGTGTGTTACCCTAAAGGTCTCGTTGACAGACCCTAAAGGTCCCGGAGACCTTTAGGGTCTCTTTGTCATCATCGCCAGTGCGGGATCCGGACCTTTGTAGCCGATCAGGTATTCCAGCCTGATCGGTGCAAAACACTCGTAGAACACCACATCCTCTTCGCTGAGCTTGCGAAAGGCGTGGATAACGTTGGAGTTGACGATCAGCAGTGCGCCCGGCCCGATCTCCTGCTCCTCGTCGCCGACCTTGGCCCACAAGCGTCCCTGAACCACCAGCATGATCTGCTCGGCCTCATGCTTGTGCTCCGGGACCGTCACCTCGTGCTGGTAGGTGATGCGCGTCATCATCACCCTTTCGCCGCAGACGGCCTGGCGTAAGACGTTGGGAAAGTACGGGTAGGCGGGAAACTCATCCCACGTAGTGATCTGTGGCATATTCTACTCCTCCCCGGGCAGGTTCAGACACGCTTTCCGAGAAACGACCGAGGCTCATTTCCACTACGGCTGCTCGGGCCGGTCTCCCGACCGTGCCCGTCTTGCTGCCGTTCCAGGCATGAAAGACGCCCGGATCTGAGCGGCGAGCTTGCTGACAAGCCTTTTCGCTGTGGCGATCCAGGTCGAGGGCCGGCCGTTGATATCCGAGTTGGGGCTGGCTGGCGCAGGCACAGGCTGCGTCGTCGCCTGCAATTGCCGGTCCAGGTTCGCCAAACCCTGCTGGATGAGCGTGTAGGCCACGCCTTCGGTGAAGCGGCCATCCATGCGGCCCAGCGGCCCGGTGATGATCGCCTGGCCTTCGTAAACCAGGCGAGAACGATCTTCCTCGGCAAGCAGTCGGAACGCACCCTCGCCAGTGGCGACGCCTGCCGGGCCGGCCATCTCCCCCTCGAACCGCGTCAGATACAGCTCACATTCTTCGAGCAGCCGGACGTACATCGTGTACGCGCCGGCCACCGCGGCCACCGGGATCTGCATCTGCCCCCGGTATTCCGTCGGGCTGACCTGCTTGAGCTGTTCGCAGCCGGGGATCAAGCGCACGAGCGAGGCTGGGTCCTGGATCAGCGGCCACACGTGTTCCCGTGGGCCGTGCAGGGTGTAATTGCCGGTTATCTTCATCGCCAAGGAATTTGCCCTGCGAGCGCTCATCGCGCCCCCGCAGGGTCAGTTGGGTAAAAGCGGATGCTATCGACGGCTATAGCTGCCCGAAAGCCCCCACGGGCCGACGTTACTTTCCCATGAGGTGGCTGAGGATCAGCCAGTCGAGTTCCTCGTAGTCCCGCGCAGCAATGAGTTGCTGGATCGTCTGGTGGTCCAACGACCGGCTCAACTCCACCAGTCGCAGGAACATCTGGATGGAGTTGCGAAGGTGCTTGGTAGCCAGTTCGGCCGGCTGGGTGCGGATGGCCTTCACGTCCAGCCCCACGATGCCAATCTCCCAGAAGCGGTTGGTGTCCAGTACGCGCACCTGGTTGAACGCCCGCCGCAAGTCCACGGCGCCGAAGGAGCGGTCCTGGTCGAACTTGAGGCCGTTCTGGTCGTTCAGGTGGACGCTCCACAGCTTGCCGAATGCCATCGCGAAGCCGATCTCGTCCGCGGGGTCGAGACCGGCCAGGATCGAGTGCGCCGACTCCATCAGTACGCCGACGCGCTTGGGATCGTCCGCCTGGAAGCCAAGCGCCAGCGCGTGGCCCATCGTTGGGATGTAAGCCAGATCCATCGGCTCGTTGGGCTTCGGCTCGATCGCGATGCGAATCTCCTTGTCGTACGTCAGCAGCGTGTTGACCGCTGCCAGCAACTGGTGCGCGGCCCGGCCGACATCCTTGGACTCGCGCATGTAGGTGCCTTCGCGCGCCAGCCACAGCACCATCAGGCCACACGCCAACTCCTGCGCGATATCGGCCGCCCGCTTGGAGCGTTCGATGGCGTAGGCGCGCGCTTTCGCGTCGTTAGACGTGTACGCGCCATCGATGGTCATGGGGTGTTCCCACAGACGCGGGGCCACAAACTCGGCCACGAGCCCATGATCCTGCAGTTGGCGGCGCACGGCGCGAGCGCGTTCCCGGATTTGGGCCGGCGCCAGGTCGTTCAGATCCGGGACCGCGTCGTCGTCGTGAAATTGCACGGCGTCGAATCCCAGCTCCTTATAGAGCGACAGCTTCTGCGCGAAGGTCAGGCTGGGCCGGACCTCCGGCCCGAACGGATCGGCCCCGGCGTGGATGTTCCAGGGACCGAAGGAAAAGCGGTAACCGTATTTCTCCATGTACCCCTCCCGTTACTTCGTAGCCTCTCAAAAAGGCGGGGACAAATCTGCTCAAGCCGAGTCCGTGACTCGGCGGGCGAGCGGCGGATCACGGATCCGCCTTGAGCTGCCCCGGACTATTGAGAAGATATGTTACTTCCGCTCCTGCAAGCGCGGTGTCACGTGACTCCATACGTTGAAAAGCAGGAGTGAGATCAGCACGAAGTCAAAGCCCAGGTTGAACACACTGAGCGTCCACGGCTGGAACATCATCACCACGCCGATGAGGATGCAGGCGATAATCACCAGCACACCGGCCATGAACGCCCGTTGAGAGACCCGACCGCCAGCGATGCGCCCCACGTAGGCGATGGTGAAGCCAAATTCCAAGATGATGACCACGAAGATCGGGATGGCGATCGCTGCGGAAATCGGGATCTTCAAGATCGCGACGAACCCGATCAATATGCCGACAAGGATCATCAGCACGCCGCCGACAAGGGCGAGTTTGGAGGTCCCAGAGTTGACCTTGCGCGACGTGATGGCGATCACAAACCAGATAGCCGCAATCAAGGTCACGATAAGAGGCATTGCAATCTGAGCAGTCACAGGTATCGGCTCCTCCTGTCATAATCCAGACCCGAAGGGTTTCTTGTATCGAGGTCATTTCACGGTGACACGACTTCCCAAAAACCCTTCGGGTCTAGAAAACTGGATCTACTGAGACTAGTATTTCAGGTCGATTTGGCGCCGGGTCGTCGCCGACTCGGCAATGCCATCACACACGACGGCGTTGCGATAGCCGTCTTCGAAGCTCGCAGCAAACGGAGTCACTTCCTTGTCATTGACAATGCAGTCCAGGAGGTGCGTCAGCTCGTGGATGAAGGTGTGCTCCCAGCCGATGATGTGCCCGTGCGGCCACCAGTTGGCGATCCACGGATGGTAGGCCTCGGTCACGATCACCTGGTGGAACCCCTGGGTCTCCCTGGGCGCGTCGTCCACCCAGAACACCTCTAGCTCGTTCATCCGCTCCAGGTTGAAGTGGATGCTGCCCTTCTCGCCGTTGACCTCCAGGCAGTTGTAGTTCTTTCGACCGGCCGCGAAGCGAGAACACTCCAGCGTGCCGATGGCGCCGTTCTCGAACTCCACCGCGGCCACGAACGCGTCGTCCACGTCCACCTTGCCCATGCCGCTCCCGTCGGCCAATGGGCGCTCGGTGATGAAGGTCTGGGTCATGGCGCTGACACTCTTCATCTCGCCGACCAGGAAGCGGCCCAGGTCGATGATGTGCGCGCCGAGGTCGCCCAACGCTCCGCTGCCCGCGGCCTGCTTGTCCAGCCGCCAGATCATCGGCGTGCCGTAATGAGGCATGATCCACTCTTGCAGATAGACCGCGCGGAAGTGATAGATGCGGCCCAGCTTGCCGCTCTGGATCAGGTCGTAGGCCTGGCGGATGGCGGGCACGAAGCG
>Ga0100396_1001766_pt1 | contig 14089 bp, 9 predicted proteins | sample CryGeymeta201520_FD_81551 | JGI IMG/M metagenome (GOLD analysis project Ga0100396, IMG submission 81551) | Groundwater microbial communities from Crystal Geyser aquifers in Utah, USA - Crystal Geyser metaG 2015-20 | ecosystem: Environmental > Aquatic > Deep subsurface > Groundwater | place: USA... | reverse complement strand
GGCGGCTGCAGCGATGACACCTACTTCGGCGGCTCGAGCGCCTCCTTCTCCTGCTACGAGCCCGACCACCCCGGCGGCACCGAGTACGCCTACGGCGCGTGCTTCGGTCGCTGCGGCGGCGGCTGCGGTGGTGGCACGGCCTTCACCCGCGATTGCATCGACCACGACCAGTGCGTGCGCCTCGGTCACGACATCGCCTCCTTCTGGTGCGACGACGAGGTCACGGGCGCCGCCTGGGATGCCCTCTGGGCCAGCAACTGCTCCGGCGTGAACCTCAAGGTCGACTACAACTGGGCCGGTAGCTACAGCGAGGGCAACTGCCCGACGAGCTGGAACTCCACAAACGACGGTTGTGATGTAGGCTGTCAGTTCATCGATGGTGACTGTTTCCGCTGATCGCACGGCAGCCAAGGGCTGGCTCCGAAGGAGACGGGATTGGACCGTCCTCTTCGGGGCCTTCGTCCTTTGGGTGGGCTGCCGCAGCGAGGTCTCGACGGCGCCGGAGGGCCAGGGGGCCCGCGCGGCTCAGACGTCCGCGGTGACGACGCCCACTCCGCCCGACACCAGCCTGGAAGTGCAGCGCGGCCAGGTGGCGCAGCTCGTACGCGACGTCTTCGCCAGCATGGTCGCCCGAGACTGCCCGAGGCTGGAGTCGTTGGTGGCGGGCCAGGCCAGAGAGCATCTGATGCATGGCGGCGGTTGCCAGCACGTGGTGGAGACGGAGCCAGAGACGCTGGACGTGACGCTGGTGAGCATGGAGCCCCCACGGCGCGACGGCAGGACGCCAGGCGCCTGGATGGTGCACGTGTTGACGCGGAACCGTGAGAACGAGCAGCCTGCGCTCGTTCGTGTCGAGTGGACGCGAGACGGCTTTCGCCTGGTGAACATGTGAGGCCGAGATGAATCAGCCCGAAGCCATGAGTCGCGCGGGCATGTGGGCCGCGCTCGTCCTGCTCCTCGCCGTGATCGCGGGTGTGTGGGTCTTCATGCGCAGCCCGGCCACGCCGGCTGCGAGCACGGATCCCAAGCATGCGACCGCCGCGGCCGAGCACGCCGCCGTCCCCTCCACGGCCTCGCCGCCCGCCAACCTGCCTCCGGCGCCCGAGGCGGGACAGGCCAACGCGGAGGCCGTGCATCGCGCCGAGGCGCTGCCGCCCTTGCCTCCGGCTCCGCCTCCTGTGGACGACGCGCCGAATCAGGGCGACGGAAACGGGGCCGAGGTCGCGCCCTTCGCCATCGCGCACGTGGAGTCGCGCGGCGAACGCGAGATGACCTTCGCCGAGAAGGCCATCCAGACGCGCACCATGGTGGCGCGCCTCACGGAGCGCACCGAGCGCGTGGAGGCGCAGCTGGCCGAGGCGCGCCGATCGGGCGATGCGGAGGAGACGCATCTGCAGGAGGTGATGCTGACGCGCCTGCGGCAGCGCGCGCAGCAGCTCACGCAGGACGCGACCCGGCTCGAGGCACAGGCGACTGCGGATCCCGGTGGGTCGACGCAGAGCGAGTCGGGCGAAGCTCCGTCGCCCGAGGATGAGCCGCCGCCGCCAGCCAACACGCCATGACCCGCGCCGGGGCGGCGCTGACCCTGCTCGGGGCGGCCGCCTTGGGCTCGGGATGCGCCACGGGCGAGGCGGAAGTTGCGGGCACGCGGGCGGAGATCCTGGGCGGCATGGAGACGACCGACTTCCCCTTCGTCGGCGCGCTCGTGGAGCGAAGGAGTGTCTGTGGTGAGGTGCCGCGAATCGCGATCTGTACCGTAGCCGTGGTCGCGCCCGACGAGGCGATCACGGCTGGCCATTGCGCTGCGCCCTACCGAGACCGTCAGCTCGAGGTGCTCTTCGGCGCCAGGCTCGACGATCCGGACGCGGTGCTGCGCGTGGTCAGCCAGCTCGAGCTCCATCCGGGCTACGACGACACCAGCAGCGACACGGACCTGGCGATCTTGCACCTGAGCGCGCCGGTGGCATTCGCGCCGGTGGCGCTCCAGAGCACGGCCCTCGACGCGAGCTTCGTGGGCACGACGGTAACCCTCGTGGGCTTCGGCGCCACGGAATCGCAGGCTGCCCGAAAGCGTGTGGGCACGACCGTGGTGGATGCGCTCGACGCCTTCACCTTTCGGTACGGGCCCTCCCCGGCCATGACCTGCCACGGCGACAGCGGCGGACCTGCGCTGGTGCAGATCGACGGCGCGTGGGTGCTGGTGGGCATCACCTCCGCGGGTGACGCGGCGTGCACGGAGTTCGGCGTGGACACGCGCATCGACGCGCAGTTCAGCGAGTTCTTGGCGCCTGCGATCGCGCGCGCTCCACCCGTCCCAGGGCCGCTCCTGGCCCTCGACTCGCTGTGTGATGCGAGCTGCGACGTGGACGCGGATTGCCCGGCCCAGCTGGTCTGCCAGAGCGACGACACGGGCCTGGGACGCTGCGTCTTCCCGCAGCAAGAGCGCTGGTCGTTCTACGGGACCTGCGCGGCCGGAGCCGATTGCGGCTCGGGCCTATGTGTCCCCATCGAGGACAGCTGTCTCTGTCAGACCGTGTGCCCGCCCATCGACCCACCACCGCCGCCACCACCACCGCCCGGCTCCGGCGGAGGCTGCGCCTTGGTCGCGCCCGCCGGTGCAGGGGCCGAAGGTGTTCCCTTGGCGCTCGCGCTCGCCGCTATCGCCCTCCTCTGGCGCCGGAGAGGACGTTGAGCCGTGGGCTGATGGTCGCGCTCTGCCTGGCGCTGGCGACATCGACGTCGGCGGCGGCTCAGATCGCGCTCGTGGACGTCACGGCGGCGGCCGGGCTCGATCATCAGACCGGTTCGGCGCCCGACTACGGCCCCAGCGAGGCGGGACGATCCGCGGCGCAGGACGGCACCGGCGTCGCCTTGGGCGACATCGACGGAGACGGCGATCTCGATCTCTACCTGCTCGCCAATCGAGGCACGCCGAACCGGCTCTACCGCAACAACAGCACGCCGGGCTCGCCGCGCTTCGGGGACATCACGCCGCCCGTGCTCGCGGACGTGCAGCAGGCGCGCGTGGCCTTCATCGTCGACCTCGATCACGACGGGCTGAACGACATCGTGCTGATCAACGACGTGGGCCCCACGGACGATCCGGGCTCACGCATCTTCCGCGGTGACGGGCACGGCGGCTTCGTCGACGAGACCGAGGGTTCGGGCTTCACGCCGCGCGGCTGGCCCATGGGCGGCGCCACGATCGGCGACGTGAACGGAGACGGCGAGCTCGACCTCTACCTCACCGTCTGGACCGGCGGCTTCGGCGTGGCTGCACCCTTCTTCCCCGGCACGAACGAGCTCTACCTCGGCGACGGAGCCTTCCATTTTCATCAGGCCACGGAAGGGCAGGGACTGGGTCAGCACACGGAGGACGGCTTCACGCCCATCCTCGCACAGATCGACGACGAGCCCGGCCTCGACCTCTACGTCGCCGTGGACCGCGCGAAGGATCTGCTCTTCGTGCGGCGCGGCGGGCGCTTCGTGGACGTGAGCGAGCGCGCGGACGTCTCCCACGTGTCGAGCGACATGGGCGTGGCGCCCGCGGACTTCGACGACGATGGCGATCTCGATCTCTTCACCACCAACATCTTCCTTACGGACAGGCGCTTCATGAACGAGAACGCCTACTACGAGAACCAGCTCGCGCAGTCCGGGCAGCTGACCTTCGTGGATCGCGCCGAGAGCTTGGGCATCATGGACACGCGCTGGGGCTGGGGCGCGGAGGCGGTGGACCTCGACCTCGACGGGGACCTCGACCTCGTGGCGGTGAATGGCTTCGCGGCCTACGCGGACGCGCTGCCCGAGACGCGGCTGGTGCGTGGGCCGGGCTACCTGTTCGAGAATCGCGCAGGCGCCTTCGTGCAGTACTTGGGCACGGACCTCGACACGGAGGAAGACGCGCGCGCGCTCGTGGCCTTCGACCTGGACTCGGATGGCGATCCCGATCTGCTCTTCACCACCGTCGACGGCGCGGTCCACTTGCTCGACAACCAGACCCCGAGCGTGGGCGGCGTGGTGCAGGTCGTGCTCGAGCCCCCGGCGCTCGCGTATGGCGCCAACGTGCGAGGCCTGGTGGGCGCCGTGCATAAGCGGCGTGACGCCCTCGCCGCCCACAGCTACCTGGTGGGCGAACCGGCCAGGGTGAGCTTCGGCCTCGGCGCCGAGCCGCGGCTGAGCGAGGTCGAGGTTCACTGGGCCGACGGAGTCCGGACCGCGTTGCCGACGCTCGAGGCGGGCCAATCGCTGGTGGCCCGGCGCTGTCAGGGCCCCGGCGAGTGCAGCCCGACCGGGGGCGCCGCGCCCTGCTTCTGCGTCGAGGTCCCGCCCAAGGGCGGCTGCGCCGTGACGTCCTTGGACCCGGCCGACCCGGCCCTGAACCTGATTCCGCTCGGCCTGTGGGCGTGCTGGCGCTCCAGACGCCGACGCTGATCGTCCTCTGCCCCCCGCCGTGGGGTCTGCTAGGATCGCTTCAGGTTCAACGCGGGGCAAGGCCCCGAGAGGAATGTGAAATGGCCGAGCTGATCTCCCGGATCGCCGCTCTACAGGACCAAGAGACCTACCGCGACCTCCACTGGGAGGGCTCCTTCGAGGACTACCTGGAGATCGTCCGCGAGCGTCCGACGGTGACTCGCAACTCCTTCCAGCGCCTCTACGACATGGTCGTGAGCTTCGGCGAGGAAGAGTACGTCGACAACAAGAAGAAGCTCGTCCGCTATCCCTTCTTCTCCGACCCGATGGAGAACGGCAAGGACGGCATCTTCGGCCTCGACATCCCGTTGATGCGCCTGGTGCACGTGCTGCGCGCCGCGGCTCAGGGCTACGGCCCGGAGAAGCGCATCATCCTGCTCCACGGTCCGGTCGGCTCGTCCAAGAGCACCATCGCGCGTCTGCTGAAGAAGGGCGCGGAGCGCTACAGCCGCACGACCGAGGGCTCGCTCTACACCTTCTCGTGGGTGAACCTCGAGGGCACGGGCCTGGCCGGATCGGACAACCACTTCCCTTGCCCGATGCACGAGGAGCCGCTGACGCTGATCCCGCTGGACTGGCGCGAGCAGGCCATCAACGAGCTCGCTCTGGGCGACGATCACCATCGCGTGCAGATCGCGGGCGACCTCGACCCCGCCTGCCGCTTCATCTTCCAGGGCCTGATGGAGCGTCACGCCGGCGACTGGTCGAAGGTCGTGCGCGACCACATCCGCGTGCGCCGCTTGATCCTCAGCGAGCAGGACCGCGTGGGCATCGGCACGTTCCAGCCCAAGGACGAGAAGAACCAGGACTCGACGGAGCTCACGGGCGACATCAACTACCGCAAGATCGCGGAGTTCGGCTCGGACTCGGATCCGCGCGCCTTCAACTTCGACGGCGAGTTCAACATCGCCAACCGCGGCGTGGTCGAGTTCGTCGAGGTGCTGAAGCTCGACGTGGCCTTCCTCTACGATCTGCTCGGCGCCACGCAGGAGCACAAGGTCAAGCCGAAGAAGTTCGCGCAGACCGACATCGACGAGGTGATCATCGGCCACACCAACGAGGCCGAGTACCGCAAGCTCCTGAACAACGAATTCATGGAGGCGCTCCGCGACCGCACGATCAAGATCGACATCCCCTACATCACGAAGCTGTCGGAGGAGATCAAGATCTACCAGAAGGACTTCAGCGCCGGACGCCTGCGCGGCAAGCACGTGGCGCCCCACACGCTCGAGGTCGCCGCCATGTGGGCCGTGCTCACGCGCCTCGAGCCGCCGAAGAAGCACGAGCTCAGCGTGCTGCAGAAGATGAAGCTCTACGACGGCAAGGTGCTGCCCGGCTACACGCAGGACAACGTCAAGGAGCTGCGCAAGGAGACCGCGCGTGAGGGCCTCGACGGCGTCTCCCCGCGCTTCGTGCAGGACAAGATCAGCAACGCGCTCGTGCGCGAGGGCTCCGAGGGTTACATCAACCCCTTCATGGTCATGAACGAGCTCGAGAAGGGCTTGAGCAGCCACTCGCTGATCAGCGGCGAGGACGATCGCAAGCGCTACACCGAGCTCATCGGCGTGGTGAAGGGCGAGTACGAGGAGATGGTGAAGAACGAAGTCCAGCGCGCCATCAGCGCGGACGAGGACGCCATCGCCCGCGTGTGCGCCAACTACATCGACAACGTTCGCGCCTTCACGCTCAAGGAGAAGGTGAAGAACAAGTACACGGGTCGCGACGAGGAGCCGGACGAGCGCCTGATGCGATCCATCGAAGAGAAGATCGACATCTCGGACGCGCGCAAGCAGGACTTCCGACGCGAGATCATGAACTACATCGGCGCCCTGGCCATCGAGGGCAAGAAGTTCACCTACGAGACGAACGATCGTCTGCGACGCGCGCTCGAGATGAAGCTCTTCGAGGATCAGAAGGACTCGATCAAGCTCTCGAGCTTCGTGTCCAACGTGATCGACAAGGACACGCAGGACCGGATCGACATCATCAAGAACCGTCTGATCAAGTACTACGGCTACAACGAGGCTTCGGCCACGGATGTGCTGAGCTTCGTCGCGAGCATCTTCGCGCGGGGCGACGTCAAGCAGTAGTGCGCTCGGTGTCCAAGTTCGTGCTCGTGTGCGGGCTCGCCGCGGTCGGCGCGGCGGCCTGTGGAGGAGGCGGAGGCGTCTCCTACACGCCGCCTCCACCCTTCGTGCCGAACGTGCTCGAGGATCTGACCAGCCACGTCGATCCGATGATCGGCACGGCGGGTCAGGCAATGTGATCCCGGCGTACTCGTGCCCCACGGCATGGTGCGCGTCTCGCCCGACACCGCGGACGAAGGCGGCGCCATCGACGCCTACCGCTACGAGACCGGGCGCATGGCGGGCTTCAGCCACACCAACCTCGAGGGACCGGGTGGCTCGGGCAACGGCTACAGCCAGATCCTGGTGATGCCGAGCACGGGCGCCTTCGATCCGGCGGCCAGCTCGGCCTTCTCCCACGACAGCGAGCAGGCGGAGCCCGGCTACTACGCCGTGCAGCTCGACGACTCGGGCGTGAAGGTCGAGCTCACGGCGGGCGCGCGTGCGGCCATCCACCGCTACACGTTCGACGCCGCCGGACCCGCGCACATCTACTTCGATCTCGGACACTCCCAGGGACACAGCATGGACGGAGACGTCCATGTGGTCGGAGACGACGTCATCGAAGGCCGCGCGCGCTACAACGTGCATCCCGCGGTCAGCTTGATCTTGCGCCGGGACGAGCACCCCACGGCCGTCAGCGAGATCTACTTCCATGCCGAGCTGTCACGACCCTTCGCGAGCTACGGCACGCTCGCCGCGGGCGTCGTCAGCGAGGGCTCGCGCGAGACCGTGGGCGCGAACAGCGGCGCCTACGTCGGCTTAGACGTGGAGGCGGGCGCGAGCGTCGAGCTGCGCATCGGCATCTCGCTGCTGAGCGTCGGGCAGGCGCGCGCGAACTTGCAGGCAGATCTGGGCGAGCGCAGCTTCGACGACGTCCGCGCCAGCACGCGGAGCGCCTGGAACGAGAAGCTGAACCGCATCCACATCGACGCCGACGAGGACGTGAAGACCATGTTCTACACGGCGCTCTATCACTCGATGTTCCAGCCCGCGAACTACACGGAGCCCAACGGCCACGTGATGATCTCGTCGAGCGGCGTGTCGCACGACGTCGACCTCGGCGGGCGGCCCTTCTACACCGACGATTGGTGCATGTGGGACACCTACCGCACGCTGCACCCGCTGGGGACGTTGATCGAACCCGAGCTCCGCAGCGACGTCGTGCGCTCCATGCTGCTGATCTACGAAGAGGGTGGCTGGTTGCCCAAGTGCTCGTGGAACGCCACCGGCTACTCGCGCGTGATGACCGGCAACGACGCCATCCCGATCATCGTCGACGCCTGGCAGAAGGGCTTGCGCGACTTCGACGCCGACGTGGCGATGGACGCGATGCACAAGGCTTCGTTCGAAGACGTCAGCAACAACGTCGAAGGGCTATGCGGCTACTTCGGTCTCGGCGTGCCCCCGGAGTACCTCACCCTCGGCTTCGTGGGCGACGAATGCGACGGCACCCAGGCCGCGTCGATGACGCTCGAGTACGCCTATCAAGACTCGCTGGTCGGCGACATGGCAGCGGATCTCGGCGACACGGCGACGGCGGACGAGATGCACGCGCGCGGCGGCTGGTACCAGCATCAGTTCGACAGCGAGACGGGCTTCATGCGCCCACGTCTACGCGACGGAAGCTGGAAGACGCCCTTCGATCCGGCGAGCAACGACGACTTCAACGGCTTCGTCGAAGCCAACGCCTGGATCTTCACCTTCTTCGTGCCGCAGGACGTGCCCGGGTTGATCGAGCTGGTCGGTGGGCGCGACGCCTTCGTCACGCGCCTGGATGCGTTCTTCGACGGCGGCTACTTCGACGTCAGCAACGAGCCGAGCTTCCACATTCCCTGGCTCTACGCCTGGGCCGGTGAGGGGGATCGCGGCAGCGCGCGCATCCTCGCGACCTTGGCCGACGGCTTCGGCACGGGCCCGGACGGCTTGCCTGGCAACGACGACTCGGGCGCCACCAGCGCCTGGTACGTGCTGGCTGCCATGGGCATCTACCCCGTCGCTCCCGGCGTGCCCGAGTACACGCTCTCCACGCCCCTGGTGCGCAGAGCCGAGATCGAGCTGAACCCGACCTACTACGGCGGCGGGCAGATCGTGATCGAGCGCGCAGGCGCCGCGGCCGACGCGCACATCGACGCCGTGCGCCTGAACGGGGCGCATCTTGGCGGCGTGACCGTCAGCCACGAGCAGCTGACCACGGGCGCGACGCTGAGCTGGTAACGGCTGCCGCCGTCTGCAAGGACGGGCAGGCTCAGTGGGGTCCGAGGTTCAGGTGCATTTGCGGCGGCGCGACGTCGACGAGGCGCTGGCCCATTCCGTCGACGGCCTCCGCGACTTCGTTGCCGACCCAGCGCACGCGCACGCCGTCCTCGCAGCTGTCCCTGCGGATGCTCTCCACGCGATGCATGGTGAGCTCGCTGCCGTCGCGCACGAAGACGCCCAGGTGCGCGCCCATGAAGCAGCTGCGGTAGAGGTAGCCCGTCTTCGAACCGTCTGGCGAGCGCTGGTGGTCCACCAGGGAAGGTCCGAGGGGAAACCCGGGATGCGTGACGAGCAAGGCCAGCGCCACGCCGAGCGCGACGACCACGGCCACGGCATGGAGCGCCCAGTGCCTCAGCTTGTCTCGGCGTTCGGCGAGCTTTGGTCGCGCGCCGGGCAAGAGGCCGAAGAGAAGGAAGACGACGACCCCGAGGGGCACGAGCGCCAGGTAGCTCCCGGCGTCCGTGAGCAAGGGCACGACGCGCTCGCTCGAGCTGGTGTGGGCGTCGACCACGAGGTTGAGCGTCACGCCCGCGGCGCCTGCGAGACCCGTCAGGGCGAGAGCGCGGATCGGGCGAAGGCTTCGCATCACGGGAGAGGATACCCACGTTCGCGAGCGAGGCGCACAGGCATTGGCTCGCCGCTTGCTTTGGTCTCCAAGCATGCGTCGCAAACTGCTCGTCTCGTCGTTCTTGCTCTCCGTCGCCGCGGGTGCACTCGGGGCGTGGTTGATGGGTCATCCGCTGAGCTACGCGCCGGGGGAGTTCGCCAACGCAAGTGCACCTCGCGCGTCGTCGCACGGGGCGAGCGCGCCGGACTCCGAAGACGACGACCTCACGCCGCTGAGACTCCCGACGATCGGGGATGGCGGCGTCGAGCAGGCCGAGGCCGGCGCTGACGCGGCCACTCTGCCGCTGATTCCGCCGATCCTCACGCGCCACGCGCGTACTCCGGCGCTGACGGATACCGAGAACTACCTGCTGGTCGGTCTCGATCACAGCCATGGGACGTGGGGGCGCGCGGACACGCTGCTTGTCGCCGTCTTCGACGCGGACTCGGGCCACGTCGGCGTGATCTCGATCCCACGCGACCTCTATGTGGAGGTGCCCGACCACGGCGCGGCGCGCATCAACGCCAGCCTGCGCGTCGCCTCGCGCCAGCATCGCGACCCGCTCGACGTCTTGCGCCGTGTCGTCTCGGACACGTTGGCGATTCCAATTCAACACGTCGTCACCGGCGATCTGGAGGTCTTCGAGCGGGTGGTCGACGGACTCGGCGGCGTCACCCTCGACGTGCCCTGCCCGATCGTGGACGACTTCATCGACACGCGGACGCCCACGGGTCGGCGCATGCTCGACCTCACCGCGGGCGTGCACCACCTCGATGGAGTGACCGCGGCCATGTACGCGCGCAGCCGCCACGGACGCTCCGACTGGGACCGCGCACGACGACAGCAGGGACTGCTCTTCGCGTTACGTCATCGCGTGGGCGAGGTGGGACCGACGGGCTACCTGCCGCTGCTCGGCGACGCGCTGATGGAGGGTGTGCACACGGACATGTCGCGGCTCGAGATGCTGGCGCTGGCGCGCAGGATCTCGGGGCTTGCGGCCGGGCGAGTGCACGGCCTCGTGCTCGGCCATCGAGAGATGCAGGCCATCCGCACGCCCGATGGACGCGAGGTGCAGCTGCCCGACTTCGAGGCCATCGACGAGAAGCTGGGGCACCTCTTCGACGCGCCCACGCCGGGCGCGCTGCCAGAGCACGCGCATTGCCAGGACGCCGACGCCGCGCTGCATCACCACGGCGGCGCTCGAGCGCGGTGTGGCGCCACGCAGACCGACGCACGATCCGCATCCGGCCGGGTCGAGCGCCCGCCCGACTAGAGCGTGGATCAGCTTGACTGCAAGGCGATCTCGCGCCGGTGATGGTGGTGCGGGGGCGCGAGCGGGTTCAGCCCTCGCCGTAGGGCAGGGTCAGCTCGAGGCGCGGCTCGCGCGCCATGGCGCGCTTGGCGGTGGCGAGGGCGCCTTCGTTCTTGGCCCAGGCGCGGCGGGCGACGCCGTTGTTGACGTCCCAGTGGAGCATGGCGTCGAGTCGGCGTGCGGCGTCTTCGGTTCCGTCGAGGAGCATGCCGAAGCCGCCGTTGATGACTTCGCCCCAGCCGACGCCGCCGCCGTTGTGCAGGCTGACCCAGGTGGCGCCGCGGAAGGCGTCGCCGATCACGTTCTGCACGGCCATGTCGGCGCAGAAGCGGCTCCCGTCACGGATGTCTGCGGTCTCGCGGTAGGGGCTGTCGGTGCCGGAGACGTCGTGGTGGTCGCGGCCGATGACGACGGGACCCGCGAGGCGTCCGTCCGCCACGGCGTCGTTGAAGGCTTTGGCGATGGCGCGCCGACCTTCGTCGTCGCTGTACAGGATGCGCGCCTGGCTGCCGACGACGAGCTGGTTCTGGTTGGCCTGGCGGATCCAGCGCAGGTTGTCGAGGTACTGGCGCCGCGTGTCGTCGGGCGCGTCGGCGGCCAGGCGCACGACCACGTCGGCGGCCAAGCGGTCCGTCAGGTCGAGGTCGTCCGGGGAGCCGCTGGTGCACACCCAGCGGAAGGGCCCGAAGCCGTGGTCGAAGCAGATGGGTCCCATGATGTCTTCGACGTAGGAGGGATAGCGGAAGGCCTCGCCGTCGGCGGCCATCACGTCGGCGCCGGCGCGGCTGGCTTCGAGCAGAAAGGCGTTGCCGTAGTCCCAGAAGTGCATGCCGCGATCGCAGAGGGTGTTGATGGCCGCGACCTGTCGACGCAGCGATTCCTGGACGGCCTCGTGGAAGCGTTCCGGCTCGCTCGCCATCATGGCGTTGCTCTCTTCGAGGCTCAGGCCCGCGGGGTAGTAGCCGCCGCTGTAGGGCAAGTGGAGGCTGGTCTGATCGCTGCCGAGATGGACCAGGAAGCCCTCTTCGGCGAGGTACTCCCACAGGTCGACGATGTTGCCCACATAGGCGATGGACACGGCCTCCTTCTCATCGCGCGCGCTCTCCATGCGCTCGACCAGGGTGCCGAGGTGGGTCTGGACCTCGTCGACCCAGCCTTGCTCGTGGCGTTTGATGGCCGCGGCTTCGTTGACCTCGGCCACGACGCAGACCGCGCCCGCGATCACGGCGGCCTTGGCCTGCGCGCCGCTCATGCCGCCGAGACCGCTGGTGACGAAGACCTTGCCGCGGAGGCCCTGATCGTCCGCGAGGCCGAGGTAGAGGCGACCGGCGTTGAGCAGCGTGATGGTGGTGCCGTGCACGATGCCCTGGGGCCCGATGTACATGAAGCTGCCGGCTGTCATCTGGCCGTAGCTGGTCACACCCAGAGCGCTCATGCGCAGGTAGTCCTCGGGGCTCGAGTGATTCGGGATCACCATGCCGTTGGTGATGACCACACGCGGTGCATCCGCATGGCTGGGGAAGAGCCCGACGGGGTGGCCGCTGTAGAGCACGAGCGTCTGGTCGTCGCTCATCTCGCTCAGGTAGCGCATGGTCAGGCGGTACTGCGCCCAGTTCTGAAAGACGGTGCCGTTGCCGCCGTAGGTGACGAGCTCGTAGGGGTGCTGCGCCACGGCCGGATCCAGGTTGTTCTGGGTCATCAGCATGATGGCGGCGGCCTGCTTGCACCGGGCCGGGTAGGCGTCGAGGGGTCGCGCGTGCATGGCGTAGGCGGGTCTCAGGCGATGCATGTAGATGCGGCCGAACTCGGCGAGCTCGTGCTCGAACTCGGGGCGCAACACGGCGTGCTGCGCGCGCGGGAAGTAGCGCAGCGCGTTGTCGACGGCGAGCTGCTGCTCTGCCTCCGAGAGCAGCATCGCCCGCACTGGGGCGCGGGGGACGTCGGGATCCATCGGGGGCGCGTCGGGGAGCGTCGCGGGGATGCCCTCGGCGACGAGCTGCCCGAAGCGGGCTTCATCCAGGTTGGCCTTCATGGGGCGATACTGCGAAGGAATGGCGAAGCGAGCAATGCGGTCGCTGGTATCCTCGGCGCGATGAGTTCGCCCTAACGTGAGGGAAGTTCGGGCCAGCCTCTGGGCCCCCCGAAGACGACGGCCTGGTCTCGGAGATCGCGCGCCAGTTCACCGACCCGATGGCCTTCTATCGGGAGCTGGTCCAGAACGCGCTGGATGCGTCGACGCCCACACGGTCGAGGACGCGCCAAAGGGAGGGACAGCTTGACTCACCGCCGCATGGGCTTCATGCAGGGCGATTCGGCGGGACATGCCTGCCTAGGAGGACAATGGATATGACTTCAACGAAGATCTCGCTCAGCCTCGCGCTGGTGCTCGGCGTGGCCATGGTTGGCTGCGGCGACGACAGCACCCCGGCGACGGATAGCGGCACGCCCACGGACAGCGGTGTGGCCGACGGCGGCACGCCCGACACCAGCACCGCCGACACCGGCACCGCCGACACCGGCACGCCCGACAGCGGCACGATGACCGCGGACTTCGCGGCTGCCCAGACCGCCATCCTCGAGGGCGGCTGCGCCTGCTTCTTCGCCGACCAGGGCTACGCTGACGCCGCCGCCTGCGTCGCGGACAACACGCCCGTCGCCGCAGTCCGGACCTGCAACGCGGACACGCTCGCCGCAAACCCCGGTGTGCAGCCGTTCTTCGACTGCCTCGCCGCGGCCCTCGTCGCTCAGAAGGCGTGCTACGACGCCGCCGCCTGCGACGGCGCGGCCATCGGCACCTGCAACACCACCTCCTCCGACGCGCAGGACGCCTGCCCTGCGCCCGACATGACCGCCGGTCAGGCCTACGTCGACGCGCTCAACACCTGCATCGTCGGCGACCCGGGCAGCTGCCCCGACACCACGGCGTCCATCAACACCCTGGGTGACGCGGTCTTCACGGGCAGCACGGTAGGCAGCGGCAACGACATCGAGACGGACTGCGGCAACGGCGGCTCGGCCGACATGGTCGTGCAGTGGGCCGCTCCGGCCGACGGCTCGTACGAGATCGACACCATCGGCTCCAACTTCGACACGCTGCTCCAGGTGCAGGACGCTTGTGACTCCACGGCCTTCCTCGCCTGCAACGACGACGCGGACGCCGACGACATCGGCCTGCGCCCGCGCCTCACTGTGGGTCCGCTCACCGCCGGTCAGGTCGTCCTGATCGTGATCGAGGGCTACAGCGCCTCCGACGCGGGCGACTACATCGTGAACATCCACGACGCGCCCGCCACGACCATGGACGGCGGCACG
>Ga0100396_1001758_pt1 | contig 14115 bp, 13 predicted proteins | sample CryGeymeta201520_FD_81551 | JGI IMG/M metagenome (GOLD analysis project Ga0100396, IMG submission 81551) | Groundwater microbial communities from Crystal Geyser aquifers in Utah, USA - Crystal Geyser metaG 2015-20 | ecosystem: Environmental > Aquatic > Deep subsurface > Groundwater | place: USA... | reverse complement strand
GCAAGTCGAGGTGGATCCGCTGGGCCTGGCACCCGATGAACTCTGGCGATCCGCCTGCGCCCGCGGCATCTCGCGCGTGGTGATCCATGACCGCGACCAGGGGTTGGTCGTGCGCAACGCGGCCGGCCAGCGGACCGTTGTCGCGGATGATTGGGAGGAGGTGCTCCGATGGCGGAACCGCTAACTATCGCATTGCCCAAGGGGCGGCTGACCGACGGCGCGCTGGCGTTGCTGGCGCGGGCCGGCTACCCTGTGCCATCAAACGGCGACAACGGCCGGAAGCTTGTGTTGGAGGGGGCCGACCGGCGGCTGCGCTTCATCATGGCCAAGCCTTCCGACGTGCCGATCTTCGTCGAATACGGCGCGGCCGATCTGGGCATCGCAGGGCTCGACGTCGTGCGCGAGGCCGAGCGGGACGTCTACGAGCCGTTGCGCCTGCCGTTCGGCTACTGCCGATTGGTGGTGGCCGGCAAGGCCGATCGACCGGACCGACCGCTGCGACTGGAGCGCAGCCCGCGCGTCGCGACTAAGTTCCCGCGACTGACCGAAGCCTTTTTCCGGCGGCGTGGGCTGGCCCCGGAGCTGATCGTGATGTCCGGCTCTGTGGAGCTGGCGCCGCTGGTGGCCCTGGCCGACCTGATCGTGGACCTGGTCCAGACCGGGACGACTTTGCGGGAGAACGGCCTGACTGAGCTCCGGGTGGTGCTGGAGAGTCAGGCCGTGCTCATCGCCAACCGCGCCAGCTACCGGTTGCGGGCCGGGGAGGTGCGGGCGCTGATCGATGCGTTGGCGGCGAACGTCATGAGTAAGACGTAAAACGAAAAACGGCAATAACGCAAAACTCACTACGCTTTACGCTTCACGTTTTACGTTTCACGTTTCAAGGAGTACCCCATGCCTCTCATCAAGATCTACCAAACGGCGGAAGCGCGAGAGACGATCTTGCGGCGTGTGCCCTGGGAAGACCAGCAGATGCCGGCGCGCGTGCTGGATGGCATCGAGCGCATCTTTGGCGCGAGGCTGGCGCCGGCCGACGCGGTGGCGCGTATCCTGCGCGATGTGCGCGAGCGCGGGGACGCCGCCTTGCGTGAGTGGTCGGCGCGAATCGATGGCGCCCCCCCGCCCCCCCAACCCTTCGACAGGCCCCCTTCGGCTTGGCTCAGGACATGCTTCGACAGACTCAGGACGCGGCTCAGGGCAGGCCTTTGGGGGGAGTCGGCTCCCTCCGGCGTTGCGGGAGGTTCCCCCCCGGATTGGGGAGGATCAGCCCCCTCCGGCGTCGGGGGATCGAGTGTGGCGAGTCCCCCCCAGGATTGGGGGGATAGGGGGGCGCTCCCGTCCCTGGAAATTCCCCCCGCGGCCTGGCGAGCGGCCTATGACCGGCTGTCCGCTGATCAGCACGGCGCACTCGATCTGGCCGCGGACCGGATCGCGGCGTTCCACCGCAAGCAGCCCATGAGTTCCTGGATCGACGCCGGATCGGACGGCACGCTGGGTCAACTGGTCCGGCCCATCGAGCGGGCGGGAGTCTACGTGCCCGGTGGCGCCGCGCCGCTGCCCTCCTCGCTGCTGATGGCGGCGATCCCGGCGCGCGTGGCCGGGGTGGACCAGGTGATCGTGTGTACGCCGCCTGGAGCATGGAGAATTCGAAACCAGGTTTCTCAGAGAAACCTGGTTTCTGACCTGGGGGAAGCCGGATTTCAGAGCCCCGTGTCCGACCTGATCCTGGCCGCAGCGTATCGAGCAAAGGTCGACCGGCTGTTTGCAGTGGGCGGCGCGCAGGCGATCGCGGCGATGGCCTTCGGCACCGAGACCGTGCCCGCGGTGGACAAGATCGTCGGCGCAGGGGGCCTTTTCGTGACCCTGGCCAAGCGGCAGGTGATCGGCAGCGTGGGGATCGACGGCTTCTACGGGCCGACCGAGACGATGCTGATCGCGGACGAGTTCGCGAACCCCGCATGGGCCGCGGCCGATCTGCTGGCGCAGGCCGAGCACGACGTCCTGGCCTCACCCATCCTGCTCACCCCTTCCCGCAACCTGGCCCAGGCCGTCGCCGCGCAGTTGGCCGTCCAACTGGAGCGCCTCAGCCGGGTCGAGATCGCGCGGGCGTCCCTGACCGAGCGGGGCGGCATCGTGCTCACCGCGGACCTGGTCGAGGCGGTCGCGCTGGCCAACGCGTACGCGGCCGAACATCTCTGCCTGCTCGTGCGCGACCCCTGGGCGCTCCTCGGGCAAATCCGCAACGCCGGCGGCATCTTCGTGGGCGAGTATTCATGCGAGGTGCTGGGGGACTACATTGCCGGTCCGAGCCACGTCATGCCCACCGAGGGCAGCGCGCGTTATGCCAGCCCGCTCAGCGTGGTCGACTTCGTCAAGCGCATCAGCCTGATCGCGCTGCGCGCGGACGCGGGTGCGCGGCTGGCGGCGCCGGCAGCCGTGTTGGCGCGCGGCGAGGGGTTGACTGCGCACGCGGCCGCGGCGGTGTTGCGTGGGGGATAAGTGGAGAGGTAGACAAGTAGACAAGTAGGAAGTAGGCAAGTGGGAAGTAGATGTATCTTCTCAATAATCTGGGGATAGCTCGGGCCGGTCTCCGACCGTGCCCGTCGTGGCTCGGTCAGGAGACCGGCCACAGCAAGTAAGGCCCCGGAAAATTGAGCAGATACAAGTAGATGGAAGCGTCTCCTTGTTTCCTTGTTTCCTTGTTTCCTTGTCTACTCTCGTAAGGAGCCAACTCATTGATCGACCCAATATTCACGACCCTCGTCCTTCCGCACATCGCGGCCCTGGAGCCGTACGCGCCGATTGAGCCGTTCGAGGTGCTCAGCCGGCGGCTGGGTCACCCGCCAGGGGAGATCGTCAAGCTGGACGCCAACGAGAACCCCTACGGCCCTCACCCGGCTGTTCGGGAGGCCCTGGCCGCATACCCTTTCTTGCACGTCTATCCCGACCCGGAGCAGCGGGAATTGCGCGCCGCGTTGGCCGACTACACGGCCGTGCCCGCGGCAAACCTCTTGCCCGGCCACGGCGCCGATGAGCTGATCGACCTGATCTGCCGCATCACGGTGGGGCCGGGTGACGCGGTGATCGACTGCCCGCCCACCTTCGGGATGTACAGCTTCGATGCCAGCCTGGCCAGTGCGCGGGTGATTCAGATTCCCAGGCTGAGCGACTTTCGGTTGGATGTTGAGACGATCGAGGATGCAATTTACCAATCTACCAATTTACCAGTCCCTAAACTCCTCTTCCTCGCCTCCCCCAACAACCCCGACGGGGGCCTGCTGGACCCGGCCGATCTAGGCCGGTTGCTGCGCCTGCCGCTGCTGGTGGTCGTGGATGAGGCGTACATCGAGTTCGCCGGGCTGGAGAATTCGGTGGCCGGCTGGGTTCTGGAGCATGAGAACCTGATCGTCTTGCGCACCTTCAGCAAGTGGGCCGGGCTCGCCGGGCTCCGGCTGGGCTACGGCATCTTCCCGGAGTGGCTGATGCCGGCTCTGTGGCGAGCCAAGCAGCCGTACAACGTCAACGTGGCCGCGACCGTGGCCGGGTTGGCGTCGCTGGCGCATCACGGCGAGATCCAGCCAGGCGTGGATGCATTGGCGCACGAGCGCGAGCGGCTCTACCGCGAGTTGGCGCGCGTCCCATATCTCCGCCCCTATCCCAGCCGGGCCAACTTCGTGCTCTGCCGGGTTGAGGGGCGAGACGCGGTCGCGTTGCAGGCCGCGCTGGCGCAGCGCGGGATCCTGGTGCGCCACTACGCCCAACCGAGACTGGAAAACTGCCTTCGCGTCAGCGCCGGCCGGCCAGAGGACACGGACGCGCTGTTGGCGGCATGTCAGGATCTTTGCGTGGCATGAGGTCAGTTGGTAGAGTCGGTCCTGGGGGTCATTGGCTGAGAAGGGATTGGGGATTGGGGATTGATCATTGGCAATTGGCAATCGGCAATCGGCAATCGGCAATCGGCAATCGGCAATCCGGAGGTTTTCATGCGTTCAGCGACGATAGATCGGGTCACCGGTGAGACGGAAGTCCACCTGACCCTGGAGCTAGATGGCCGAGGTCGGGCAAAGGTGAACACGGGGATCGGTTTTCTCGATCACATGCTGACCCTGTTGGCACATCACGGCCTGTTCGATCTGACGGTGGCGGCGAAGGGTGATCTGCACGTGGACGCGCACCACACCGTGGAGGACGTGGCGATCTGCCTGGGGCAGGCGCTGGATCGGGCCTTGGGGGATCGCGCCGGGATCGTGCGCACCGCGCACAGCTACGTGCCGATGGACGAGACCCTCGGTTTTGTGGCGGTCGACCTCAGCGGCCGGCCCTACGCCGTGGTTGACGTAACGTGGCGCACGGCCGCGGTGGGCGGGTTGGATCCGGACCTGATGCGCCATTTCCTGGAGACGGTGGCGATCCACGGCCGGCTAAATCTCCACGCCCGCGTCCTCTACGGTCGGAACGATCACCACCAGGCGGAGGCGTTGTTCAAGGCGCTGGGCCGGGCGCTGGACGCGGCGACCCAGATCGACCCGCGGCGGCAGGGCGTGCCGTCCACGAAGGGGATGTTGGTGTGAGACGTAGATCGCTGATCGCAGATCGCTGATCGCAAGACGTGAAACGCCGAGGGATCGGGGGCAATTATGGTTGGCGATGCGGCACGGGCCGATTACTCATTACCGGTTGCGCGTTACCCGGATCGGTGCATCGCCGTGGTGGACTACGGCGTGGGCAACCTGCGCAACGTCTACAAAGCGCTGGAGGCGGCCGGTGCGGCGGCGCGCGTCGTCACCGCGCCCGTGGAGTTGGCCGGCGCGGCAGGGATCGTGCTGCCGGGGGTGGGCGCGTTCGGGGACGCCGCGTCCAACTTACGGGCCGCCGGTTTCGAGCAGCCGTTGTTGGATGCCGTGGCCGCGGGCACGCCGTTGCTGGGGATCTGCGTGGGGATGCAACTGCTCTTCGATGAAAGCGAGGAGATGGGCCGGCACGCCGGTCTGGGGATCATTCCGGGGCAAGTTCTTCGGTTTGCCAGCGATCAACGCGGCCCGGACGGCCGGCCCCTCAAGGTGCCGCAAATCGGCTGGAACCAACTGCATCACGCCGGGACCGATCCATTGCTGACCGGTGTGCCCGATGGCGCGTATGCCTACTTCGTGCACTCCTACTACTGCGCGACCGCCCATCCCGCGCACATCGTGGCGACGACCGATTTCGGCATCAGCTACGCCTCCATCGTTCACCAAAAAAACGTCTGGGGTATTCAGTGTCACCCGGAGAAGAGCCAGGCGGTGGGGCTGCGCATCTTGCGCAATTTTGTAGGGTTTGTGGTTGGCCTGGCAGATGACATGGTGACACGGTGATCCTCGCCAAATCACCTGGTCACCCCTTCACCCTTCGGCAAGCCGGTCGACAGGCTCACGAGGGACCCCTTCGATAAACTCAGGATGCAGCTCAGGGCAGGCTCTTGTCACCCTGTCATTTGACAAAATGGAGCGTTTACATGACTCTCACCATCTTCCCTGCGATTGACCTGCGCGCTGGGCGGGTCGTGCGCCTGCGTCAGGGGGATCCCAACGCGCAGACGACCTTCGGCGCCGATCCGGCCGAGGTGGCGCGGCGCTGGGTGGACCAGGGCGCCGCGTGGCTGCATGTGGTCGATCTGGATGGCGCGCTGGCCGCGGCCAGACCTTCGAGGTCTTTTGAGACCTCGAAGGTCTTCGATCTCCCTAACGCGGACAAGCCGGAACCAAAAAGACGACAGCCGCCACTCCCAAAATCCTTGCACAAAAAACGAGAATTTCGGGGGTTAGGCCCCATCAACCTGCGCCGGCTGGCCGAGATCCGGGCAGCGACCGCGGTCCCGATCCAGTTCGGTGGCGGACTGCGCACCATAGCTGACGTGGGGCGGGCCCTGGCCCTCGGCGCGACGCGGGTCGTGCTGGGCACTGTGGCGGTGCGGCAGCCGGAGATCGTCGGGCAGGCCGTCGCCGAGTTCGGGGCCGAGCAGGTGGTCGTCGGCATCGACGCGCGGGAGGGGCGGGTGGCGACCCACGGCTGGCAGGAGACGTCGGCGCTGGATGCGCTGACGGTGGCCCGGCGCATGCGCGACCTGGGCGTGGTGCGCGTCGTCTACACCGACATCGCCCGGGACGGCACGCTGACCGGGGTCAACCTGACCGCCACGGCCGCGCTGGCCCGGGATAGCAGGCTGCGCGTCATCGCCAGCGGCGGCGTGGCCAGTCTGGCCGACATTCGCGCCCTGGCTGCGCACGCATCGGACGGCATCGAAGGCGTGATCGTGGGGCAGGCGTTGTATACGGGGGCAGTGGGGTTGAGAGAAGCGATCTTATCCGTCATTCCCGCGCAAGCGGGAATCTAGCCCGTGACACCTGGACCCCCGCTTTCGCGGGGGTGACGAATTGGACGGAGGTCACGCGTATGCTCGCCAAACGCATCATCCCCTGCCTGGACGTGAAGGACGGCCGGGTGGTCAAGGGGATCAACTTCCTGGGACTGCGCGACGCCGGCGATCCGGTGGAGCAGGCGCAGGTCTACGACCAGGAGGGGGCCGATGAGCTGGTCTTCCTCGACATAACGGCCAGTCACGAACGCCGCGACATCGTCATCGACATGGTGCGACGGGTGGCCGACCGCGTGTTCATCCCCTTCACCGTGGGCGGCGGCATCCGCACGGTGGAGGACATGCGCGGCCTGTTGCTGGCCGGCGCGGACAAGGTGTCGATCAACTCGGCCGCTGTGCGCACCCCCGATCTGATCACCGCGGGCGCGACGCGATTCGGCAGGCAGTGCGTTGTGGTGGCCATCGACGGCAGGTGGATGGGGGACCGGTGGCAGGTTTACATCGACGGCGGCCGGGTAGCAACCGGCCTGGAGCTGGTGGCCTGGGCCAGGGAGGCTGAGCGCCGGGGGGCCGGCGAGATCCTGCTCACCAGCATGGACACCGACGGCGCCCGCGCCGGCTACGACATCGCCATGCTGGCAGCCGTGGCCGGCGCCGTGGGCATCCCGGTGATCGCATCGGGCGGCGCGGGGGCGCCGTCCCACTTCTACGCCGCGCTGACGGCCGGTCTGGCCGACGCCGCGCTGGCGGCTTCGCTGTTCCACTATCGCGAGCTGTCAGTGGGGCAGGTCAAGTCCTACCTGGCCGAACGCGGGGTGCCGGTGCGGATGACGTGAGAATACAGAACAAATAGGGAAAACAACGAATCTCTTTCGCTCCCCTCCCTTTTCAGGGGAGGGGCTGGGGGAGAGGTTTTGTCCACTGGGAGAGATGATCCATGTCCGATACCCAACCTGCCAATCTACCAGTTTCCCCAGCCATAGCGCCAGCCACCTGGGCCGATCTGCGCTGGGACGAGCGCGGGCTGATCTCGGTCGTGGTGCAAGATGCCCGCACGGGCGCGGTGTTGATGGTCGCCTGGATGAACGCGGACGCACTACGCCTGACGATCGAGACCGGTGAGACGCACTTCTGGAGTCGCAGCCGTGGCGAGCTGTGGCACAAGGGCGCCACTTCCGGCAACGTGCAGCAGGTCACCAGTGTGTGGGCCGACTGCGACGGCGACACGTTGCTGGTGCAAGTCGAACCCGCCGGCCCCGCCTGTCACACCGGCGCGGTGAGTTGCTTTTATAGGATGGTAAATTGGTAAATTGGTAGTTTGGTAGATTGGTAGATTGGTAGATTGGTAGTTGGTATATTGGTAGATTGGTAGAATGGCACAGCGGATGGATTCCCAATGTACCGATTCCCAATATACCAATCCCCAATGTACCAATCCCCAATGTACCGATTCCCAATGTACCGATTCCCAATGTACCGATTCCCAATGTACCAATCCCCAATGTACCAATTTACCAATCCTCAATGTATCCAAGGAGGACGCGCCATGTCTGATGTCCTGCAAACGCTCTGGGATACCATCGAAGATCGCAAGCGCAACCCCGTGGCGGGGTCGTACACAGTGAGTCTGTTCGAGGCCGGACTGCCGCGCATCGCGCAGAAGGTGGGGGAGGAGGCCGTGGAGACCGCGGTGGCCGCGCTCAGCGAACGCGATGACCGCGTCGTGTGCGAAATGGCCGATCTGGTCTACCATTGCCTGGTGTTGTTGGCCGCCAAGGGGCTGACCTGGGCTGATCTGGAGGCAGAGCTGGCGCGGCGGTTCAGATAGCAGCTACCACTGAAATCCACCGGTGAAGTGGACGAGCCGCTGGGTCAGCGTCTGGGTGAGACCTTGTAGCTTCTTGATCAAGGCCTGCCACTGCGGGTTGTCCCTGGCTGAGCGCATGGTCGGCAGGTCCTCCGCCACGAAACCGATCAACCGGCTCGGATAGTCGCCGTAGGCAGTGTGCCAGGCATCGCTGGGCATCAACCCCAACTCTTGTGCCTGGGGCAGGAGTTCCTCCAGCACGAAGCGCCGATAGGCGTTCTCATGCCCAGACCGGATACTAAACGATAGCAGAAGTTTGACCTGTTCATTCATTCTCATATCAATGTCTTCATTCGCAACATGCGGTCGGTCAGCCTGCGAAGGGCTTCGGCGACCGTGGGTTTGCCTTCGCGTTCCAACTGTTGCGCCGCGGCCGCGGTGACGCCGAAGAAGGTACCGTCGATAGCCGGCAGATATAAGCCGACCAGCTTCATCAGTTCGGCTTCATCCTCCGCCTTGAGCAAACGGCGCACCAGTTCCAGAGCTTCCGATTGATCCATTCCCCACTCCTGTGCACATCTTTCAGTTATTATAGCCGAGCCCTTGCCAGCAGGCAAACCCCTTCCATCGGCAAAGGGATATTATGCTTTCTCGATCTGGGGGTATCCTCTCAAAAAGGCGGGGACAAATCTGCGGGCGAGCGGCGGATCACGGATCCGCCTTGAGCTGCCCCGGACTATTGAGAGGATACATCTGGGGGTCTCATTTTGACACCCGGTGGTTTGACAGGTATAATATCGCTTCGGCAGCATCCAAGCTGTCAAAGTATTACATCCTCAAGGAGCAAGATGATCGTGGGGCAGGAAGAAAGCACTCTCAACATCCCACCGCGGAAGGTTGTCAAGACCCTGGCTGTTGGCCAGCAGGTGGAGGGTCTGGTCAAGCGGGTGACCGACTTTGGGGCCTTCATTGACATTGGCGTCGGTCGCGACGGGTTGGTTCACGTCTCTGAGATGGCCGTGGGTCGGGTCGCCAAACCTTCTGACATTGTCAAGCAGGGCGACAAGGTTCCGGTGTGGATCAAGGAACTGGACCGGGAGAAAAACCGGATCAGCCTCAGCATGATTGAACCGGGCAACCTCACCGTGCGCGAGCTGGAAGAGGGCATGGTGGTCACCGGAAAAGTCACCCGTCTGGAGCGATATGGCGCCTTTGTAGACATCGGTGTCGGTCGCGACGGCATGTTACATGTCAAGGAGATGGGCCACGGCTACGTCGAAAAACCTGAAGACGTGGTCCACATGGGTGACGAGATCCAGGTTCAGATCGTTGGGATCGACCGGCAGCGCGGGCGCGTAGACCTCAGCATCAAGAGCCTGCTGCCGGCTCCGGTGGAACAGGCTGCCGGCTCCGCGATCGCAGCACCCGCGGCGGTTGAAGACCTCGTGGGCCTGGTGGAAGAGGACTTCGTCTCGCCGTTTGAGTTGGCTTTCCAGGAAGCGAAGCAGAGCGAGCGGGTCGAGAAGCGCCGGGCACACCGCAAGAAGACGCGCGTCTGGGAATACGAGGATGATATTATCAGTCGCACCTTTGAGCATCATCGCCGGAGCAAGGGCGCGTAGCGCTTGCTGTTCCCCGGATCGCTGACATGCTTGACAAGGTGACAAGAGCCTGCCCTGAGCTGCATCCTGAGTTTATCGAAGGGGTCCCTCGTGAGCCTGTCGAACGGCTTGCCGAAGGGTGAAGGGGTAAAGGTGAAAAACCCCACCTTATGACCGTGGCGAGTATAGATATCGTCGGTCGGTGAGCCCGGCAGCAGCGGGTTTTTGGCCGTATACCCGTGACGCGGAGGCCATGCTTCCGCCGGTCGCGCGTTCGCAATAATCACTTCTCTAACGGCGTGGATCGTGTGGTCCACGCCGTTTTGTGTCCGTCTCCCGTCTTCTCCCGGGCCTGCGCGCCCCGCCTATCACGTTCACCGCACTTCCTTTGGGATGTCACGCTGAGCGGGTTGGACAGCCCATTCCCGGTATCCCAGACCACAAGCGAAGCGTCTCCTGCGGGTGCGACGAGCTGCTGCGGCCCAAACCATGTCCTGAGCGGAGCCGAAGGAGATGAGCCTGCCGGGAAACTCCCGGCGTGGAGATGCTTCACTGGTGGCTTGCCGAAACGCACTTTGAGTGGTAGACCCGTTCAGCACGACAGATGAGGCGTTTCTTGCCGAGGCGCATCCCGCCATCGCGGGATGGGGAACTCAGCATGATAAGTGCGGTTGTAGTACTACGCGGCCCGTCTACGCTCCCTCGGCCGCCTCGGGTGACCAGGCGATGCTGACGTCGAAGGTCTCTGTCGGACTGCTCATCCGGGTGGGGTCGGCTGGGGCTGCTTCGGCCGAGAGGGTAGCTGCGAAGCAGGTGGCAGCCTTGGTCTGGCAGAGCGGGCCGGCCGGCTGCACCTGGAGCAGAATCGCACGGCCGTCGCAGGCCAGGCGGACCGCGGTGATCATCTGAAGTGGGCCGATGGCCGCGCACCCTGCCGGGGCCCCGGGCGGCGAGTGATAGGTGGCCCGGCCGGTGGAGAGCGTGGTCGCCAGCGCCGCCCGGTCCATGGTCGCCAGCGCCAACACTGCACCCGTGCCGGCGTCCTGCACGATCACCGGCGCGTGTCCGCTCGCATCCCACGCCACATCGTGAATCCCCTTCATTTGCCTGACGCCTCCCGCCATCCCGATACCACAGTATTCATTGCACCCCAGCACACCGGGGCGTCATTCCCGCCCACGCCGGCGTCCCCACGCACCCAGGCGTCATTCCCGCGCAGGCGGGAATCCAGCTTCACCGTAGCAACTGCTGGCTTGCATCTTCAGACCCAGTTTAGCATAAGGCGGTGGAAAGCACAACGACGGTGTTAGGTATCCTCTCAATAATCCGGGGTGGCTGTGGCCGGTCTCCTGACCGAGCCACCGTGGCTCGGTCAGGAGACCGGCCACAGCGAGCGATTCCCCGAAGAATTGAGAAGATACGGTGTTCGACCAAGAACGCGTCGCACAACCCATCGGTTTCAACACCGCAGCGGGTTATGCTATACTCCCACCATGAGAATCGTTGCTGATCTGCACATCCACTCGCACTTCTCCCGCGCCACCAGCCAGGAGCTGACCTGCGAGCACCTGGCCCGCTGGGCCCAGTTGAAGGGGGTCCACGTGGTGGGCACGGGCGACATCGCGCATCCCGGCTGGCTGCGCGAGCTGCGCGAGGCCCTCGCCCCGGCCGAGGATGGCCTGTTCCAGTTGAAGGACGAGGTCGCGGCTGCGGTCCAGGAGACGGCGCCACCAGCCTGCCAGGCGCCCGTGCGCTTCATCCTGGCCGGCGAGATCAGCAACATCTACAAGCGCGCCGGGCAGACCCACAAGGTCCACAACGTGGTCTTCGCGCCGTCGTTCGAGGCCGTGGAGCGGTTGCAGGCCAGCCTGGAGCGGATCGGCAACATCCGCGCCGACGGTCGGCCGATCCTGGGGCTGGATTCGCGCGACCTGCTGGAGATCGCGCTGGAGACCGACCCGCGCTGTCACCTGATCCCGGCCCACATCTGGACGCCGTGGTTCTCGCTGCTGGGCTCCAAGTCCGGCTTCGACTCGGTCGAGGCGTGCTTCGCCGATCTGACGCCGCACATCTTCGCGCTGGAGACCGGCCTCTCGTCCGATCCGCCGATGAACTGGCGCGTGTCGGCCCTCGACCGCTACACGCTGGTCTCGAACTCCGACGCCCACTCGCCCCAGAAGCTGGCCCGGGAAGCGACGCTGTTCGATTGCGAGCTGGCGTATGACGCGTTGTTTGATGCGTTGCGAGACCTAACCTCCTCTGCTCCCCCTTCCCTTGTAGGGAAGGGGGATGGGGGGATAGGTGGCTACCTGGGCACCATCGAATTCTTCCCGGAGGAGGGCAAGTACCACTTCGACGGCCACCGCAAATGCGGCATCGTCTGGGATCCCGTGACTACCCTGGCCCACGACGGCATCTGCCCGGTGTGCGGCAAGCCGGTCACTGTGGGTGTGATGCATCGCGTCGAAACGCTGGCCGATCGGCCCGTGGGCGAGCGAGCGCCTCACGCGGGCCCCTTCACCAGCCTGATCCCGCTGCCCGAGATTCTGGGCGAGGTCTATGGCGTGGGCGCGGGGTCGAAACAGGTCGAGGCGGCGTACATGAAGCTGCTCGACCGCCTGGGGCCGGAGCTGCCCATCCTGCAGGAGCTCCCGCTGGAGGAGATCGCGGTCGTGGGTGGGGAGCGGCTGGCCGAGGGGATCGGCCGGATGCGTCGGGGTGAGGTGGCTGCCGAGGCGGGCTACGACGGCGAGTTCGGCGTGATCCGGGTGTTCGCTGGGACGGGCCGGGTTTCTGCGGCGCAGATGGGGCTGTTTGGGGAGCAGGAGGCAGGGATCAGGGGGCAGGAGACAGGGGGCAGGGGTAAGCAGGCAGAAAACAGAACGCGCACAACACAGAAACCACTTGTGCAAGAGGCGCGAGCTGAATATGCGGCCGCAGAAACCGCACCCGGGCGAGCAGCGGCTCCACCAGGACCGCTCTTGGGCGATGCCCAATCTGCGGCGGATTCAATACCCAATACCCAATATCGGCCCTCGCTTCTCGCCGACCTCAACCCCGACCAACGCGCGGCTGTGCTCTGCACCGACGCGCCGCTCGTCATCGTCGCGGGGCCGGGCACGGGCAAGACCCGCACCCTCACCGTCCGCATTGCCTATCTGATCCGCGAAAAGGGGATCCCGCCCGAGGCGATCCTGGCCATCACCTTCACCAACAAGGCCGCGGCCGAGATGGCCGAGCGGCTGACCACGCTCTTGGACACGCCCAGACCTTCGAGATTTGGGGAAACCTCGAAGGTCTCCCTCGCCGGCCGCGTCACGATCAAGACCTTCCATGCGTTCGGCGCGCTGCTGCTGCGCGAACACGCTGGCCGCCTGGGGTTCAGCCCCGCTTTCGCCATCCTGACCGATGAGGACCGCGCGGCGCTGCTGCGGCAGGCGTGCCCGGAGCTGAAGCAGACGGAGGTTGATGGCGCATTGGCCGAGATTTCGGCGGCGAAGAATCGGCTGCTGGAGCCAGATAACCAGGAGCTTGCCATCGACGTGCCCGCGATCTACCGCGCCTACGAGGCCGCGCTGCGCGGCAGCGACGCCGTGGATTTCGACGACCTGATCACCTTACCCGTCCGCCTGTTGGAAGAACATCCTGGCGTGTTGGCGGCTGTCCAGGCGCGCTACCGCTGGATCTCGGTGGACGAATACCAGGACGTCAACCTGGCCCAGTATCGGCTGCTGCGGCTGCTGACGGCCCCCTTACCTACCCCCCAGCCCCCTCCCTATGAGGGAGGGGGTGATGCATTACCCCGCTCTCCTGATAGGAGAGGGGGGCAGGGGGGTGAGGTGAACCTCTGCGTCATCGGCGACCCCGACCAGGCTATCTACGGCTTCCGCGGGGCCGACCCGCGCTATTTCCTCCAGTTCGAGCAGGATTATCCCGGCGCGGTCAGCCTCTCCCTCAGCCGCAACTATCGTTCCAGCCAACGCATCCTGGACGCGGCCATGCAGGTCATCGCCAGGAACCCCGACCGCAGAGCCGTCCAAATCCTGGCGGAGTTCGCAGATGAGATCAAGCTGGACGTCTACCGGGCGCCCACCGAGAAGGCCGAGGCGGAGTACGTCGTCCATCAGATCGAGCAGATGGTGGGCGGCACCAGCTACTTTTCGATAGACTCGGCGCGCGTGACGGGCGAGACGCCGGCCGCGGCGCGCTCCTTCGGTGATTTCGCGGTGCTCTACCGCCTGGGCGCGCAGAGCCGGCCGCTGATCGAGGCGTTCGACCGCTCCGGCATCCCCTACCAGACGGTCGGGCAGACGCCGCTCTACGCGCACAAGGCGGTGCGGGAGGTGCTGGCG
>Ga0100396_1001731_pt1 | contig 14201 bp, 13 predicted proteins | sample CryGeymeta201520_FD_81551 | JGI IMG/M metagenome (GOLD analysis project Ga0100396, IMG submission 81551) | Groundwater microbial communities from Crystal Geyser aquifers in Utah, USA - Crystal Geyser metaG 2015-20 | ecosystem: Environmental > Aquatic > Deep subsurface > Groundwater | place: USA... | reverse complement strand
CTTCCTTACCACGAAGACACCAAGACACAAAGCTTTTGAGACCTTCGTGTTTTTGTGCCCTTTCGACAGGCTCAAGACATGCTTTGTGGTGATCGGTTCGGTTGCGGCAGGAGGCCGCGCTATTGGAGTACTGCAGAATCCACTTTGTCACCCCTTCGTTGCACTCAGGGCAAGCCTTCGGCCTTGAGGGCCTCAGCCCGAAGGCTCTGAGCGAAGCCGAAGGGGTCTCGCCGCGGCATGAGAACCTGTTCCTTCACTACGTTCAGAGCCTGCCCTGAGGCCCCTCCCGAGTTCAGCGAGGGGTGCAACGAAGGGACAGGCTCTGAGTGCAATGCAGGGATTCTTCGCTAGATTCTCGCCGTCACGAAAGGTTCGGATCCAACCCGCTCAGAATGACAGCCGCCTGGAAGCGCACTCCGTGACCGTGGCGAGTATACCTGAACGCTTATGTCTCCGTGTCCATGATCTAATATCAGAAGGTGAGCGACTAAGCGATGTGGCTAAGAGTTTTGCTGGCGGCGGTGGTAGGATACCTGCTGGGCGCCATCCCATTCGGCTATCTGGTGGGCAAGGCGTGGGGTGTCGACGTGCTACGGCACGGGAGTGGGCGCACCGGCGGCACAAACGTGTGGCGGGCTACCGGCCAGGTATTGCCGCCCCTGCTCAGCGGCCTGGGGGACGTGGCGAAGGGGGTGGCTGCTGTGTTGATCGGCCGCTATCTGTTTGGCTCAGAGCTGGCGGCCGCACTGGCCGGCGCGGCCGCGGTGGCAGGTCACAATTGGTCGGTGATGCTGGGCTGGCGAGGCGGCGCGGGCGGCGCGACCGCGGCCGCGGCGTTGGTTGCCCTGTCACCTCTGGCCGGCGTGATCGTGGTGCCGATTGCCGCGGTGATTATCTACATTTCACATTTCGCGTCGCTGGGCACCTTGACGGTGGGCGTAGGTGGGTTGGTGGCGCTGGCCGCGCTGACCGCGATGACGCCGGCCGGCCATCCCTGGCTGCATGTGATCTATGGGGTGGGCGCCGCGGCCAGCGTGACGCTGGCGCTCCTCCCCAATCTCCGGCGCCTGGCCGAGGGCACGGAACGCCGCATCACGTTGTGGTGATCGCGGCGCGGTGCGAGCACCTGTTCCTTGTGAAATGAACGGGAACCTGGATGCCCGATAGAAGCATTCGGGCATGACGGCTGAGTAGTAGTTACGATGTCACTTTGACAAGGGTCCGGGCGTGTGATATGGTGGGCTGGACATAGAAAGGGTGGCTCATGTCCAATACAAGTGCTCGGGCCGGTCTCCTGACCGTGCCCGCTTTGCACCCATTCCAGACATGCGCCAAAAGAGTTTGAAGGGCGCCAGTACCTTCATTGATCACTACAGGAGGTCGATTCGATGAAAGAGATGACCCGATCCAATCTGAAAGCGGCATTTGCCGGTGAGAGCCAGGCGCACATGAAATACCTGATCTTTGCCGACTTGGCGGAGCGGGAGGGCCTGGCCCACGTGGCGCGTTTGTTCCGCGCGGCGTCTTTTTCCGAGCAGATGCACGCGACCAATCATCTCCGGGCGCTGGGCGCCATGGGGAAGACCGGCGAGAATCTCAAGGTCGCCCTGGGCGGGGAGACTTTCGAGATCGCGGAGATGTATCCGGCCTACATGGCTGTTGCCGAGGCGCAGGGCGAGACCCGGGCAACGCGCACGATGGCTCACGCCCTGGAGGCAGAGAAGACGCACGCCGCACTTTACACCAAGGCCAGCGAGGCGGTGGCGGCCGGTAAGGACATCGACCTGGCGCCCACCTTTGTCTGCGATGTCTGTGGCTACACGGTGGAAGGGGAGGCGCCGGAGCGCTGCCCGCTGTGTGGCGCGACGCACTCGCATTTCCGCCAGTTCTAGTCAGCATGCCCGAAGAGGCTGAGAAACCCGGCTTTTGGACAGCGGCCGGGTTTTTCGCGTCTTGACCACCTTGACATCGTTGTATTCACGTGTCCTCTTAGTTTTTCGGGGTGTGCTGGGGCCGTCGTTCGACACGTTCACGATGCAGTCTGTGACCGGGCCATCGGCTGCCTCGCTGGAGCAACCAAATTGGGCCGCCGGGGCGGACACGGTCAGGAGACCGGCCCGAGCCAGCCGAAGGAATCGCCCCTATCCGATAGAACGTCGAACGAAAGGATTGTCTTGTCATGGCCCAATACGTTGCCGCAGTGGATCAAGGGACGACCAGCACCCGCTGCATGATCTTCAACCGTGCCGGCGCAGCGGTCGCCATCCATCAGCTTGAGCATCAGCAGATCTACCCCAGGCCGGGGTGGGTCGAACACGATCCGCTGGAGGTGCTGGCGAACACCCGGCAGGTGGTCGATGCCGCGCTGGTGAAGGCCGGCCTGGCGCCGGCCGACCTGGCCGCGCTCGGGGTCACCAACCAGCGGGAAACGACGGTGGTGTGGAACCCGAAGACCGGTCAGCCCTACTACAACGCGATTGTCTGGCAGGATACCCGCACCGACAAGACCTGCCAGGATCTGGCGCGGGCGGGCGGGCAGGAGCGCTTTCGAGAGGCGGTCGGGTTGCCGCTGGCGACCTACTTTTCCGGCCCCAAGATCAAATGGATCCTCGACAACGTGCCCGGTGTGCGCGCTGCGGCGGCGCGGGGCGAGGCCGTCTTTGGCAACATGGACACCTGGGTGATTTGGAACATGACCGGAGGTGCTAATGGCGGCGCGCACATCACCGACGTCACCAACGCCAGCCGGACGATGTTGATGGACCTGCGCACCCTGAACTGGGACCCTGGCATCTTGCAGATCATGGGTATCCCGCGCCAGATGCTGCCGGAGATCCGACCATCCAGCGACCCGGACGTCTACGGCTATGCCCTGGGCCAGGTCCCCGTTTGCGGCGACCTGGGCGACCAGCAGGCAGCCACGGTCGGGCAGACCTGTTTCGGTGTGGGTGAGGCCAAGAACACCTACGGCACCGGCTGCTTCATGATCCTCAACACCGGCGCCGAGATCATCCCCAGCAAGAGCGGCTTGTTGACGACCGTGGGCTACAAGTTCGGCAAGCAGCCAGCGACCTACGCGCTGGAGGGGTCTATCGCGATCACAGGTGCGCTGGTGCAGTGGCTGCGCGACAACCTGGACTTCTTCGACTTCTCAGCGCACGTGGAGGACTACGCCAAACAGGTTTCAGATAGTGGCGGCATCTACATTGTGCCGGCGTTCTCCGGGCTTTTTGCGCCTTACTGGCAGTCTGATGCCCGTGGCGTGATCGTGGGCCTGACCCGTTTCATCAACAAGAGCCACATCTGCCGGGCTGCGTTGGAGGCCACGGCCTTTCAGACGCGCGAGGTGCTGGACGCCATGGAGGCGGACTCGGGCGTCAAGCTGACCGCGCTCAAAGTCGACGGTGGCATGGTGCACAACGACACCCTGATGCAGTTTCAGTCCGATATCCTGGGCGTGCCGGTCGTGCGGCCGGTCGTGGCCGAGACGACCGCGCTGGGCGCGGCCTATGCGGCCGGCCTGGCCACAGGTTACTGGAACAGCCTGGACGATCTGCGCCGCAACTGGCAGGTGGATCATACCTGGGAGCCGCGGATGGGCGAGCTAGAGCGCGCCAGGCTCTACGCCGGCTGGCTCAAGGCCGTCCAACGGACGATGCATTGGTTGGAGGAATGAGCAGATGGCAGATGGCGGATGGCAGATGGCAGATGGCGGATGGCGGATGGCAGATGGCGGATGGCGAATGGCAAAGGGGCGATTCACCCCGTCACCTTGTCACCTTGTCACCCTGTCACCTTGCCAGGAAAGTGGAGAGTAGTGGATGAATGAGGCGTATGATGTTCTCGTCATCGGTGGCGGCGTGACCGGCGGTGGTACCGCGCTGGACCTGGTGCTGCGCGGGCTGCGGGTGGCCCTGATCGAGCGCGGCGATCTGGCGGCCGGCACGTCGGGGCGCTATCACGGGCTGCTGCACTCGGGCGGTCGGTACGCCGTCCGCGATCCCGAATCGGCGCGCGAATGCATCGAGGAGAACCGCATCCTGCGACGCATCGTGCCTCACGCCGTGGAAAACACCGGCGGACTCTTCGTCACCACGCCGTACGATGACCCCGATTATGGCGACACCTGGCTGGCCGCGTGTCACGCGTGCGACATCGAGGCCGAAGAGATTCCCGTCTCGGCCGCGCTCAAGCTGGAGCCGGCGCTCAACCCTGCCATTTCGCGGGCGTTCCGCGTGCCGGATGGCTCGTGCGATTCCTTCGACATGTTGTCCGCGATGAAGGCCGCGATCCACGCTCACGGCAGCCAGGTGTACACCTATCACCAGGTCACCGGATTGATCGTCGAGGGCGGCAAGGTGACCGGTGCGCGGGTTCGCAACGCGCGCACGCGCGAGGAGAAGATCCTGCACGCGGCGTTGGTCGTCAACGCGGCCGGCCCCTGGGCGGGCCAGATCGCGGACATGGCCGGGTGCCCCGTGACTGTGCGCCCCAGCAAGGGTACCATGGTGGCCATGGCCTACCGCTTCGTCAACACCGTCATCAATCGCTGCCACCCGCCCGGCGACGGCGATATTCTGGTCCCGGTCGGCACGGTCGCGGTCATCGGCACCACCTCTGTCACGGTTGATGACCCGAACGACACGCGCGTCGAGCCCTGGGAGGTTCAGCGGATGCTGGACGAGGGGGACAAGCTGATCCCAGGGTTCAGCCAGGTCCGGGCGTTGCGCGCCTGGGCCGGCGTGCGGCCGCTTTACGAAGAAGAGGGCCAGGCCGGCGGGCGGGAGGCCAAACGGACCTTTGCGGTGCTTGACCATGCATCGCGTGATGGCGTGGCCGGCCTGATCACCGTGGTGGGCGGCAAGCTGACCACCTACCGCCTGATGGCCGAGAAGGCCGCGGACGTGGTCTGCGCGCAACTGGGCGTGAGCGCGGCGTGCGTGACGAGGGGATTTCGGATTTCGGATTTCGGATTTCGGATTGGGCAACATGCAACATCTGCCACCGCTCTTCCTATCCGCAATCTGCAATCCGCAATCCGCACTCATACCCTGGGGCATCGCCTGGCGGAGTTGGAGGCCGCGCCGGCCCAGGACGGGTTGATCTGCGAGTGTGAGCTGGTCACGCGGGAGCAGATCGAGCAGGCCGCGCGTGAACACCCGGATGCGGTCGCGCCGTGGGTGTTGGACGACCTGCGGCGGGATCTGCGGCTGGGCATGGGGCCGTGCCAGGGCGGGTTCTGCGGCTATCGCGCCGCGGCGATCCTGAACGAAGCCGCCGGCCTGGATGCCGGCCAGGCCACCCGCGCGCTGGCGGACTTCGCCCAGCGCCGCTGGAAGGGTCAGCGACCGCTGTTGTGGGGGCAGGGGCTGCGCCAGGCGCTGCTCGACGAGCAGATCTATTGCGGCGTGTTGGGGTTGGACCGGTTGGCAGGGATCAATGATCAACCTGGGCGTCAAGAGTTACTTTAACGCCCGACTTGCGGATGTATCGAGGCGTTCATGGACGACATTCTTGTCATCGGCGCGGGGCCGGCGGGATTATTGGCCGCCTGGAGCGCACGGCAGCGCGGCGCCACCGTGCGGCTGGTAGCGGCCGGGATCGGCAGCACCCACGTGATGCCCGGCTGGGTCGGCGTGTTGCAGACGGATGGCGACCTGTTCGCGGCGCTGACGGAGTGGATCGCCGGGCATCCGGCCCATCCGTATGCGTTGACCGGCCTGGACGCGCTGAACGGCGGGGTCGCGGCGTTCCGAGAGGTCTGTGGGCAAGCGGGTTTGCACTACGTGGGGGACCCTGCGTCAGGCTCGAACTTCCGGCTGCCTACTGCGCTGGGCGCGGCCCAGGTCGCGGCCCTGGCGCCGGAAAGTTTTGCGGCCGGCGACTTGCGCCAGCGGGGTGACATGCTGATCGCGGGGCTGGCTGGCTGGCGCGATTTCTACCCCAGGCTGTGCGCCGAGAATCTGAGCCGCCAGGGGTACCCGGCCCAGGGCGTGACCTTCGACCTGCCCGAGATGCGGGCGCTGAGCCGTTTCGATGCCACGCCGGTGGGGTTGGCGCGCTTGTTCGATCGGCCCGAGGTGCGCGAGCGGGTCGCCGGCCAGATCAGGCCCCGGTTGGATGGCGCGGCGCGCGTCGGGCTGCCCGCGGTGATCGGGTATGTGTCGGTCGCGGAGGCGTGGCGTGACCTGCAAGATCGCCTGGGCGTGCCGCTCTTCGAGATCCCGACCTTGCCGCCGAGTGTGCCGGGGATCCGGGTCTTCGACGCGTTCAAGCAGGCGTTGCGCCAGGCCGGCGTGCCCATCTTTCTCGACATGACCGCGACCCGAGGGATCGTGGAGGGGGACCGGTTGACCGGCGTCGTGATCCCGACCGTCTCCCGCGAGGCGGTCTACCGGGCCGACCACGTGATATTGGCGACCGGCGGTTTGTACGGCGGCGGCATCGCCAGCGACCATCACGGCCAGATGCGCGAGGTTGTCCTCGATCTGCCGCTATGCGTGCCGGGCGGCCTGGGTGACTGGTTCGCCGATCGGTTGATCTCTGAGCAGGGACATCCTGTCCACTATGCCGGGGTCCGCGCCAACGACCAGCTCCAGCCGGTCGACGCAGCCGGGGACGTGCTCCTGGAAAACGTCCGGATAGCGGGCCGGCTGCTGGCCGGTTACAACCCGGTGATCGAAGGATCCACTGAAGGAGTCCTGTTGGCGACGGCTTATCGGGCACCACAATGATTGGTTTTAGCCTATGTGGTTGGAGCCTCCTCATCCTATTGGGTGTAGCACTCATCGGCTACGCTGCCTTTCGCGCGGGTCGAACATTGGCAAAGCGGTTGTGGCACACGAGTAGCCGTTCCGCTTCCCTGGTGGGTCTTGCTGTCGGTTCGGGCACATTCATGGTGCTGCTGATCTTGGCATATCATGCGTTTAGTTATCCAGCCATGCCGCTTTTTGCATTGTGGCGTGACGCGATGGTCGGAACATGGGCGCCACCTCCCGATGGCATACAGCGCACAAGCGATGATGATTTCGGTCTCTTCTCCTGTACGTTTGTCTTCCATGCCGATGGGACGTTTGAAATATCATCCACCGAGGGGATGATTACCCCGGCAGGATCACCTGCTGGGCGTTTCGATCCGTGTTCGGGATCTGGCATATGGGATGTGCTCAGCGAGTATAACGATTGGTGGATCCGTCTGGATTTTGGTGGACCCAATGATAGGGGTGAAAGATCGGGAGGCGTTTCGCTTCGGGTCGGCAACTTGCTTCCCCCATACCAGATCTACCACTGGATCAGAGATCCAGATTCGGGCGACATTGTGAATCTGATGAAGGTAAAGGCACGTGATGAGTGATTCCTACCCCCCGGCCCTGCTCGAAGACGTCAAGCGCACCGCCGATCTCTGCGTCAAGTGCAACATCTGTACCAGCGCGTGCCCGGTCGTGCCGGTGACCGACCTCTTTCCGGGCCCAAAATACGTCGGGCCGCAGGCGCAGCGTTTCCGCGACCCCCATGCGCCGTCCCCCGACCATTCGCTGGACTATTGTTCGGGCTGCGGCATCTGCACGCTGGTCTGTCCGCACGGCGTGCGCGTGATGGAGATCAACACGGTGGCCAAGGCGGCGCAGCGCGCTCGCGACCTGCAGCGCAACCCGGCCGATCCGCACCTGGTGCGGAACTGGCTGTTGGGGCGTAACGAGCTGCTGGGCCAGGTGGGCGGACTGGTGGCCCCGGTCACCAACTTCGCCATGACGCTCAAGCCGGTGCGGGCGGTGCTGGAGGTTGCCCTGGGCATCGATCGCCGCGCGCCCTTCCCGACCTTCCATTTTCGAAAATTCCGGGATTGGTTCTTCGGCGAGCATCAACGGGAGAAGGCGCCGACCCCCGTGGGTGCGCCGAAGGTGGCCTATTTCCACGGCTGCGCCACCAACCAGTATGAGCCGGAGGTGGGCAGGGCGATCGTCACCATCCTGGAGCACAACGGCTTCGAGGTGTTGCTGCCCGATCAGGTTTGCTGCGGGCTGCCCATGCAGTCCAACGGCGACTTCGCCGGCGCACGGCGCCAGGCGTACGCGAACATCAAGAAGCTGCTACCCTATGCCGGCCAGCGGATCCCTATCGTTGTCGGGGGCACCAGTTGCGGCCTGGAGCTGAAGTCGGACTACCAGGAAATCCTGGGCATTCACACCGAGGACGCCCGCGCGCTGGGCCGGCACATCTACGACATCAGCGAGTTCCTGTGGTTGCAGCATGAGGCGGGCCGGCTGAAGACCGACTTCGTACCGCTGGACCGGACCATCCCGTATCACACGTCGTGCCATCAGAAGTTGCACCGCATCGGCCAGCCGGCGCTGGACCTGTTGGGCCTGGTCCCCGGGCTGACGATCTTGGACCTGGGCCACGATTGCTGCGGCATCACCGGCACGTACGGCTACAAGCACGAGAAGTACGAGATCGCGCACCGGGTCGGCGAGCCGCTGTTCGATTGGATCGTCGCCTCGGGCGCGGATCTCGCCATCTGCGACAATGAGACCTGCCGCTGGAACATCGCCAGCAAGACCGGCATCCCCGTGGTGCACACAGTGCAGGTGTTGGCCGAGGCGTACGGGCTAAGTATACTTGACAAGGTGACCGGCCCCGCCAACACCGTGCGGGGCTTGTGACAAGGTGACGCCGATGCGGGCATCGGACAACCTCACTTTATGACCGTGGCGAGTGTACGTGACGAGTAACGAGTAATGCGTATCTTGATTATCGGCGCGGGTGCGGTGGGGTCGTTGCTGGGCGCCAGGCTGGCGTTGGCCGGCCACGCGGTGACGCTGGTGGGCCGGCCGGCCCTGGTCGAGGCGGTGCGCGACCGCGGGCTGACGCTGATCGCGCCGGACAGCCGCCGGCGCGTGGCGGAAGTGGCTGCGGTGGACGGCATCGCCACCGCGTTTGCTGAAAGCGGCTACGACCTGGCCCTGGTGACGGTAAAGGCATACGACACCGCCACGGTGATCGCCAGGTTGACCGCCGCGACCCAGATGCCGCCACCACTGCTCACCCTCCAGAACGGGGTCGGCAACGAGGAGGCGCTGGCAGCCGCGGTGGGCGCCGACCGGGTGCTGGCCGGCGCGCTCAACACGCCCGTGGCGGCGCCCGCGCCGGGCCAGGTCCAGGTGCACCGGCCAACGTACAAGATTGGGCTGGCGCCGGTGGCCGCAGGCGCGGCGGTAGACGCGGTCGCAGCGGCGTTGACCGGCGCCGGGTTCAGCGTGGGCCGCTTTGCCGACTATCGCGGCCTGAAGTGGACCAAGCTGCTGATGAACATCCTGGCCAACGCGGCCTCGGCCATCCTCGACTGGACCCCGGCGCAGGTGATGGCCGACCCGGTCGCGTCCCGGCTGGAGGCGGGCGCCTGGCAGGAGGCGTTGGCGGTGATGGCCGGCCTGGCGATCCGGCCCGTGGCGTTGGCCGGTTATCCTTTCCCCTGGTTGGCGCCGCTGGCCCGGCGGCTGCCAATCCCCTGGTTGGCCCTGGGCCTGCGCGGTTTCGTCTCGGGTGGGCGGGGCAGCAAGATGCCTTCTTTGCACGCGGCCCTGAGCGCGGGCAAACGATCGGAGGTCGGCTGGCTGAATGGCGCGGTGACCCGCTATGGCCGCGAGACGGGTGTGGCGACCCCGATCAACGCGCGTCTCACGGAACTTCTCACGGCTTTGACGGAAGGCCGGGCGGTCTGGGACGATTATCGCGGGCGACCCGAGCGACTGGCGGTCGGGCTTTGAGCGGGTTGACAGGTCCCCGGCGCCTGGGAGGCGCTGGGGACCTTGTCGAAAGGACCCCTGGCCCCCAGAATTAACATCGACGGGGGCGACTTTTGTACGGAAGAAAACCGTGCGACGTGCGATACCCTTTCAAGGCGTGTCGCACGTTTGCTCTTTGACACCTGGGTATACATGCCATATAATTCAGCCGATCTTCGGTTGCGTTTTCGCTCGTTGTCGGCTGGCCACCGCACCAGCTGGCGCAGTTGGTCGGTTAAAGGCAAGGCGTCTTTGCATCGGAGCGTGCCGTTGCGGGGGGCTTTAGCGTTGGCCGTCAGGCATTGCACGGGCGAGCGGTGGTTGCAGCGATGGGAGTCACGGCATTTCGCACGGGGCTGATCACTATGCCCGACCGCCAACACCCGCGGGCCGACCATGCCGCGCGGGCCGGCGGTCACGTGAGTTGGGCGGTGCGCCTGGGAGGGTCTGGGTCACGCGCGCGGCACGGCAGCCCGCTTCAGCGTTTTCCGCCATGCCCTTGTAATCGAAAGTCGGCTCGCCACGTCGTAGGCAGAAATACGTAATGGTTTGAGGCAATCGCAATGAGACCTAACTTTGAGTGGGATGAAGAAAAAGCGAAAGCGAATCTCAAATGGCACAAGGTCAGTTTTGATGAAGGCGCAACGGTTTTCAGTGACCCATTTTCAATCACGCTGCCTGACCCTGACCATTCCGCAGACGAGGAACGCTACCTTGACATCGGTACTTCTGACAAAGGTCGGTTGCTGGTAGTGTCCTACACGGAACGCGGAACGAAGATACGGATTATCAGTTGCCGTAAGGCAACGCCAACAGAACGGAGACAATATGAGGAAGGTAATGACTGAAGGAACACAGACACTAAAGGATGATGATATGCGCGCCGAATACGATTTCACGGGCGGGGTGCGCGGCAAACACTACCGAGCCATGCAGGGTGGGTATACAATTACCATTCACAAGGCAGACGGGACAATCCTCGTCAAAGAGGTAACACCTGCAAAAGGCGCGGTCATTTTGGAGCCAGATGTCCGAAAGTATTTTCCAGACTCGGACTCTGTCAACGTGACGTTGCGTTCCTTGATTCGGCTCATTCCCGCCCAGCGGAAAACAGCCACAAAGTAGCACAGAGCAAAAGCGCAAGAATACAGACCACGCACGAGCGGAAAACACTCGCACGCCGACAATGCCACGCACGCGGCTTTTTGGCGCGGTTGGTTGGCACAATGGGAAGTTGTCTGAAAGACGCGCGTGGCGTCGGCATTGCGGCGTGCTGTAGCGTTAGGCGACAGCACGTTTTTGACAGGACAGCAGTGCCACAAGCGACGCGAAGATAAGGAGACGTGAATCTATGGCGGTCATTTCAATGTTCTACGGCATCATCGTTTCGATGTACTACCTTGATACTCGTAGACATCACCTTCCTCACATTCACGTCAAATACCAAGACCAAGAAGTAGTTATTGCTATCCCAAACGGCGAGATACTGGAAGGCGAACTAAAGGCAAGCAGATTGAAATTGCTTTTGGCATGGATAGAAATTCATCAAGACGAACTGATGGCAGACTGGGAACTTGCCAGCCATGGGCAAGACGTTTTCAAGATTGAACCTTTGAGATAGGAGGGGATTTTTATGAATCCGCGAGTCAAGATGGTCAAACCTAATCCCGATTACACAATCACTTTGGTTTTCACAAATGGCGAAGTGAAACGCTTTGATGTGAAACCCTATCTGAACATCGGGATATTTCGAGAGTTGAAAAGCATGAGCATCTTCAACTCGGTCAAACCATTCTTGGGCAGTGTGCAATGGGAACACGGTCAAGACTTCTGCCCCGATACACTGTACATGGACAGCATTCCTGAAACGCGTGTTGCCGAAACCGTAGCAGGAGAGAGAGTCGTCGCCTAACACCCGCGCACCGACCACTCCGAGGAACGCTCAGATTTATCGCATCGTGATGGATAACATGTTTTCCAGTCGAGCGCGGCGGTGCGCTTCAGCGTTTATACGCCATTTGTCTTCGCCCCGCCTTGTCGCGACACTCAAGCGGAGTATAATCTTCTATGGTTGATTGGCATCGTTTCACGCCATCTGACTTTGAGTATGATTTTGAACGGGATGAACTTGGCGCGCACGACGTTACCTTTTTAGACGTGCTGCCATCGTGGCCCGCCGAGCGCTTCCGCGTCCCAATCTGGGGCGCCCGTGAGTCGCAACTTGCGGGCGCATTTCTCGTAATGTGTTGTGACAGGTGTCAGCCTGCTGTCGGGCCGCGTTCTGCTGGGATTGCGCAGATGTGGTACAATAGGGCCTAACCCGTGAGATGCCTGCATTCTGTGCGAGGCATTTCTCTATCGGCTTTCACTGCCGTGGGTCCGGCTAGTCCGGGTTAGGGCCGTCGATTCACCCGGTTTCGAGCGACCCGGTTCGGGAAGGAGCGATGTGATGCGACGAAAATGGTTCTCCGTGTTGTTCCTGATGCTGGCGCTCACGTTGGCGTTCGCCAGCGTGGCCCAGGCGCAGGACAAGACACTCTATTGGCAGCGCTACGACGTGGATATCACCGTGCAGAAGAACGGCGATCTGCGCGTGATCGAGACCCAGGAGTTGGTGTTCACCTCCGGCACTTTTCGTTACGGCCAGCGCGAGATCGCGCTCAACCGCCTGAGCAGCATCAGTGACGTCACCGTGGGCGAGTTGGGCGGGCCACAGTACACCCTTGCCAACACCGACGCGCCCTACACATACTACCGGACATTCCAGGAAAGCGGCTACCTCAAGGTCCGCTACAACTTTCCACCCAGCACCGACACCCGCCGCACGATCGTGATTGGCTATACGGTTTCGGGTGCGCTGCGCTACTATCCTGACAAAGGCGTGGATCAGCTCTACTGGAAAGCGATCCCCAGCGGCAACCCGTTCCCCACCCAAACTTCCGTGATCACGCTGCACGTGCCCGACGCCGCGACCTTCACCAACTACGGCCTGTACGGCGCAGAGGGCGTCGCGACCTTCCAGCCCGGCCAGCGTGATGCAACCATCCAGGTCAAGGGCCGGATCAACGCGGGGCAGGAGGTGGAAGTGGTGGCCGAGTGGCAGCACGGCATCGTGGCGGGCGCGGCCCAACCGTGGCAGCAGCAGTTGGATCAGGAAGCCGAGCGCAAGGCCGAACAGCAGGCGTTCCAGGCGCAGTGGGGACCGGTGATGACCCTGGGGTTCGGCGCACTGGGCGGGCTGCTGGCGATCGGCGGGCCGGTACTGCTCTACCTGTGGTGGTACCGCCGCGGCCGTGATGCGCCGGTGGGCATGATCGCCGACTATCTGCCCGAACCACCGTCGGATCTCCCCGCGGGTCTGGCGGGCACGCTCGTGGACGAGAGCGCCGACATGCAGGATATCCTGGCCAGCATCCTCGACCTGGCCCGGCGCGGTGTGCTGGAAATCGAGGAGACCCAGGAGCCTGGCTTCCTGGGGATCGGCAGCCATTCCGACTTCGTCTATCGGTTGAAGGAATCGAACGCGTCATTGCGCGCGTATGAAGAGCTCCTGATCAAGGAGCTCTTCGGCAAGCGTCGCCAGGTCGAGCTGTCGGATCTGAAGAACAAGTTCTACACCGCAATCCCCAAGCTGCGCAAGGCTTTGTATGCAGAGGTGGTGAGCGAAGGCTTCTTCAAAGAGAGCCCGGAGACCACCCGCAATCGTTTCGGATGTCTGGGCATCGCCGCGCTGGTCGTGACCGGTTTCATCGGCTTTGTGCTGCTGGGCGCCCTGGTCCAGTACTCTCCCGCAGCGATCTGTGTGCCGCTGGGCCTGGGCGTGCCAGCCATCGGGTTGATGATCCTGTCCCGCTATATGCCGCGGCGCACCGAGAAGGGCGCGGACGCGGCCGCCCGGTGGAAGGCGTTCAAGCGCTATTTGCAGAACCTGGAGAAATACACCAAGGTCGAGGAGGCAACCGGCATCTTCGAGCGCTATCTGCCCTATGCGGTGGCGTTTGAGTTGGAGGAGGATTGGATCCGCAAGTTCGAGCGGGTCGATGCCCCCGCGCCCACGTGGTGGATCCCTTACGGCGATGGCCGCGGGTACGGCCGGCCGATCTATCAGGGTGGCCGGTCGATGGGTGGCGAGCTGGCCGGCTCGCGCGTCCCCGGTCACGCCGCGCCGACCTCGCGGGAAGGGGGCGCGCCGTCCCTGGAAGGGATGTCCCGCGGCATGGGCGCCTCACTGGCCGGGATGAGCGCCGGTTTAGGCAGTATGCTCTCGCAGGCGGGGCGCACCCTCACCAGCCAGCCCAGCTCTAGCGGTGGCGGTGGCTTCGGAGGTGGCGGATTCTCGGGCGGTGGCGGTGGTGGCGGCGGCGGTGGCGGTGGGGGTGGCAGCAGCTTTGGGTAATTGGGTCACTTCGAAGGCTG
>Ga0100396_1001710_pt1 | contig 14281 bp, 14 predicted proteins | sample CryGeymeta201520_FD_81551 | JGI IMG/M metagenome (GOLD analysis project Ga0100396, IMG submission 81551) | Groundwater microbial communities from Crystal Geyser aquifers in Utah, USA - Crystal Geyser metaG 2015-20 | ecosystem: Environmental > Aquatic > Deep subsurface > Groundwater | place: USA... | reverse complement strand
CCAGGTCTCGCCTTGAGCCAGCCGAAAGGTCTCGCCTTGAGCCAGCCGAAAGGTCTCGCCTTGAGCCAGCCGAAAGGTCTCGCCTTGAGCCAGCCGAGCGGCTCCCAACGGGCAGTTGCTCGGGATCCAGCTCGCGCACCTGGCGCAACACCGCGGTCTTCAACCCGCTGAAGCTGAAGTCGAAGCGATGTTCCGGGTGCTTGGTCAGCGCGCGGGGGAAGTCGAAGGCCCGCGGGTCCCCACCCTCCGCCGCCCGCTGGATGGCCGGCCCGCCAGGGTAGGAGAGGCCCAGGAGCCGGGCGACCTTGTCAAATGCCTCGCCGGCCGCGTCATCCAGCGTGCGGCCCAGTCGCTCGTAGCTGCCGTGATCGTGCATCAGGATCAGCTCGGTGTGCCCGCCCGAGACGATCAACACCAGCAACGGGAAGGCCTGGCCGGCCGCGTCCAGCGCGGGCAGGCTGGGCCGGGTGATGGCCGCTGGATCGATCCGCCCCCCCTCGTCCAGCCAGTTCGAGTAGAGGTGTCCCTCCATGTGGTTCACGGCGATGATGGGCAGGTCGCGCGCCAGCGCGATCCCCTTCGCCGTGTTGACCCCGACCAGCAGCGAGCCGGCCAGTCCCGGCCCGTGCGTCACGGCCAGCGCGGCCAGATCGTCCCATGTCACAGCCGCCGCGCTCAGCGCGGCCTGGATCACCGGCACGATGTCCAGGATGTGCTGCCGGGAGGCGATTTCGGGGAAGACCCCGCCGTAGGGACGGTGAATGTCGATCTGCGAGGTGACGATGTTGGACCGGATGCGGTGTCCGTCTTCGATGACGGCCGCGGCGGTTTCGTCGCACGAAGTCTCGATGGCGAGAAGTATGCTTGACGCCGATGCTGCGCATCGGACGGTGACAAGGTGACAAGAGCCTGCCCTGAGCTTGCCGAAGGGTGACAAGGTGAAAAACCTCACTTTATGACCGTGGCGAGTATAACAATTGTTGTCTACCTTTGTCGACCGGATTCGGGATTCCTGCCGGGGATCACTCCGGCACGGCCGCGGCCGGTTCCTCCATGTCGGGCTGTCCCTTGACACCGATGGTGTTGAGCGCCGCGACGGCCAGCCGGTCGGCGCGCTCATTGAACTCGTCCCCCGCGTGGCCCTTGACCCACTGCCAGGTGATCCGGTGAGGGCGCATGGCGACCTGCAGCGCCTGCCACAGATCGCGATTCTTGACCGGTTCCTTCTTGCTGGTGACCCAGCCGTTGCGCTGCCAGCGCGCCAGCCACTCGGTCACCCCCTTTTTCAGGTACTCCGAATCGGTGTGCAAAATCACCGTGCAGGGCCGGGTCAGCGCCTGGAGCGCGGCCAGCGCGGCGCGCAGCTCCATGCGGTTATTTGTAGTGAGCGACGCACCCCCTTGCAGCACCCGCTCGTGGGAGCCATAGCGCAGGATCGCAGCGTAGCCGCCGGGGCCGGGATTGCCGGCACACGCGCCATCGGTATAGATGATGACGGGGATGGGATCGGACACGTTTCAGGCTCCAGGGGTCTCTTGCCGAAGGCGCTGTAAGTTCGCAGGGATTTCGATCAAGAGTGATTTGTCGATCTCGGCGATCTCGACACGGCGGTTATACTCGTCAAGCAAGCGAAGGAAACCGTGTGAGAGTTGATCGGATGCGAAGGTAGATAGTTCGGCGATGTTATCGGCGACGAAAACCTCAATTGCCCTGATGTTGATTGAATGCTTGATCCCATTCATCTCTGCAAGCATACGTGCGCCTGAGATGCGCTCATCTGGTACAAGCAGATAAACACGCAGGCCGTTGTGTAGATTTTGCTTACACTTATCGTAGACGGGCTGCATAGGAGCAACGGTCACATGAAACACTGAGTCGCGCACGAGAAAATCGCCGGCTCGACCGAGTTGCTGATCAGCTGTGCTCACCGACTCCGTGCCAATGGACAGTTGGGGGAAACGTAGTTGCAGCTTGGCGCCAACGAGGTGTTGGGCCACTGGTCCCTCCTTGCCAGTTTCGCGAGCCAGATCAAGTAAACTCCTCACAACACCATCAACGCTTTGGGTAGGATCATACCCGACCTTGAGGCGTTGCCTGTTATGATAGTCTCGCACCTTGTCCATCAGAAAGCTTTGAAGGTCAATCAAGACGACCTTGCGCTGATCGTCTGTTAACTCGGCTATCCCCGTAGCCTTGAGTCTGTCGAGCAAAGCTATAACGTCTCCGCGCAATCCGCGATTTGTACGTCCACCTTCCGATAGGAATGGTCTGGTTTCGCCGTATCTGGCAAGCAGGCTCTTCAGCACTGACCCACTCGTGCCAATAATCTGAGAACCACCCTCCGTCGTGTGGAAGTCAATATCAAGGTTGAATGACTCCTGTAGGCGATCGAGAACGACAAGTGCGCCTCCAATGGTACCCCTCGCCGGGAATCTGCCAGCGTATAATTTGAGACCGTTGTACCACTGTTCGATCTCAGTAAGAGCTTTCTTGCTAGGCATTTTGATAGCTACCTCCATAGGTTTGCTGCAAAGGCCTACCCCGCATGAGTTCAGTAACCACTGGATTAAGGTAATGCTCTGCAATCCAAGAAATGACCGGAACACAGACAGCGTCACCAAAGCCGAACAAAGCCTGGTTCAGTGGAACAATCAGTTTGTACTCATCAGCGCCCATCAAGCGCGCAGCCTCACGTGGAGTGATAAGCCGGGCATAGCACTTACCTTTCCCGGCTTTAAAGAGGATTTGTCTCCCGCTTCCCCCTCGCGGTGTACGCAAGCAACCCGCGATACCATCAGTTCGCAATTCTGCCATTGATTTGCCCTTACGTACCCGCCGAAAAACGGTACCGTACGACCACCCACTGCCTGCCATCATTTCTTCAGCTTTTTCGCGATGCCGAGGGCTCATTTGGTTGAGCAGATAATCTACCCGTTCTTTGCTCCACCACTCAGGGGCGGAGTCCGGCAAGTCTTCCAGAACCGATTCAAGAAGTATGTCATTATTAGGCAAGGATGGAAGAGGGCGAACACTCCAACGGATGTCGGGGTTAGCCAGGATGAAGTTTGCCAAGGCTCGCGGCCTGCTTTCGCTCTCGAGGAAGCCGTATTGTCCCTTTGGTTGCTTCAACTTGAGTTGCGTATCAAGAATCCCAACCACAAAGAGGCGCTGTCGGCTCTGTGGCACGAATTTGACTGCATCCAAGATAAACGAATCCACCGTATAGCCAAGATCATTAAAGGCTTTCAATGCCTTCTTGAAGTCAGAGCCACCATGTGACGTGAGAAAGCCTGTCACGTTCTCGATCAAGACCAAAGGTGGACGACGCTGGCCCATCTCAGCGAGGATTCGAACAAACCCCCAGAAGGCCGAAGATTGTTTGCCACCCAGTCCTGCGCGGGCGCCGGCAAGAGATAGATCGTTACAGGGAAATGATGCCGTGGCGAGAGCCACGGTTGGAACCAGGCCAGCCGAAAGAGCATGTATGTCCCCGAGATCGAAATGTCCATCTGTGTCTTGAAACTGTTCGCGGTACATTTCGAACTTGAGTGGGTCTATGTCGTTTGCAAACGCAAGTGTCCAGCCCTGTTTCTCCAGACCCATACGCAATAAGCCTATGCCAGCGAAGAACTCGGCGAATGTCTTCTCCGGCAAGACTGAGAAGCTATCATCAGTCACTTGGGCATCACGAAGTTGTATAGTCATTTCGGCACACCTCTCTGGATTCTCAAGAACGTCTTTCTCCCAGAATCTGATTACTTTCCACCCTCGTCTCAAAAGCACACTGGTATTGGAACAGTCTCTCTGCATGTTTCCGCGAATTTTCCTTACCCAGTACTCTCGATTAGGTGAATCCTTGAACTGCTCATCCAGCGTGGCGCGTCGTCGTCGTCGCCATTGCATTCCATGCCAGAACTCACCGTCGACAAAGACCGCAACTCGATCCTCAGTTAGAACGATATCAGGTTTGCCAGGCAAATCGGCTGAATGAACATCGTATTCGATACCCCGTTCTCGCAACACGGATTGAAGCGCAATTTCGGGCGCAGTATCGTACGAGTGGACTTTACGCATGACTTCCGATACTTGCTCTGCCGTACGCTTTGGCTTTGTCATAGCATCATTCCTCCACTGGGAGCTCATCCTCGAACGCGAAACCCTCGCTCGATCGGCGCGTCCGGGGGACTCATGACTTCTACCTTCGTCACTTCCGCCATTGGCGGGCCGTGGTGGCACCAACGCACCATCGCATCGACCGCCGCGGCCGGCCCCTCGAACAGCGCCTCCACCGTGCGGTCCCAGCGGTTACGCACCCAACCGGTCACGCCCAGGGCCACGGCCTGGCGCTGGCAACTGGCCCGAAACGCCACCCCCTGCACCCGGCCGTGAATGATGACGTGGACGCGTTTTTCACTCATGACTCGCCCGGTTCCCCCTGAACCGCATCGGCTACGTGCTGAGAGAGTTGTTCGGCCAGGGTCAGGATCTCGTCGCCGGCCAACTGCCTGGCCGCCCAATCCGCGATTTTGATAGACATAAGCGACTCCTATGATTGGCGGTTGGCGGACCGGTCCCCCGGATCCTCAGATGGCGCTGTGGCGCGCGCCCAGGACTGCGGTCGTCTCTGTCATCCCCGTCGTGCGATAGGCATAGGCCAGATTCGGCGTGCTGAACGCCCAGCCCACCTGTCCTTCCGGCGAGATGCAGATCACGCCGCCCAGCCCACCGATGCGATGCTGGAAGTAGGCGATGGCAACGTTTGCGGCGGTCATCGCGTCCCCCAGGCGTGCGATCTGATCCACGGCCGTCTTGGCCAGCACCATCTTCATGATCTGCTCGCCCCAACCGGTGCAGGCCGCGGCGCCTAGCGTGTTATCGGCGTACAGGCCGCATCCCACCAGCGGCGTATCGCCCACCCGGCCGGGCAGCTTGAACTGAGTGCCGCCGGTGGAGTTGCCCACGGCCAGGTCCCCTTCCTGGTCGAAGGCCACGGCGCCGACCGTGTCGGCCGGGTCGGGCGCGAATTCCGTCTCCGGTGAAAAGCCGTTGGCCACTCTCGCCTGCCACTCCAGCCGTTCGCGCTCGACGACCAGGTCCGCGGGATCACACAGCGGGACGCCGACCTGCCGGGCAAAACGCGCGGCGCCTGGGCCAACCAGGAACGCGTGCTTGCAGTCGGTCAGCACGTGCCGGGCCAGCGTGATTGGGTTGGCGACCCGCTTGAGGCTGGCCACCGCGCCCAGGTTCAAGCGCCGGCCGTCCATGATGGCCGCATCCAATTCCACCTCGCCATCTCGGTTCAGGTGCGAGCCGCGGCCGGCATCGAAGACGGGATCATCCTCCATGACCCGGACCGCGGCCTCCACCGCAGCCAGCGCCGACCCGCCAGCCGCCAGAACGGCCCAGCCGGCCTCTGCGGCGGCCCGACAACCGGCCGCATGATCTGCGTGCAGCGCTGGGGGGATTTCCCAGGCGCCGCCGTGCACGATAATTGCGATCCCCATTCACCTGCTCCGGCAAGAGTTCTGCCTGAAGGTTGCAACCTGCCGATTCCAGTCTTTGGGAAAAGTATACACCGAAACGCGTCCTCGCGGAAAACTCGTATCCTCTCAAAAAGGCGGGAACAAATCTGCTCAAGCCGAGTCCGTGACTCGGCGGGCGAGCGGCGGATCACGGATCCGCCTTGAGCTGTCCCGAACTATTGAGAGGATACGAAAACTCTGCTATCACGCTGTGTAACCTTGGACGGCGAGGAGGAATCTGTTGGGATGTAGAGATGCAACGGGACGAGCCTCTTTGGAGGAACTCGTCCCGTTGCTGTTTCCGGCGTCTGGGTGCTGAGGTCGCGTTCAAGGTATCTGCGCTGGCCTACGGTGAGCTTCCTCAGAAGGATCGGCAAAAGGATCGGCTCGGAAGTGCGGCAGTATACCTGAACGTTGACTGAGTCAGCAAGTGACGTGGAACAACGCCAGCACCTTGCCATCCGCGTCGTTCCATCGCTTGATTGCCTTCGGGGTTGGCCACAGATCGACCCGGCAGCCGCACTTGACCAGGAACTCGGACGCCTCTTTGGATAGACGGACCTTGTCCTCCTGCCCCGTGCCGATGATGATGCGATCGGCCCTCTCCCGGTAAAGGTCCTTGATTTCCGCCAGGCTGAGGATGTGGGATGTGCCGTGGATGGCCTTGGAGAGCTTTTTGTCGCGCTTGCGCACCTTGCCACTGAGCCGGATGATGATGTCGTGCTCATAGCGGATGCCTTCCACAGTGATGCTGCCGAACCAGGTGTCGTCGATCTTGGGTCTCATGGCCGCCTCCCGGATTGAAGATACCCTTACGTTTTATCCACGTAGCGACACACGTCGTTCAGCACACACGTGCCGCATTGCGGCGCACGTGCGTGGCACACCTCGCGCCCATGACGGATCAGGTTGAGGTGCAGCAGATAGTACCATGCCGCGGGGGTCACCGCCTCCCAGATGCCTTTGATCTTCTGCTCGCTGTCTTTGGGACCGGCGATCCCGACCCGGCGGCTGACCCGCGCCACGTGGGTGTCCACCGGGAAGGCGGGCTTGTCGAAGCAGAACAGCAGGACAATGGACGCGGTCTTGGGCCCGATCCCGACGAAGGACGTCAGCCACCGCAACCCTTCGTCGACCGGCAGGTCAGCCAGGAAGTCGATCCTGAATTCGCCGCGCTCGGCCAGGATGCGCTGTAACGCGGCCTGGATCCGGGGCGCCTTCTGGCGGGCCAGCCCCCCGGAGCGGATCGTTTCGGCCACCTCCTCAACGGGCGCGTCCAACACCGCCGGCCAGGTCGGGTAACGCGCCTTGAGCGCCCCGAACGCCCGCCCTGAGTTCAGGTCGCTGGTGTTCTGGCTCAGGAACGTGAGCGCCAGCTCGTCCATCGGCGCGTAGTGCGGCCGCCAGGTAGGGGCGCCGTAGGCAGCCTGCAGGCGATGATAGATGGCGCTGGCAAGCGCTTGGGCGCTTGCTGGCGCTTGGGCACTTGCCGGCGAAACGCCGGCCGATGGCGCTGCGGCGGTCTGTGCGGGCATGATGGACGGCTCCTGGGCATTGCGGGCGCGGGCGCGAGTGCTGCAAATCCACCGGTTTTCCCACGTCGGCATCTCACAATGATGCGTGTCTTCGATGAAGCGCATCATACCGGAGTCGGACTGGGCTGTCAAGGCTTCACGTTGACAGCAGTTTCCAACCGGGTTACAATCTCATTGCCATACCAACCGACCTGGAATACACCCGTATCAGTTCCCGGGGAGCTACCATGCTATCACCCTTTGCCCTGTTCTGGCGTGCCCTGAAGCAGTGGTGGGGCGACATCTATACCCTGTGGCTCGCCAACCTGTTGTGGACGCTCGGTACCCTGCTGGTCGTGACCGCGCCGCCGGCCGCGGCCGCGTTGAATGCGTTGGCGCGCCAGACGGCTCAAGATGAGCCGGTGCAGTGGGCGCACTTCTTGCGCCACGTGGGTCGCTACTTCTGGGTCAGTTGGGGTTTGACGCTCTTGGATGGGTTCATCCTGCTGCTGATTGCCGCCAACTACCAGTTCTGGGGGCGGTTCATCGAGGGATGGGCGCGCTGGATCCAGGGTTTCTGGGGCGCGGCCTTCCTGGTCTGGCTGTTGTGGCAGCTCTACCTGTACCCCGCGCTGGTAGCTCAGGCGCGGCCCAACGTGATCCGCGCCATGCGCAACGCGTTCTTGCTGATGTTGAATGAGCCGGTGCGCACGGTGGGGCTGGGTTGGCTCTGCCTGGCTCTGCTGACTGCCAGCGTCGGCGTGGTGTTCCCCATATTCATGGCCACGCCGGCCGTGATCGCGATCGCGTGCAACGGCGCATACCTGGCGTATACGGACGAGATGGATCATCACCGAGCGCGCGCGGTCCCGCCCGCGCGGCCCCGGCGTTCGGACAAAGCATGAGAGCGCCCCCAGATCAGTGGACATCATGAGGGCCTAACCCACGAGATTCTTGTTTTTTGTGCAAGAATTCGGTGAGCCAGGTTGGCGCCTTCTTGGTTCCGGCTTGTCCGGGTTAGGATAGGACCATGAACCAGCTACTCCGTACCAAGATCGTCTGCACCATCGGTCCCGCCAGCCGGGACCCCGAGATGCTGACCGCGTTGATCAAAGCCGGGATGGATGTCGCGCGGCTCAATTTCTCGCACGGGGACGCGGCATTTCACGCCGAGAACATCCACAATATCCGCGCGGTGTCGGCGCAGTTGGACAAGCCGATCGCGATCCTGTGTGACCTCCAGGGGCCAAAGCTGCGGGTGGGGATCATGCAGGAAGGTGGCGTGCCACTCAGCGCGGGGGAGACCCTGGTCCTGACCACCGAGCCGATCACGGGCGGTCCCGGACGGGCGCCCGTGCAGTACGAGCACTTGCCCGAGGTCGTCGCCGTCTCGGAACGGATCCTGATCGACGACGGCCTCATCGAGCTGGTCGTGACCGCGGTCGAGGGCCGAGAGATCACCACCCGGGTTATTACCGGCGGCGTCCTGAACTCGAACAAAGGGCTGAACCTGCCGCGCGCCGCGCTGTCCATCCCGGCGATTACCGAGAAGGACCGGGAGGATCTGCGCTTTGCGCTGGAGCAGGGCGTGGACTGGGTGGCGCTCTCCTTTGTGCGCACGGCCGAAGAGGTGCTGGAGCTCAAGGGTCTTATCCGGGAGATCTCGGCGTTCAGCCGGCCCACGCCGGTCATCGCCAAGATCGAGAAGCCGGAGGCGGTGGATAACATCGACGCCATCATCGCGGCCGCGGATGGCGTCATGGTGGCGCGCGGCGACCTGGGCATCGAGACCTCACCCGAAGCGGTACCGATGGTGCAGAAGATGATCATCCGCCAGTGCAACCAGGCCGGCAAGCCGGTGATTACCGCCACCCAGATGCTGGATTCGATGATCCGCAACCCGCGCCCCACGCGCGCCGAAGCCAGCGACGTGGCCAACGCGATCCTGGATGGCTCGGACGCCATCATGCTCTCGGGGGAGACGGCCGCCGGCAAGTACCCGCTGCGTGCGGTGGAGACGATGGTGCGAATCGCGCAGGAAGCCGAGCGGTCCGAAGCTTTTCGCGCGGTGCGGCAGTTGACCGCCCGGCCGGGGCGCACCTTTGCCGAGGCGGTCGCCCATGCGTCGGTCGAGACGGCCGTTGATCTCTGCGCTGCCGCCATTGTCGCGCCGACCGCATCCGGTCACACCGCGCGCACGATCTCCCGCTTCCGGCCACCCTGCCCGATCATCGCGGTGACACCCAACCCGATCGCGCAGCGGGAGCTGATGTTGTTCTGGGGCGTGTATCCGCTGCTGTCGCAGCGCGCCGCCACCACCGATGAGGTGATCAACGACGCGGTGGAAGCCGCCCAACGCCGCGGCTACGTCGGCGAAGGGGACATGCTGGTGATCACCGGCGGCACGGTGGAGGGCGGGGTCGGGACCACGAACCTGATGAAGGTGCACCTGATCGAGCGGGTGCTGGCGCGCGGTATCGGTTTGGGGGACCGCAAGCTGATCGGCCGGGTGCGGCGCCTGGCGGCCCCGCTGGCGCCCGATGTGCGGGTGGACCCGGACGAGATCGTGGTGGCGTCCTGCACCGATCGGTCCTTCCTGCCGGCTCTGCGTCGGGCGGCCGGGCTCGTGACGTCGAACGCGGCGCCGGATGCGCACTGCCGGCTGGTCGCACTCGAGATGGGCTTGCCGGCAGTGGTCGGGGTCGATGCGGACCTGGACGTGTTCACGAATGGCATGCACATTGTCATGGATGCCAGGCGCGGGGTCGTGTACGAGCGTCCGCCGGCCCTCTGGCGTTCGGCGGATGATGTGTGCGGGTGAGCGGGGTTGGGGTTGACGAGGGTGGATTGTGGGGATAACGACCCAGCAAGGGGTGTAGTTGGGAGGGGTGATGGCGAATGTGATGGGGCGTCTGCGGGGTTGGCTGGGTCGCGCGCCGCGGCCGCAGTGCGATACGTGCGCCTACGTGCAGTTCTTTCGCAGCAGCGGCGATGGACAGGCGCCGCGCCTGCTCGCGTTTTGCCGCTGTCCAGGTGGTCCCCACCATGATCGGCCGATCCCACCCCAGCGCCGTTGCGATCGTTGGCGACTTGCTGACGTCCCAGCGGCCAGGCCGGTGGTCGGCGACCCCACCCTGACGGTGTGATCGGAGTGATACGGTGACACGGTGGCACGGTGACCGGGTGTCATCACAGCATCCGCTTATCCGCTTGCATCCGTTGCCCGCTCTCGCGATATCACCCGGATCAACGCGGCCTGCGGTGGGACGCCGAAACGCAGCGGGATGCTTTCGCCCAGACCGCGACTGACGAACATGCGCGTTGTGCCACGTTGGAACCAACCGGCCGGCCGCTGCCGCGTCAGGTGGGTGCCCTGGGTGTGGGCCACGCCCACGAACGGCAACCGGACCTGCCCCCCGTGGGTGTGGCCCGATAGCACTAAATCGGCCCGTTCGACGCGCGGGTCCAGCCAGATGTCCGGGTTGTGGGCCAGCAAGACCAGGAGTGCGCCAGTGGGCACGGCCGCGAGCGCGATCTCCAGGTCAGGCTGGCCCTCGGTCAGGTCGTCCACCCCCGCCACCCACAGATCGAGCCCAGGTTCTTGCACGCGCGTCGCCTGATTGACCAGCGGCTGGATGCCCCGCTGCACCAGCTCGCGATGCATGGCCGGCACATCGTTGAAGGTTACCGGCAGCCGCACCAGCTCGTTGCGCAACACCTTGCGGCCGAAATCCCACAGCTTGCGCGCCGCGCCCACCAGATCGGCCAGCTCCGGCCGCCGGGCCTCACCGCTTTCCCGCCAGGTGTGCCCGAAAACCCCCCATACCGAGTACTCGCTGTAGTCGTGGTTGCCGGGGCAACTGAACCCACCCAGCCGCGGTTGCAGGCGTTCGATCAGCGACAGCGCGACGGGGAATCCGGCCATGTCGTGGATCAGGTCGCCGGTCAACACCAGCAGATCGAAACGCTCCCCGGCCAGCAACCGTCGCAGCCGGGCTATCTTGCGCGCCTGGACCCGGCCGCCGGACCGAAAATGAAAATCGGACAGGTGCAGGATGGTCACGCCCTCGGGCGGCAGCCCTGGTCTATCCACTGTCACCGTGAACCGGTCGAGCCGCGCCCGGGTGCGTTCGATCAGCGCCGCATACCCGCCGGCCAGCGCCCCCGCGCCGAGCGCGGCCACAACGACCTCGCGAATCCAACGCCTCATGGTGTAAGACAACTCCTCAAGCGCCGGCGCTGTTTCCATCCGGCCCAACACGGCGCCTCAAGCGCTATCCGTTTATCCGCTGCCATCCGTTGCCGGATTCCCCGCCACCAACCGAATGACCACCGCCTGCGGCCTGGCGCCAAAGCGCAGTGGGAAACTCTCCCCGACGCCGCGGCTGACGAACATGTGGCTGGACCCCCGTCGAAACCAGCCTGCCGGTCGATGTCGGGTCAGGTGGGTGCCCTGGGTGTACAGCGCGCCGACCAGCGGCAGGCGCATCTGGCCGCCGTGGGTGTGGCCCGCCAGCACCAGATCAGCCTGCCTGGCGCGCGGGTCCAGCCAGATGTCCGGGTTGTGGGAAAGCAGGATCAGGAGCCGGCCGGTGGGAATCTCGCGCAGCGCCGCGTTCAGGTCCGGGTGGCCCTGGCTGAAGTCGTCCACACCCGCGATCCACAGATCGACCTCGTCTGTTCGGAGGTGAACGGCGCGGTTGACCAGCGGCTGGATGCCACGCTCGGCCAGCGCGGCGTGCATGGCCGGCACGTCGTTGGCGATGGTATGCAGGGACGCGCGCTCGTTGCGCAGCACCCTGCGCCCAAAGCCCTCCAGCCGGCGGGCGATCTCCCGGATCCCGGCGAGATGCAGCCGGCCCGTCTCCGTCGATCGGTCGCAGAAGAGGGCCGAAAAGCCGGACTCCCAGTAGTCGCGGTTGCCCGGACAACTGAACCCGCCCAGCCTTGGACGGAGGCTCTCCACAAACGCGAGCGCGGCCGGCGCGCCGGCCGCGTTGTGGATCAGATCGCCGGTGAGGGCGACCAGGTCGTAGTTCTCGCCGGCCAGCAAGCTTTGGAGGCTGGCCAGCTTCAGCGCCTGGACCGGGTCATTGGCCCGCAAGTGCAGGTCAGAGAGGTGCAGGATGGTGAGGCCATCGTGCGGGATGCCGGGCTTGTTCACCGTCACCGTGAACCGGTCGAGCCGGATGCGCACACGTTCGATCAGCAGGGCATAGAACGCCGCTGCCAGGCTCGCCCCGGCCACCGCCCTGGCGATCCATCGAGTCATGTAGCCACGCTTCCCAGTGCAAGAGAGGATGATGTCAGCATTACCGATGCACGCCGCGCACCTTCAAGGTTTGAACCGGTTCTGTTGTCACCGGTGTGATGAGGACCGGATCATCGCCGTACTGAGCTCGGATCCGACCGTGAAGCGCCAATAACTCAGGATCGTGGTCGATCACAACCCCATTGCGCATGGCAATGTATTGGCCTCCGTACTGAAGGAGTAACTCAGCGTGTCTTGCTCGAAAACGCTCCGCCTCTTCGTAGATCTGCCGACGTCGCTCGTGCCACAATTGATCTTCCAGCCAATCGTTGACCAACGCGTCAACGCTGGTCTAGCGGCGCCTGGCCTCAGTATCCAGTTGTGCTGCCAGCTTAGACTGTAGTGCAACAACGGTCACGGCATCACCTCCCCCTGTAATCCGTGTTCAGCTCTTCATCTCCAGCGTCGACCGGCTTTCGTCCGCCTGCCAGCGCATTGTATCACGGTTTGGCTGAAATGGGCATCTACGGGGAACCTCGCGTGGTTGTGATGATCGGTTGGCTATGCTATAATCTCGTTGCCGGCCGGGACGCGTCTGAGATGGACGGGGTCGGCAGGAGGGATGTGTGCCATTATCCAGACCCTTCGACAGGCTCAGGGCAAGCTGTGGCCGTGACCAGGGTGAAAGAGAGCGTATCTGCTCAATAATCCGGGGGCTGTGGCCGCCGTTCGACGAGCTCGGAAGAGCCGCTCACGATGAGGTCTGTGACCGAGCCACGGTGAGTGCTTCGGCAAGCGGGATGGCGTGAACCGGAGTGCATGGTCCGTTTCCGGCTTCACGCGCCACGGGCCGTCGAACCTTTTCACTCGTCACTCGTAACTGCCCAGTCCCATGTTATTCTGAGCGGAGCGAAGAATCGGTTCCAACGCCGACGAGATTCCCTTCGATCCAACTCAGGGCAGGCTTCGTCGCAAAAGACGCTCCTCAGAATGACAGGCTGAGTAGCTCGACAATGTTAGATTACCGTGTTAGCCGTCTCGCCATGCTGACCCGCCAGGAGCTAAAGCACGTTGGCTACAAAGTGCAAGCCCTCTCAAGGGGGCTATCATACCCGTGGCAGTCCCCTTCAGGGGACTTTCACCTCGTAGCCGGATGGCTTCAGCCTCCGGCGGGCCGGGTAACATTGTCGAGGTAGTCACCGTCACTCATTACTCGGTACACCTGGAGACTCCCTATGTTGCTCAATTTACGCGAGTATCACCGGCCCGGCGATGATGGCGGGCGCCGGGGGCTGGATCGGGCGCTGGAACTGTTGGCCCGGCCCGACATCCGCACTGTGCCGTTGGCCGGCGGCGATGCACTGGTGGGCGCCGCGGATCCCACGGTGAATGCGGTGGTCGATCTGCAAGGTCTGGGATTGGACGTCATCTCTGTGGCATCGGATGCCGCGGCCATCCACATCGGTGCGATGGTGACCCGGGCGGCGTTGGCCGAAGCGGAGCCGGCTCGGACGCGCTATGGCGGGGTGGTTGCCGAGGGCGCCCGGCGTTGGGGCGGCAGCATCCAGCGCAACCGCGCCACAGTAGGCGGGGCGGTCGCCACAGCCGCGGGGGACGATCCATTGATCGCCGCACTGCTGATCTGCGATGCTGCGGTCGTGCTGTATGATCGGGCAGGCTTTCACGAGTTGCCCCTGGTCGATTTCCTGGCGAACCGCGTCGAACTCCTGGCCGCGCCCGCGCTGATCACCGAACTGGTGGCGCCGGCGCCGGTTGTCGAGACCGGCGCCGCGCTGGCCAGCGTGGCGCGGACCCCGACCGATGCGCCCATCGTCCTGGCTGCGGCCGCGGTGATGGTGGCCAATGGCGGATGTGGCGCGGCGCGGCTGGCGCTGGGCGGGGTGGCCGAGAGTCCGGTGCGCCTGCCCGAAGTCGAGGCGTGGTTGGTCGGGCAGCCCCTGACTGAGGAGACGCTCCAGACTGCGGGGAACATG
>Ga0100396_1001692_pt1 | contig 14378 bp, 10 predicted proteins | sample CryGeymeta201520_FD_81551 | JGI IMG/M metagenome (GOLD analysis project Ga0100396, IMG submission 81551) | Groundwater microbial communities from Crystal Geyser aquifers in Utah, USA - Crystal Geyser metaG 2015-20 | ecosystem: Environmental > Aquatic > Deep subsurface > Groundwater | place: USA... | reverse complement strand
TCATTTTGAAGTCGTGTTTGGTGTGGGAATACTCTCTCTCCACCAAAGCGCTTCAATCGTGCTTTTCTGATTCCTTCAGCCTTCAGTCTAAACAGCTTCAGCCTGACTACGTGAGTAGTCACGGAAATTATTGAATATATTGCCACAGACGGCCCGGCAAATGCGTTAAAGATACTCAAAAAGATCAAGCAAAAAGCATCAGAGCTTTATGCCCTTCCTGAAAGAGGCCGCATAGTACCAGAGCTTCAAGATCAAGGTATCTTTCTATATCGTGAATTAATCATCCCGCCTTGGAGAATTATATACAGAATATCTGAAATGAAAGTTTATGTTTTGTCTGTTTTGGATGGAAGGCAGAATGTTGAAGATATCCTGTTGAAAAGATTGATTTATTATAAATGAACAAACTGGAATTATGGTAAGACTGCCCAATCTGTAGGTCAACCTGATCGAGGGGAGTAGTAATGATGGAATTTTCAGGTAACTGTTTACCAACAACTATAGGGAGCCTGCCCCATACGGATGCCAGAGAGGCTACCCAGTTGATGCTCCGATATACTCCCCATATCCCTGCATGGGTTCAGATGCCCAAACTCCCTAAAGAGGATATGCTAGCCCAGTTTATCGAAGGCATACCAGGGCTGGTATATCATGAGGGGAGCCCCCATTTTCTAAATGAAGAGCAGGAATTTGAAAATGAAGTACTCGCCTTTTATGAGGACTATCTCTCTGTTACCGAGAAGGCATCATCAACTCATTTAGAAAAAAGATTTGCTGTCTCTCCTGAGTATGCCTCGGGATTATATGCCTTGATCGATGCATTGAAAGACGGTTCACCTTTGCCTTTTGCTATTAAAGGCCAGATTACCGGACCTTTCACTCTGGGGACGGGTTTAAAAGATAAAGCAAAGCGATATGCCTATTACGATCCAACACTTAAGGATATAATAGTGAAGAGTCTAGCGATGAAGGCCAAATGGCAGGTTAAAAAATTTAAGCCTTTTGGGGTGCCGGTGATAATCTCAATTGATGAGCCTGGTCTGGTGGGTTATGGGTCATCAATCTTTATAAGTGTGTCAAAAGAGGATATCCAGAAATCCCTGGGGGAGATAATCGGGTTTATCCACAAAGAAGGGGGAATAGCGGCTGCCCATTGCTGTGAAAATACTGACTGGGCATTGCTCCTGAATACCGATATAGATATCCTCAGTTTTGATGCCTATGGATTCTTTGATAACCTGCTTATATATGAAAAGGAGTTAAGGGGATTTATCGAACGGGGAGGCATTATCGCCTGGGGTATCGTTCCCACCCATGACTCTGATCTTTTATCACGAGAGACCGGTAACTCTCTGGTATCAAAGTGGAAACATGGCATTCAAAGGTTGACAGAGAAGGGGATTGAATTCGAAAAGCTATTGAAACAATCCTTGATTACCCCCAGCTGCGGAGCCGGGTCACTCAGTCTGGAATTGGCAGAGAAAACCCTGTCACTTACCAGAGAGGTTTCCGATAAAATAAGGAAGGAATACTTAATATCCCAATGACCAAAAGCCTCGATATTTTAACCGTTTCAGAGCTTACCCGGCAGATAAGGCTTCAGTTGGAATCCAGTTTCGACAGTGTCTGGGTAGAAGGCGAGATATCCAATCTTAGGTCCCCTTCTTCAGGCCATCTATACTTCACCCTCAAAGACGAAAACAGTCAGATCAAAACAGTAGTCTTCAGATCCCATATGAGATTCCTCAAATTCGAGATAAAGGATGGCATTCAGGTAATATCCAGAGGTAGAGTCAGTGTCTATGAACCCAGGGGCGATTATCAGTTGATAGTCGATTATATAGAACCAAAGGGGGTTGGTGCCCTTCAACTGGCTTATGAACAATTGAAAGAGAGGCTAAAAAGTGAAGGGCTCTTTGATAATTCTCATAAAAAACCATTGCCCCTGTTACCCAGGAAGATAGGATTGGTTACCTCTTCTTCAGGAGCCGCTGTTCAAGATATGATAAATATCATCCTCCGTCGGTTTCCAAGCATAGAGATTCTTATCTTACCTGTACGGGTTCAGGGAGAAGGGGCATCTTCCGAAATAGCCCACGCTATAGAAGAGCTCAACAGAATATCCGGGATTGATGTGATGATTGTGGGAAGAGGGGGGGGATCCCTGGAGGATCTATGGGCTTTTAATGAGGAGATTGTTGCAAGGGCAATCTACCACTCAGATATCCCTGTAATTTCTGCAGTTGGACATGAAATAGACTTTACAATTTCGGATTTTGTAGCAGACCTCCGTGCCCCTACACCGTCTGCTGCCGCAGAACTTGTAGTGCCCAACAAGTCCGAACTCGTGAGTTACCTGGAAAACTGGATGGGAAGACTGGAAAATCTTGTATTCCAATCTCTTGAATCCAATCGCAATAAACTGGGTTTCCTTGAGAAAAGGCTATCGGACCCGAGAAGAAGAATAGACGATTTTAGGCTGAGGATTGATGATATTTTCAATCATCTATCTGTCAACACATCCAATCTGTTGCGACGAAAGGCTGAACAGCTTGAGAGGAAAAAAGATGCCCTTATCTCCAGAAGTCCCAAGGGCAGGATAGGGGAGTTAAAAAACTTTGTTTCCCAACTGAATAAAGAGATAGATGTCCATATAAGGCATTATCTGGGAAATCAAAGGCACAGGTTTGAGAGGTCACTGGAGGGGCTGGATAGGTTAAGTCCCTTGAACGTTCTGCGAAGGGGTTACAGTATAACCAGGGCTCTGCCCGACTACAGTATCTTGAAAGATGTGAAGGGATTAAAGGTTGGTGACAGGATAAATGTCAAATTACACAGGGGAGAGATAATAGGTCAGATTAAACAACTTATAGAGGGGACTTGATACTTTGTGGAAGAGAGTTTTGAAAAATATTAAATTGTTAACGCTGAAAGTTCCCCTTTTCCGCTTCCTAGAGCAGGTTTTTTGACCCATCTATGACTCGCTCCACGCATTTTCAGGAACTCTCCGCCTACGGCGTATCAAACAGCCTGAAAATGCTTATCTTCCGCTTCGTTAAGATGGGTGCCCCAAAAATCCTGCTCATGCTCGCTCCAAAGTGAATCTTTCATCTTTAAGGATATACTAAATTGAAGGTTCGTTTTTTAATCTATAGCTTGCTTTCTGTTTTCCTCTCCATCCTTCTTTTATCAGGAACTGCTTTCGCAAAACAGAAAGAGGTTTCCCTTAAGGTAGGTTGGCTCCCCAGAAAGATAGAGCAGGGTGATATATGTGTGGTTAATGTGCTTGTTGCCAAAGGTATTCGTTCACTCACAGGAGAGTTTCAGGGGAAAGACCTTTCCTTTTATAAAGTAAAGAAGGGTAGGTTGTTTCGAACTCTGATTGGTATAGACATGGAAACTGATCCAGGAACCTATCAACTGGTAATATCGGCAAAAAGCCGTTCAGGTAAAACTGTAAAGGGCAGGTATCGTATAAGGATAAAAGAGAGGGATTTTGGCGAACAGAGAATAACCTTGCCGGAAGAGATGGTCGAGTTGGATGAGGATACCTTAAAGCAGGTGGAGGATGAGGAAAAAAAGGTAAAAGAGATATGGACAAAGGAGAGAAGCGATAGGCTTTGGCGCGGGAAGTTCATTAAGCCTTTAGACGGAGAGGTTATAAGCCCCTTCGGGGTTAGGCGTATTCTCAACGACTTGCCAAGGAATCGCCATAGTGGAGTTGATCTGGAAGCAGGAATGGGAGAAGAGATACGGTCATCAAATGCTGGAATTGTGGTATTGGTAGATGAACTGTATTTTAGCGGGAAGTCAGTTGTTGTGGACCATGGGAGAGGGCTCTATACCATGTACTTTCATCTATCCAGAATTGATGTAGAAGAAGGGCAGCGGGTTAAAAAGGGGGAAGTTCTAGGTCTTGCAGGTTCCACCGGCAGGTCAACCGGTCCCCACCTCCACTGGGGGGTACGTTTGCACGATGCCAGGGTTGATCCTTTTTCTCTGTTAAAGTTGAAGTGAACGGGTAGAGGGGGTGATTCTAAGACAACAGAAACAACCAGATCAGAGAAACTAACCATCCAAGGACAAAATTACTCTCCACCATGCCTTCCAGCAAAACACCATGGGATATTCTCTTCCTTTCGTAAATAAACAGGTAACTGTAAGCATAGATGGCACACACCAAAAGGAGATAGCCTAAAGATGGTGTCATGCCTGATAGAGATGAAGATAAGAGGATTAAGGATAGAATCCCTAACGACAACTTCAGCACGTAAATGGTCTTGTTTTCCCCTATTATAATCGGGATAGTCTCTTTGCCTACGATTCGGTCCCCCTGGATGTCCATAATATCAAATAGAGCCGACCGAACAAATACCAAGATAACGACAAATAAGAAGGCTATAACGGTGGACACATCAATCCTGTGGTTGGCCGTTAGGGCTGGCAGGATTGAGATAACCGTTCCCCATGCAAGGGCTACAAATACAGTTTTTGAGCCTGGTATGTCCTTTAACTTCTTGTATTGAAACATATTCCACAGGCTTTTGGGGATTATTTTAATCCCATATATCAATCCTAGAAGAGAGATGATTATAAGGAAAACAAAAACGCCCCTCCCCATCTCAAATGAGAGAAAAAGGGATGTAAATACAGAGAGGATGATAAGGGTAACAAAGGTTCCCCGATGTCTTTCATAAAACTCTGCCCTGCCTGGGTCGTTATACCTTGCAGCCTCCCTATCTATAAAATAATAGAGGATGTGCATGGAGAATACATAGGAGCCGGCAATAAGAAAATAGGATAACCTCGGGGTAATTCCCTGGAGTAAACAGCTGACATAACTGAGACAACCCGCACCAAAGGCAACATATATGTTGCTCTTCACAAGAAATCCCAGAGAGTCTGACCAGAACCTTGAAAAGACTGAACTCCGCCTCTTTTGAATACTCTCTATCCTGTCAACTATCCTGTTTATCATCCAGTTTGGGGTTGATGCACCTGCTGTAACCCCTATGGTATGGCAATCTGCTAGTTTTTCCGGGTCAATATCTTCTTCTGTCTCCACAAATAGGGTTTGGGTACCGGTGGATTCTGATATCTCTGCCAACCTCCGTGTGTTACCGCTGTTTCGCCCCCCGATAACCACCATGCCATCTACCTTCTTTGCCAGATGGATTGCCTCTTTTTGCCTTTTTGAGGTAGAGTCACAGATGGTGTTGAATACTATAACTTCAGGAAACCTCTCCTGGATCTTCTCAGAAATCTTTGTGAATTTTGAGGTGTCCTGGGTTGTCTGGGCTACAACACAGACCTTTTTCATATCTGCCGGTAACTGACCAACCTCTTCTATACTACTTACTACCGTACCCTTATCCAAGGAGAATCCCAGAAGCCCTATTGCTTCAGGGTGTTTCTTATCTCCCACAATAACAATATGATATCCTTCTTTTGCCTGTCTTTTGATTATAGACTGGACTTTTATTACCCTGGGGCAGGTGGCGTCCAGGATATTTAATCCTTTTTCTTTAATTTGTGCCCGCTCTTTGGGACTGATCCCGTGTGCCCTTATGACCACAGTTCCTGACAACGTCCCATTTAGTTCATCAAGAGCCTTTATACCTTTGCTCTCAAGCATCTCAATGGCCTGGGGATTGTGGACCAAGGGACCATAGGTATGTACATTGTCTTTCCCGTTTATGGCATCTAATGCAATATCTATGGCTCTCCTGACACCCATGCAGAAGCCTGCTGTCTTGGCCAGTCTTACATGCATTTTTTGCTTCCTCAATTGGGACTTCGTGAATCGTGAATCGTAAATGGGTTTTATCCTATTTGCGATATTTACGACTTACGACTTACGATTTAGCTAGGTATATCAGAAACTCTTTATTCCCATCGGCTCCCAATATAGGGGAGTCAATAAGTCCCAGTACCTTTAGATCATGAAGGGAGGCGAATCCTTCTATCTTTTGAATTGCCTGCCTATGCTTTTCAGGGTTCTTAACTATTCCCCCTTTACCGACTTCCCCCTTTTCTACTTCAAATTGGGGTTTTATTAAGGCTATCATATAGCCTTTTTCTTTTATCAGTTCAGTCACTTTGATTAGGACCTTGGTCAGGGATATGAATGAGATGTCTATTACAGCCAGATCGGCTTTTTCACCGATCTCTTCCGGGGTTATGTAACGGATATTCCTGCGTTCCAGACTGACCACCCGGGGGTCCTGTCTTATTCTCCATGCGAGTTGTCCATAGCCTACATCAACGGCATAGACCTTTCTAGCTCCCCTTTGCAATAGACAATCACTAAAACCCCCGGTAGAAGCCCCTATATCAAGGGCTACCTTGTCCTTTACCTCCAGCTTGAATTCATCCAGGGCATAGGCTAACTTTACCCCCCCACGACTTACGTAGGGTATATCATTCTCTTTTAATTTCAGGGAAGAATCAGTTGATACCTTTGTGCCTGCCTTATCAACCCTGATACCATTTACAGAGACCTTACCTTCCATAATCAGGGCGCTTGCCCTTTCCCGGCTCTGGGCTAAGCCTCGATCAACCAATAGTTTGTCAAGGCGTTCTTTCCTTCTTATCACCATATCTCTGTAGCTTGTTTTGAGTCTATTCTGACTTCTGACTTCTGACTTCTGACTCCTTACCCCTCAACACCGCCTGTGCCGCTGCCAGCCTTGCTATAGGAATACGGTAAGGAGAACAGCTAACATAGTTCAGGCCTGTTCTATGGCAAAACTCTATTGAACTGGGGTCTCCGCCGTGTTCTCCACATATACCTACTTTTAAAGATGGCTTCTCCCCTCTCCCCTTCTGTACACCTATCTCAACTAACTTTCCAACCCCACCTTGATCCAATTGTTGAAACGGATCCGTTTCCAGTATACCTTCTTTGATATAGGAGGGCAGGAATTTACCTGCGTCATCCCTGCTCAATCCAAAGGTCATCTGAGTTAGGTCATTGGTGCCGAAGGAGAAAAACTCCGCAACCTGGGCTATCTCGTCCGCTGTAATAGCCGCTCTGGGCAGCTCTATCATTGTTCCCACCAGGTAGTCTAACTCGATCCCATAAGCGACTATGACCTCTTTTGCAACCCTGTCCACTACCTCTTTCTGCATAATCAATTCCTTTACATGTCCCACAAGGGGTATCATCACTTCAGGAAAAACCTTGATGCCCTCTTTTGCCACCTGGCACGCCGCTTCAAATATTGCCCTTGCCTGCATCTCGGTAATCTCCGGATAGACTATGCCGAGACGGCATCCCCTATGGCCAAGCATGGGATTGGTCTCATGCAGGCTTTCTATCCTGGAGGTCAGCTTTTTTTTGGATATCCCCATTTTTTTAGCCAGTATATTGACATCTTTTGGATTCCCAGGAAGGAATTCATGAAGGGGGGGATCAAGGGTTCGGATGGTAACCGGCATCCCGTTCATCAGCCTGAAGATACTCGCAAAGTCTTCCCTCTGCATTGGCAGAAGTTTTCCCAATGCCTTTTCCCTTCCTGCCCTGTCATCGGACAGGATCATCTCCCGGACTGAGTCTATACGATCTCCTTCAAAGAACATATGTTCAGTTCTGCAGAGTCCTATGCCCTCAGCGCCAAGACTTATGGCAGTGCTAACCTGATCGGGTTTGTCGGCATTGGTGCGTATCCTCAAAGCCCTGATTTCATCTGCCCAGGACATTATCTCTGCATATATCTGATGCGTCTGTGAGTCTTCTGGCTTCAAAGTTTTATCTATCAGTACCTGTAAAGTTTCTGATGGAGTGGTGGGGATCTTACCGAGGATAACCTCTCCAAGGGTGCCATCAATAGAGATATAGTCTCCCTTTTTTATGGTGTTGTTCCCAACTTTCATCTTTTGCGCGGTGTAGTCAATCTCCAATGCTCCACAGCCAGCCACACAAACCTTTCCCATCTGTCTGGCAACCAGGGCAGCATGGGATGTCATTCCACCCCTGGCGGTTAAGATACCCTTTGCTGCATTCATCCCTCTAATGTCTTCGGGTGATGTCTCAATCCTCACCAGTATAATGTCTTTATCACCTTTTTTGGCAAGTTCTTCTGCCTCTGCAGCATTGAATACAACCTTGCCACAGGCAGCCCCAGGCCCTGCATTCAATCCTCTGGCCAGCAGTCTCCCTCCCTTTATTGCATTTCTCTTTTCTTCCAGGTCGAAGACAGGATTTAGCAACTGGTTTAACTGTTCAGGCTCTATCCTCATAATCGCTTCTTCTTTTTTGATCAACCCTTCCCTCACCATTTCTACCGCTATACGGAGGGCAGCAAAACCGGTACGTTTCCCGGAGCGAGTCTGGAGCATCCAGAGCTTTCCTTTCTGGATGGTAAATTCAATGTCCTGTAAGTCTCTATAATGCTTCTCAAGTTTATCTCTAATGCCGACCAGTTGGCCATAAATATCAGGCAGTTCTTCTTCCAGAGAGGGAAGAGGGCTATCCCCTTTTTGGATTTTGTTGATAGGTTTTGGGGTACGAATGCCTGCCACCACATCTTCTCCCTGGGCATTCATGAGGTATTCTCCATAAAATATATTCGTCCCTGTAGATGGATCACGGGTAAATGCCACCCCTGTACCGCTGTCATCACCCATATTTCCGAAGACCATTGTCTGTACATTCACTGCTGTTCCCCAATGTCTGGGTATGTTGTTGAGTTCACGATAGGCAATCGCTCTCTCATTATTCCATGAACCGAATACGGCTCCAATTGCCCCCCATAACTGTTCCATGGGATCCTCGGGGAAGTCAACGCCGAGTCTCTTTTTGATTTCAAGCTTGAACTCTGCTACTAATTCTTTGAGATCAACATGGTTTAGCTCATTATCAAAGGTAACTCCTTTCTTCTCCTTCTTTGCCTCCAGGATAACCTCAAAGGGGTCCCTTTCATACTTCTCTACGGGCTTCAGGCCCAATACCACATCTCCGTACATCTGCACAAACCTGCGGTAACAGTCATAAGCGAATCTTTCATCATTGGATTGTTTGATAAGCCCCTTGACCGTCATGTCATTTAATCCTAAATTAAGCACCGTATCCATCATACCTGGCATAGATACCCGTGCCCCGGACCTTACTGATACCAGAAGTGGATTATCCTCATCGCCAAATTTTGCCCCCATAGCGGTTTCAATCCTGGTTAAATTATCTTCAACCTGAGCCTTTAACCCCTCAGGATAATTTCCATTATTATCATAATATGCGGTGCAGACCTCTGTTGTTATGGTAAATCCAGGAGGAACCGGGATGCCAAGGTTTGCCATCTCTGCCAGGTTACATCCTTTGCCACCCAAAAGTTCCTTCATTTTTGCATTGCCTTCAGTTTTTCCACTGCCAAAGAAGTAGACGTATTTTTTCACGTGAACATACCTCCTATGTTTTTAAGTCGTAAATCGTGAATCGAGAGTCGGAAACGGGGCTTTTATTTTCATTCGACTTACGACTTACGATTCACGGTATTTAAATCCCAAACATGTATCAACACTATTCGGTTACAATCTTCGAAAAGTCACCGATCTTTAAAAAAAGCCCCGATATTTCGGCAAGTATAGCGAGCCTGTTTTCCCTTGTTTTATCATCTTCTACCATCACCATTACGTTATCGAAAAAATCATCCACGGGTTTTCTGAGTTGAACCATTTTGATCAAAGCCTCAAGATATCTCTTTTTAGAAATCAGTTTTACAACATATCCTTCGATCTCCTTATATGCCTCTAAGAGGGTGTTTTCCACGGAATCCTGGAATAAGGATGGGACGACCTCTCCCCCCGGATGCGATTGGCTTAATATATTGGAAGCCCTTTTAAAGGCTATTGCCAGAGGTTTAAAATCGGGCTGATTCTTCAACTCTTGTAATGCCTTTATCCTTTCAAAAGAATCAGCCATATCGTCAAAGTACAAAGAGAGAACCGCATCTATTGTGTCATAAGGGTATCCCTGACTCGTTAACTGATGTTGAAGGCGGAGTCTAAAGAACTCGAGGACTCCCTCTTTAACCATAACGGGATCCCTGGATATCTTACCATTCAGGTATTCTATATTTCTTTCAATTAATTTCTTAAGTGAGATGGGATATTTTTTATCCAGGACGATGTTAATAATTCCCAATGCCTGACGTCTTAAGGCATAGGGATCAGATGTACCTGTTGGAACCAGTCCAACCCCAAAACACCCTACCACCGTATCTAACTTATCGGCTATGCTGACGAATGCCCCTGCGTGGGTAGACGGGAGGACGTCCCCGGCGAATCTGGGGAGGTAATGTTCATAGATGGCAGTTGCCACTTCTACGGCTTCGCCCGAAAGCAAGGCATATTCTCTGCCCATGACCCCCTGAAGTTTTGGAAACTCTCCAACCATCCCGGAAGTCAGATCGGCTTTACAGAGAAGGGCAGCCTTTTTCGTTGTCTCTTTGAGTTCAGGCATAATCTCCAATGCCAGGTATTCGGCCATCTTTTGGAACCTCATAACCTTTTCATAAAAGGTTCCCAATTCTGATTGGAAGACTATCTCCTTTAAGTGGTGAACCCTCTCTGAGAAATGTATCTTTTGGTCTTCTTTGAAGAAAAACCTGGCATCAGATAGCCTGGCCTTCAAGACCCTCTCATTTCCACTGACAACTATTTCAGGATCTTTTGCCAAGGTATTGTTAACAGCAATGAAGTATGGCAACAGTCCGTCAGCATCATCGACTATGGAAAAATACTTCTGATGTTCCCTCATGCTGGATATCAGAACCTCTCTGGGCAGATTCAAAAACCCCTCTTCAAATCTTCCCACTATTGCTGTCGGATATTCCACCAGATAGGTTACATTATCCAGCAGATCATCATCCTTTAATACCTTCCCTGATACCGCTGTAGCAGAGTGAGAGATTATCTCTTTTATTTTCTCTTTTCTCTCTATTGGATCTATAATAACGTAGGCATCTCTGAGGCGCTGAATATAGTGGTTAAAGTCCTGTACCTTAAATGGATCTGGTTTCATAAAACGATGACCAAAGGATTGGTTTCCGCTTTCAGTATTATCCATCTTGAAAGGAACTATCTCCCCATTAAACATACACAGAATCCAGTGGATGGGGCGGACGAACCTTATTGACGAGTCTCCCCATCTCATGGATTTGGGGAAGGGGATAGACGTAATGAACTCTGGCAGGATCGAAGAGAGGACCCCTTTTGTATCATTGCCCATCTCCTTTTTTCTGACTGCCAGGTATTCTCCCTTAAGGATGCTTACCTGTTGGAGATCGCTTGGGTTTACCCCTTGGGCTCGTGCAAAACCTATGGCTGCCTTTGTTGGATCCCCGTTTTCGTCGAAAGCCACCTTTTTTGACGGTCCTATTATCTCTACATAGGTATCCTCCTGCTTGTCCGACATATGGTCAATATAGAGCACCAGCCTTCTGGGAGTACCCAGGGTTTTTATCTCTCCAAATCCGATTCTAAGGTTCTTAAGCTCCTTTTCGATGAGTTCCTTCATATCCTTCAGGGCTTTGGGTACAAACCCTGATGGAATCTCCTCTGTTCCTATTTCCAAGAGTAACTCTTTTGACATATGTCTGACCCTAAAGAGTTGGGGGCAGACCCCAACTCCTACTATTTACGATTCACGACTTACAATTCCCGATTTAAGCAGTGGGAATCCCATCTCTTCCCTTTGTTTAAGATAACCCTTTGCACATAATCCTGCAAGGTTTCTCACCCTGCCTATAAAACTCGTTCTTTCAGTGACACTTATAGCCTTTCTTGCATCCAGCAGGTTAAAGGTATGAGAGCATTTTAAACAGTACTCATAAGCCGGTAATACCAAGCCCTTATTGATCAGCTCTAAAGATTCTTTCTCATACATGTCAAACAGATTAAACAGCATAGCCACATCAGCCAGCTCAAAATTATACACAGAGAATTCTACCTCACTTTGATGATGTATATCCCCGTATCTTATCTTTCCTGCCCATTTAAGATCAAATACGTTATCTATCCCCTGGAGGTACATAGCAATCCTTTCAAGCCCATACGTCAGCTCAACAGAAACAGGCTTGAGGTCTATGCCGCCAGCCTGCTGAAAATAGGTGAACTGGGTTATTTCCATCCCATCCAGCCAGACCTCCCATCCCAACCCCCAGGCACCAAGGGTAGGAGACTCCCAATCATCTTCAACAAACCTTATATCATGGGCTAACAGGTCTATGCCAAGGCTTTCTAAACTCTTTAGATATGTATCTTGAATATCCATTGGGGAAGGTTTCATTATTACCTGAAATTGATAGTAATGTTGAAGACGGTTTGGATTTTCTCCGTACCTGCCGTCGGTAGGTCGGCGGGAGGGTTCAACGTATGCCACATTCCATGGCTCAGGGCCTATAACCCGAAGAAAGGTGGCAGGGTTAAAGGTTCCGGCTCCAACCTCAACACCATAGGGTTGTTGAATGACGCAACCCCTGTCAGACCAGAACCTTTGAAGTGATAGTATGATTTCTTGAAAATTCGTCATGTTGTGTTATCCCAGCTAACTAGTGCTTTGACTCATAAATAACTTTACCAAAAATGTCTCCCCTCCCTTGGTGGGAGGGGATTAAGGGGAGGGGGCAACATAGCGATTCTTCACCCCCACCCTGCCCCTCCCCCCAACCCCCTCCCTCCAGGGGAGGGGGAGTTTATGGATAGACACTAACTAAGTAAGTAGCAGACAAAAATAAAAGCCCTAAGGGCTGATTTTGCTTATCAAATCGTAACTATTAGGCCACTAAGACACCAAGGCACTAAAAAACTTACAACAGCGGGCTTAAGCCTGCTGTTGTAAGTAAGTTGTCAGATAGGGAGCTGAAATTTATAAATAACCTTTGTGTCTTTGTGCCTTGGTGGCGACCTGAGTAGTTACGAAATATTTAAATCATTCATCTTTTTATGTAAAGTATTCCTGTTAATCCCTAGAAAACGAGCCGCCTCATACTTTATATTCTTTGTCCTATTAAGTGCCAACTTTATTAATATCTTCTCTACGTTGGATATAATATCGGCATATAATCTTCTCTTGCCTTCAGTCTTTACGTCCAGTACTGTTATTATCTCATCCAGTTTCTTTTCTAAAACCTTTTCTATGGAGAGTTGTTTTTGTGGATTTGTCTTCAACTCATGTCTATCTATGGGGTTGACTCCCTTTAGTTTTTCCAGCTCATAACGGAGGTGCAGATTTTCCCCGATCAGATCCTCTCTTTCCTTACTTAAAGCCTTGTTTATTTCCAACAAGGTATTTATTTTTAAGGTCTCTTGAGAGTTTTCTTGATTCTCTTTGGACAAATCTTTCATTCTTTCTCTCCCTTAGGTATCTTCCTGTTTATATAATCACCGCTTTTCCCCCCGCTTTTTTTGAGTAGCTTTATATCTGAAATGACCATCTCGCGATCTGTTGATTTACACATATCATAGATAGTTAAGGCTGTTACTGACACTGCCACAAGTGCCTCCATCTCTACCCCTGTATTACTAACAACCCTTACCTTTGATTCGATGCCGATATTACTGTCTGCCTGGTTTGGATTAAAACGGATATCAACAGTGGTTATATTTATGGGATGAGACATTGGAATCAAATCGCCGGTCTTTTTTGCTGCCATTATGCCTGCTATTTTAGCAACCTCTAAGACGTCCCCTTTTTTGATCTCCCTTCTGACTATCATTTGGAAGGTCTCTGGTTTCATTGTTATAGTGCCAGAGGCGATTGCTTCACGCCTGGTAACTGCCTTCTCGGTAATATCTACCATCTTAGATCTTCCTTCATCGTCAAAATGGGTTAATTGGGCCATAGTGAGCAGTAGAAAAGATTAAATGTGATACCAACATAGTAGATAGTGAGGTGGGATGAGAGTGTAATTGCTAATCTTACCAAAGTTGTGATTAACGAAGCCCTTAGTTAAAAAACTACAATTATTTTTATATTAAAAGTTTTTTTTAGTCAAGGTTAAAAATTTAAAATATTTTTGACCCATCTAAGCTCTCGGCAGGTTGTGCAAAGATCTTTCTTTGTTAGACGTATGGATTATACGACCCACAGAATTGATGAAGTCGTAAAAAGTAAAAAGCTCCAGATGCAAGGCGCGCAAATCCGAAGGAATGATGTGTGCTTACATGTATGCTGCAATGACTGAGGATGCCGCGCCTGTCTGCGTGCAGGGCACAGGCAGGGAACGCCGCAGATGGACTTTTTGCTATGCCGTCTGAATTAAATGTTCTAAAAGTATTTTTATCCCAATACCAATCAAGGTCATACCCCCTATAATTTCAATTTTATTCTCAAAAAGATGTCCATATCTATCTCCAGCAAAAACACCGATGAACGACAG
>Ga0100396_1001676_pt1 | contig 14444 bp, 10 predicted proteins | sample CryGeymeta201520_FD_81551 | JGI IMG/M metagenome (GOLD analysis project Ga0100396, IMG submission 81551) | Groundwater microbial communities from Crystal Geyser aquifers in Utah, USA - Crystal Geyser metaG 2015-20 | ecosystem: Environmental > Aquatic > Deep subsurface > Groundwater | place: USA... | reverse complement strand
GTATTCTCCGAAACACAACTTTGTTTCAGCGTCTCTACCTTGACCTTGAAGGCTATCGCAGGTTTGCCTAATCGGAGCACCCCCATATATGGCAGTTCCATGCGAAATCCCAAAGAGCCAGAAATACTTGGAACGGTCTTGGTGTGCCATCTCACGAAGAGTATCCGCTGCCTCGCGAAAATACCGCGCTGCAAGAGACTTATCTTCTGAAGTCGCTGTACTGTTCCATTTCCCTGGGCGCTCGATGGTGATACATTCGTTCGCAGCAAGGAATGAGATATCTGCTGCCACCACATAAGGTGGGCATTGGGTTTGCACTGATGCAGAATCTGGATGCAGATGTAGCACTTGCTCCCGGTTCCATTCCAGTTCAGCCCTCAATGCATTTGGAAAGGTAAATTCCTTTGAGATGTTCGCGGCATCCCCAAAAGGTCCTTTTTGGTACAAAAGTTCCTCTTTGTGTTCCAAAGAGTACGATACTTGATCCAGTCGGATTCCATTTCTAGCCAGTATTTCATTGACGGTTTTCAATTCTTCGTAAATATCACGTACTTTCCAAAGTAGCAATACTTTTTCCCTCTCCGCCCGGTATCGGGCGTAAAGATAAATCTCCCCTTTCGAGGTATCAGGTTTTACGTCCAAGATCAATCCATAGAGACGCCAGTGTAGCCGGGATTCTAATGGAAGACGTACAAAATATTCGGGTAACGCTTCTGGAGCGCGTCTCCAACGGCAGTCAAGGGCATCTCCTAGTCGCAACAACCCGGCCAGGAACTGTAGCCGAATTGACTGTCCCCCCTGAAGATGAAATTCCTCATCAAGCTTTTCCTCAATGGTTCCAATGATTTTATCGGTACCCCGGCTGTGAAACATACAAACCTGAGCAATCGCATCAGCCTCGGTTTCGTCCGTCAGACCCCACTGAATGTGATATTTTTCGATCCACTTTGCTGACCGTATGGCATGTCCCTCCCGGCTTTCTTGTTCTGAGAGCTCCAGGCCGTTCTCATCCACGTTGACCAACATGCCGAGGTCGTGCAGCCAAGCGCTACACAGTAGCACAAAAGTCTCAACGGGCGTTATTTGCTCCGTGTAATCCTTGAGCAAATCTTCGATGGCTTCGATGATGCCCTGACTGTGTCCCACTCCATGATCGGTGAAGTAACGGGCATTCATAGGCATGAATGGCAACACCTCTCCTGTTAATCGGCCAACCAAGGTCTGATACACCCGGCGGTGATCTGTGTCCAAGCGTTGGTATAGTATGCCACTTTCGTTTATGAATAGATCCTCAAGACCCATCTTGGCCTCCTCGCGCAGCTATTCGTTTACGTCCCACCACGCAATGATTTATATAGATCGAGAACTTTCGATCATGCTCACGCAGTACCCAAGGCACATTATCTTTTTCCGCAATCACATCAAATTCTGACTCCAATAGCTGATGTACCCCTTCGATCGAAGTAATTCCGTTCCTTCCTCCCGGCCACTTTTCAATAGATGCGCTAATCTCCCAACAATATGGATCCGTCATTGCAAAGATACCGCCGTCTTTTAGGGCGCGCCTTTTTTCCTGCACCAGTTTTGCTGGATCTGATACAACATCAATAATATTTGAACTATTTACCACATCGAAAGCCGAATCCGGAAATGGCAGATTGGTGCCTGACGCAATTAGCACTTCGGCATTCTGAAGAGGTGGCAGATCCAGCAAGCGCGATTCGCGTATGTGCCCATCGCGGAACAGATCGTAATTGGTCAGTTGAGAGGGCTTTCCCAGTAAAGCGCGGCGGGCGGTAAAGGCCGCGCCGAAGGCCATGTCTACACCGTAAACCACACCGCAGTGCGCTGCCAGCTCGCGGCTCATACGACCAACGTTGCAGCCGATATCCAATGCGTGTTGCGCTGGGTAAAGATGAGGAGCCAACATCTGTATCAGAACGCTGTATAGATCACGACCGTAGTATTGGTGTAGCAATTCGGTTAGGGGATGTGCAGCTGAGAGCGTATCGAGTACGTTGTCATAGTGGGCACACAAGTATAAACTGATCCTATTGAATGCACTATAATTCCAGCCATCGGACGTTTCACGCGGCGGAATGTGGGCTCCGTTGAAATGCAGGTAGTCCAACATAGAACGGCTTATGGTAATGCCTTGCTCGACAGCTACATTGAGGATTGTGCTGTAGTTGGATCGCAACCAGGTCAATGTCTCTGGTAACAGCACCGCTAGGCTGCACAGGATGGGATACTCAGCGCGACAACGTGTGCAACGAAGCAGACCTTCAACTATCTCGCTCTCGTCATCGATAGCGCGAAGGGTTGGGAAGTCTTCGGCCAGTGAGAGGTGTCCGTGGCAGTGTGTTTCACCCTTCTCGGCTGGACATACAATGTCAGTTAGCGTGGATTCTTTCACATTTACCTCCTTAACCATCCCTCGCCGGGATGGGCAAATTCTTCAAATTCTTCGAACGTACCTTTTCCTACCAGGTAGTATTCCCAGAAATTCAAAGCTTGTAGAACGTATGCTCTTGTGGTGTAAGGGTTATAACCCCACGAACCATCCTCGGCCCAGACCGGATGTTCGTGAGCGTTTTGAATATTACGGCATACAAAGGCTTTGATTTCTTGCCGTAACGTGGCATCCGGATGTCGATCCCACAACAACTGTCCTAAAATATAGGCTGGCTGTTGATGTTTGTGGCCGCCACTGAGGTCTTGATAGATTCGCTCTATGTGGATGCGTTGTTTGGTTTCGAATCGAGAAATCCCTCCTGGTATCAAGTCTGGACACTGGGATAAAAAGTAATGAAGCTGTTGAATTACGCCATCTAAATCCAATCCATCCGACATCACATTTTCAGAATGTATTTGTGCCCAATCCTCCCACTCAGTCTTTTCGCTAAGCAGATAAGTAGCAACGTGACAGGCCTCTTCTCTGTCACCCATCTCCAAAAAAGCTCGTAGTGCCGAGGCCGTATATTCATGCCCCATTTCAACCGGTCTAGGCGATTCCAGTGAATTTATACTGCGCCAGTGACTTTCAGCCTGCTCTCTTAGCCAGGATGTACTTAGTTTTACTTCTTCATTAAAACCAGCCAATGCAAATCCGAAAATCAGTTGAGCGGTACACAGGCAACAACCATGATGGAAGCTCTTATCTTTTGATCGATTTAGTAGGGAACGATAAGCCTCGAAAGCTCTTTGCAGAGCAGGGCGGAGCGGCGAACGCCCGGCTTGCATGAAGGGAGGTAAAACCATCGGGCTGCTCTCGATAAAGGCTTGGTGTTTCTCCAGACGATCTAGTGCTTTGTTTGCTTGGTTCATATGACTTAGAAACAGTATTTCGCCTCGGGCAAGAGCCTCACCACTACATTGACGCGCCTTCAGTGCGAAGAACGCCTCCAGGGTTCTCAAGAAGAAGCGTCCCGACGGTTGGAGTGGAATCTCCTGGCGAACCAACTCGCAGGCCCGGGTGTAATGGAGTTCCGCCCTTTGCAATGCAACATCGTACCTTGATCGAACACCAGTATTCTTGTCTGGCTTGCTAGCCTCCTCTTCATAAAGCCGCGCTGCCTGGTAGTCCCAATCCGCGGCAAACAGATGTTGCTTTTGCTTTACATGCTCCCGTTTCATCTGTTCGTATAGAATGACTTCCAATGGGAAAACCTCATTAACAGGGATGTCATTATCGAGTACGGTTTCCTCCCGGCGTTCATTGCCATTACCCGGGTTATATGTCAGATGTCCTTCCAGAATCGTATACGGCACACCATTGTCTCGAAGGATCTCGCGTACCCCGATAAATTCATCGGACAGGTCAGCAAATTTAAAGAAAAACAAACGACGATAGTCATCCGCCGTCTGGAATTGATCTTTTCGGGCTATCGCAGAAATTACTATTGCCCCATTTTCCTGATTGTACCCAACCTCCATTATCCGGCAAATATCCCAGTGCAAGCGGGCATCCGGTGGAAACTCTGAGATTTTCCGAATCATTTGGTTTGGAGCGCGGTTCTCACCAATATCCAACCCATCAGCCAAGCGTAGCAGCGCGGCCAGGAAACGAGAACGAACCGAATCATGTTCATATTGTTCGGATGAGTGCAAAAAATATTTTTGTATATCACCCGCCTTCCGGCTGTGGCAATAACAAATCTCGGCGATGAGAAACGCGAGATTGTGATCCTTGATTCCCGCCTCGTCATGTGTATCCATAATGATTTCCCGACCCAATTCTGGATGCTGGTCACGTATCTCATCATACTCCAACATTTTCCCCGTTTGATCCCGGTTGACTAGTAAGCCGATGTCGTGCAACCACGCAGCACAAAGCAATACCAGTGCCTCTGTCGAACTCAATCCCTGCAACACATCATCTGGCAACAAATTATCTATCTGTTGGATCACTCCCAAGGAGTGTCTCTTGCCATGGCTGGTGAAGTAACGAATGTTCATCGCGACAAAATCGAGCAGGTATTCCTCGATATTGCTGCGCAGGTCAACATAGATTTTCCGGTGTTCTTCTCGCAACCGGTCATACAATCGTTGCTCGTGAGAGGTCAGTTCAAGGGACATCGGCCTACCTCCTTCCTGGACAGCTGAGACATCCCATTAGCTACCGTTCCGCGTTGATTATCCCCTAACTTTACGAAGCGTGTATACGGATAATACGGCTATTCCGGCAGGCTGGTTTCCGGTGCTGTGAGCAGGTGAAAAGCAAGGGTCGCCAACCAGGGGGCTTTTCGCAAGCTCAAATCCGGCCTTGTCCCAGTCTTTCTGATTGCGGTCCGGTACCTTTCGATGATATTTTCGTCTTCCAAATACGCGTCGAGGGACGCTTCGCCGGACAAGATGGCGCGCAATCCAAGCTTTTCATACGCCGCACGGGTGATCTTGGAAATCCATTCCACACTTAGCACAAGCTCATCGGCCAAGTCTCGTTGAGCCAGGTTGAACAGGATTCCAAGGCGCGCCACTTCACTCTCTCGCCGGGAGAAATGAGTCACGTTTCGTGTACCATCCAGGATCGTGGTTTCCTGGGGCAGGGCAATCCGGCGAACTGCAGCAATACGTTGTATCGCCGGCGTGATCACCCACCGGCCGCGGGCAGCCACAACAACCGCTGTCGCCAGCGCGTACAGGATTTCGTGCTTAAGCACATATCCGCAAGACCACCCATTCCGCAATGCTCGTTCCAAGATATCTTGGTCTCCGCGCGTGCCGGTAAAAAGAACTCTGGAAGTGGGGGAAGAAGAAACCACAGAGTCTAGGATTTCAGGTAACCATCCCTGATCCCAGGGCATCTCGGTATCTATGATGATGATCTCGACTCCCTGCTCCGGTTGGGCAAAAAAGCGGCGAACATCCGCCTGGTTTGCGACCTCCCCCACGACACGGGTACGCCAGTCGCGCGCGAGTAGCAACGCCATCAGATCTCGCGCATAGGGATCATCTTCGATGATTAATACCCGGATGTCTTTTGACATTTCAGAACCTACTACGTCTCGTAGCTATGCAAAAAGACAGCGATGGCAACAAAAACGAGGCCGGCGAGTGCAGTCGCAATCAATGCGGTAATTTTCCAGCGATCCAGTTCGCTACCTTCCACTGCAAACGAAAGGCCCCAACTCAGGGCAATACCACCTAAGGTATACAGAATTCCCTGCACCATATCCACGCGCTTCTTGGGAATATTGACCATCCTGATATCGGCCTCACGGATGGATTCCCCGCCTTTCTTTCTCTCTGCTGAGGCAGCCATTGCCTCCAACTCTATGCGGTACTCACCCAGCTGGCGTCGAATCAGTTCATCCCGCTGGATCATTTCCCTTCGAATCAACTCCCGAGTTCTCCCGTTTTGCGCCATCTGGCGATCTCGTGATACCAGAACTGGCCCTCGATATTCATACTCCTTATAGTATTTGCCGCGATATGGGACCGCCGGGCCCATAACCTCTTCTATCTGAATTTGGGCATAGGGTGTGAAAGGATAGATCACCAAATCGGCGTGATTGTGATTCATGAGCTGAATTGGAATGGCCTGTTCCTGTCCGATGGCGAGCTTGGGGTGCGTTGCGTGCACTGTCAACCCTAGCCGCGCAAAGGTGCTGCGCGTGGAAACCCGCCCGGCCAGATTCTCAGGCAAAGATACAACATCCAGCGTGTTGGTGTAGAGCACCTGTCCCTGTTTTAGACGATAGCCGGTTGCCGGGATTGTTACCTCCTGGAACACGACTTCCTTGTCGAATTTATCGGGCAGAGGATCAATACAATCTACTTCCTCTCGTACGATCCAGCCTTTGTTCGCCAGCCTCAGATCAATCGCATCCTCGGTAACCTGTGCATCCATGTCAAACAGCTGCCTATCGTCTCGAGAACGAATTTGGATCTTACCTTCCTCGATCAAACGCCTCAACTCAAGACCGCTCAACAGTGCCATTGTTATACCTCCAATTATTTTATAGTTTTTTTGGTTTAAGATGCAATGCCGCCAGCAAGCTGCCTTCCAACACACCGTGCTCGGTGACAATTACAGAAACTGCCTGAAAAACTTTCACAACATTATTCAAAATCGCAGTCCCGGCTAGAATCACCGATGCACGCTCCGCTGGCAGGCCTGGGATTCTTTCCCGTTCAGCCTGAGACAATCCTGCCAAATCGGAGAGTAAAGTCTCGATAAAAGCCGGCACCAGTTCATGACCTTCTAACGCGGTTGTAGCAAATCCTGACCGACGAAGGTGAATCTTCGCTAGGGTGGTAACCGTGCCGCCGACCCCGATCAATTGTTCCGTCGGTTCCACAAAGCTCGCAAGTCCGGCCTGGATTTCAGATTGAATGTGTCGGGTCATTCGTTCGATTTGCCTCTGGGTTGGAGGATCGTTTTCGAGAAAGGTCTCGGTCATCCGCCGGGAGCCAATATTCACGCTAGCCTTGACAATATCGCCTGTTTGGCGACTTTCAACAATCACCTCAGTGCTACCTCCGCCGATATCGGTAATTGCCAAGCGGTCTCGAGTATTAACCGCGTAGTGACTAGCGACTCCAAGAAAAACCCGGTGCGCTTCTTCGTCGCCCGAAATGACCTCCACATCCAAGCCGGTAGACTGCCGGATGGTATGCAAGAAGGATTCTCGGTTGCGCGAATCCCGAATGGCACTGGTCGCCACAACCGCTGTGACGCGAGCGTTCAACTTTTGTGCTTGGGCTTGGTAATCTTGCATCACACCGATACAACCTTGCACAGCCTCATTCGAAATTTCACCAGTTTCTGATAAGCCCTTGCCCACACCAGTCATTACCTCATCCCGTTGAAGGATCTGCTTGATGGACCCCTGCTCTACTTCCGCGATCAACAGGCGTGTCGTATTCGTCCCGATGGCAATACTGGCCAGCCGTGTCACTTTTCCTCCGGAATAACAAGCGCTAACGTTGAACGACGAACACTCCGACCATTACGAGTACCATGCCCGAAATCTGCACCAGCGAAAGCGTCTCTCCAAAAAAAGGGTAGGCAAGAAGAACTACGATCACCGGCTCAATAGACGCCGTAATACTAGCCTGGCTGGCCTCGATACGCGCCAGCGCGGAAATGTACGCTAGATTGGCGCCCAACGTTGAAATCCAAGCTAGGGCAATCAGCAATCCCCAAAAAGCTGGAGGGCGCACCAAGTTCGGGACTCCTAGAAAAAGGAATTGAGCAACGATTAAAAAGAGGGCTCCAAAGCCCATGGAGTATAGCAGGATCGTCCACGAATTGTACCTCTGAACGGCTTTCTTTCCAAAAACCGAGTGGGATGCCACTGCAACCGCGGAGAGCAACGCAATGCCCACACCACGCAGATCAACCCCGGCAGACAAAGAAGCGCCGATCTCCGAAACTAAGGCTGCTCCAATGAGCACGAGCACCAACGCTACTCCTTTAGCGACCGTAAACCGCTCGTGCAGGAAAATCGCGGAAAGGATGGTCACAAATGCCGGATAAGTGTAGAGCAAGATGGCAGCGATGGCTACACCTGCCAAGTCAATCGCGGTGAAGTAAAGAAAGAATCCGCCTGCAACCCCGATAAGCCCGTAAGCCGCAAAGAAAAGCCAGTCTTTTCGTGCGATGCGGAGCCACTCTCGCCGAAATAAAACCAGAGTTGATACCACGGTCACGAAAACCAAGGTTGCCCGCAGTGTAACGACCGTGAGCGGTGCGGTCTGGTAAGCAAAGAGCACTTTGCCAAAGATGCCCATCAAACTCCATAAAACAGCAGCCAGCGAAGCGAGCGCGAAGCCTTGTTGGGAACGGGTGTGTTTAGCCATCATTTGTGGGAGAAGAATTTGCTCTAATACTGCACTTGGTTACCACAAGGATTATCCAGTAGATTCCAAGGTTGCAAATGTCGTTGAAAGAAGTTACGAGTCCGGTCCAACACGTCTTGTTGATTTTCGGGTTTGCGGTTGCTATGCTCTTCGGCGGGATAGGTTTTATATTCGATATCTACACCCGTCTGTCGTGCTCGTTCAACGAACGAGCCAATCTGTGCAAAGGGCACATCCCGGTCTTCTTCGCCGTGGAAGATGAATAGGGGTGCTTGAATGCGTTCAACGTAGCTGACTGGAGATCGTTCGGTGGCGCGTTCAATCCGTTCATAAATCCAACCGTCTACCAACCAACGGTCGTAATAGCGCACCTCGGTTTGGGACTGCTGTATGCGCCAGTCGGCAATCGCGGCCCCGGCCACGGCGCAACTGAAATCATTAGGGGCCTGAGTGATGGCCATGAGGGTCAGGTATCCCCCCCAACTACGACCACCCACGCCGACGCCGCGGTTGAGGTCTATATCAGGCAACGTTCTAGCGAACCGGCCAGCTGCCAACACATCGTTCAAATCGTTCCTACCTAGACCATCGCCAGAGACAGCGGCCATATATGCAACACCGTGCCCTGTACTGCCCCTGAAGTTGGGGATGATCACGATATACCCTTGGTTAGCCAGCCAGGAATGATATGGAGTGAAATCAATACGTGCGTCCATGGTCGGGCCGCCGTGAATCCAGATAATCGGTGGATAATGTTGGCCTTCTTGATAGTAAACCGGCCTGTAGATCAACGCAGGTATCTGCATGCCTTCATTGTTCGGTATCCAGACTTCTTCCGGAGCGCGCAGTTTTCGCTCAAGTGCAAGCGGTGCGCTCCAAGTCAACCGTCTGGCTTCTCCGCCATTGGCAGGAGCAACCCAAAGATCACCCGGCTCTGTGGGGCTGGAGTGCCAGTAATATATCAGCCCATCTTTAGTCCAAGCCAGGGGCGAATTGAGTCCAAGATGTGTGGTCAGCCGTTTCGATTTTTTATCAGAGAGTGACGCAACCCATAAATCGTCGCCGCTACCTACTTGTCCTGCCCGGGACGCATATACTACTTGTCCTCCTTCCGGCGAGAGGCGGAAAGCGTAATCGTCCCAATCGCCAGATGTCAAAGGTTTGGGGTCTCCACCCTCTGCTGTGGCAATCCATAGTTTTGCCCACCCAGAGCGATTGGAACGCAAAATGATACTTGCCCCATCTGGCGTCCAGACAGCCACAGGCTTTTGGTATTCGTAGTTGTCCTCCTCCCAAAGCGCGAGTGTTTCGCCAGTCTCAACATCTACCAGTCTGATATTACCTACCCATCCGTTCTCACCACGCGTTGTGATTAATATCTTGTCACCATCAGGCGACCAATCCCATCCGATGATGTAACCGTCCATTCGAAATAACTCACGCTGTAGCCGGCCATCCACACTAACCAAGCGAAGCATGGTTTGGGATTCTTCCCGAATGGCGAAAAGAATAGAATTGCCATCCGGTGACCAACGAGGGTAGCCTAAATAAGCGTCACCTGCAACCACGGTACTTGTAGCCTGGACAGCTGGAGGATGATAAAGCCCCCCCTTGTACAGGGTCCGTAGTCGGCCACCGACAGAAGGCATAATCTGCAATCTTTCTTCGTGTTCGAAGGCCAACCACTTTCCATCTGGCGACCAGACGGCTGGGTTGAAGAAATTACCGGAATCCGTTAAGGGTTGTGGATAGATTCCTTCGCTTGAGATAAGGCACAAATCAGCCAGTGGGGTTACGCGAATCTTTCTGTGATCCTTCTCGGCAATTTCCTCGACATTCTTATCACGCTGGAGCACAAAGGATAATCGCCGACCATCCGGCGCGAGTTGATAACCGTAAGTTGCCTGACGGGGATAAATCTCATTCAGAGATAACTGGTATTCGGTGATAGACATCATGCTGTTTCCTCCAATTAGCCGAGCGAACGCAATTCCATTGCTTTCAAGAAATCTTTGCTGGTGGTGTAGTAATATGGCCGCCAGTCTGAAACCAGGTGATTATCAGCTCGTCGTTGTTTATATAGTCGCCCGATGACTTCCCCACTTCCATCACGAAGCAAATAAAAACCATGACCTTCGTACATCTTGCGTGCTTCGTTGGGAATTTCCTTGTCAAACAAGTCCCCCACCTCCGCGGTGTTCAGTGTGAACTCCTGGTAGCCAGCCCAAATGGCTTTGAGCATCGTTAGTTCAAAGAAAAAGGAACTAATCCTACTACCGCGGGTGGCTGATATGCGTCCAACTTCGCTTATGTGATAGGCTCGCCCTACATCTCTTACACTTTTCAGTTTTTCCCATTCATCGTAAGCATATAATGGCTTACCGCCCGCCAATGCCACTACATGGTTTATTTCGTCTATGGCAATAAAGCAATCCCTCAATTCACTCACAGCAGTCTTAGCTTCGTCAGGCGTCCATATCTCCCGGTACGCATTGGCATAATACCAGATTGTCTGATAGGTATGAGCAGCACTTTCAATATATTCGTTCGCCAATGATTGAATCGCGAAAAGTCTGCCAAGAACTTGAAAAACAAATCGATCAACACCGTCGGATAGAGAGGAATAAATAAAGGCGCTTCGCTCGCGATCCGCGTCCAATCTATCAACAGCCACATCTTCGCACCACAGTGGATAGGAAAAGGATTCTGGTTTGTCATCACTGGCCATGTTGCATTTCCTTTCCAGGCTTTCCTAACATTACCACTGCAACTGTAATTCCAATGAATATCATCCAAAATTCAGGGATATCTACCAACCATACGAACGCCGGGCTTTTGGTAGCGCGTCCAATTAGACTAGCGGTAAAGATCAGAGTCGCAATTCCGCTTCCGGCCAACGCGGAACGATATATCGCTGCCGGTGAAAAGCGTAAGCCATAACGGTGTTCAATTAAATACGCCATGAAAGGAATGAACGCACCAGCGACATAAATGGCATAAAACGACACCATTAATCCAACTATTGTTAACCCCATGAGCGCGACACCTAGAGCGATTCCTGCATTGATCCAAGCCGCAACATTCAACTTTTTATAGAATTTTGGCATGAAAGGTGCGGATTGAAAGCTACGGATCAGCGCCCGATTCAGGCCGCTACCTGAATTGATAGCCACAAGCATTAGACCAATGACAAGGATTAACCCGCCACCGGGCAATATCTTGTCGCCTATTGCAGAAATAATTAGTGGGATCGCATCTTTTCCATTAATCGTTTGAGCCGCGATAATATTTTTTTGCAGAGCACCTAATACAACTCCTGTCGGCAAGAATGCTATCGGAATTAGTGCGAGGCCCGCAAGTAGAGACCCGCGAACAGCAGACGCCTCTGATTGTCCACGGACAAGTACCTGCTGAAAATCCATGCCAATTAATGTTAGAAGGATGGTTGTTGTAGCAATGCCCAACATCCGCAATGGGGAATTGGAGAATATGCTCGGAATAAAAGCACCAGCTGATGTTATGTATGTAGAAATTCCTCCTAACTGCCCAAGACCGACGAGCAACGCTATTGTGCTAATGACTAGAAGGGTTCCAAATATCCATGCACTATCCTCTAGAGGTTTTGGACCTAAGATCGCAATAAGAATAGCCATCAACACGATAGCATAGTTGGCTGGTATCCCCAATACACTCAAGGCATAACCAGCACCTACCATTTGACCTGCCATGACCCCTATCATCCATATCCATGATAGGAAGTTAGTCAGGTGGCGGACGGTTTCACCATATCGATTCCCAAGAAGGTCCCAAATCGGCTCTTGTTCCCTCCAATAGAAACCAGCAAACAAACTAAGTGCTAGTAATCCAAAGCCGGCAGCAAGGGCATAGACCGCTCCGCTTGGCCCATAAAGATAGGTTTGTTCACCTGTCCCCAGGATGAAGCCCATCCCATAATGGAGAGAGACAAGGCCAACAAATATGCCCGCTGTCGTAACCGACCTTGAGGAGTTCATATTTACGGTGGATTTACGCTAGCCATTTCTTGATTAAATCGGATGCCTGATTGGCAAGAACAGTTTCCTGTTGCTTTGTACGGAGATTGCGAACAGACATCATGCCTTGAGCAACTTCATCGGGACCAAGTATTACAACAATCGGAATGTCTTTCTTTACTGCATAACCAATTTGCTCACGGATGGGATCGGGATCAAAATAAATCTGTGTTCGCAAGCCGGCCTGCCTCAGATTAAAGGCTGCCTTGATAGACTCATCTACCAATTCTTGTGCGAAGGCTGTTATCAACACCTGTGTGGCAGTCTTACCTATGGAAGGTGGAAACATGTTTTGTTCTTCCATGACCACAATAATACGCTCAATGCCAATCGTTGTTCCAGTCGCTGGTAAGCTTTTATCTGTAAACATGCCCACCAAATTGTCAAATCTGCCTCCGCCAGTGATACTTCCTACACCAGCCTCATCAACGATTGTTTCATAGATTGGACCAGTATAATATTCCAATCCTCGCGCCATGGAAACATCAAATTTTATATAACGTTCAGGAACACCAAGTAAATTCAAATATCGTAACATTTCCTCAAGTTCATCTATCCCTTCTGCAGCTTCCGGGTAACTTGCCAAACGCACCCGCAACAAGCCAAGAACCTTTTTATTATCTCCTTGGATTTTCAGTAGTGAGAGAAGCTGGTCGACTACATCTTCCGGTATTAAATCAACTTTCGAACCATAAACCTGTCTGAGAATCGAAGTTATTCCCGTTACCAGTTGGCTTGCCCTTTCCTGAACACGATCTGGATCTACAGTTCCTTGCGTTTCCTTGGATAATATACTAGTTAATTCTTGATCTACGGCCTTAACCAAATCCTCCGGGAATGGCACAAGTCCTTGATCTCCAGCGCCAGGAATTTTCTCTTCGCGCAAACGACTTGTGATCTCTCCAAGCTGTATTTTTCCCTGCAAGTACAAACGTGCAATCCGTCCAAGCGATTCATAGATGGGATCAGGAAGTCCTACAGCCAATAACTCCTGCTTTACACCATCGACACCAATTTTAGACACCTTATCAATTGACTGGTACAAGCCACGAAGCAGGCTTTCGGGAACACCAGCAAACTGCCCAATTCCGTTCAGGATTTTTCGGTTGTTGATGTTGACAGCAAATTCGCGAAATCCTAATCGATAAAGGATTGTGTAAATGACTGCTACAGTCTCGGCGTCACCAAGCATACTACTACTGCCAACTGTATCAGCATCGCACTGATAAAACTCTCGATAACGGCCTTTTTGAGGACGATCTGCTCGCCATACAGGGGCAATATGATATCTCTTGAATGGTTTAGGAAGTTCAGGATACATTGCAACGACTCGACATAAGGGCACAGAGAGATCATAGCGAAGAGAAAGTTTCTCTTCTCCCAAACCATAGGAAGTGGAGTAAATTAATCTCTCTGCTTCGCTACCATACTTACCCTTAAGCGTTTCTTCGAGTTCGATAGCAGGGGTCTGCAGGGGCTCAAAACCAAATTCTTCAAACACTGACTTGATTACGTCAATTACGTACTGGCGACGCACCATTTGTTCCGGTAATATATCGCGCATACCACGCGGAACACGAGGTTCAACTTTTTTGTCCATTTTCAAAATTCCTTTGTTTGCAAAATTTAAAATAAGAGCGTGGAAAAGGTTTTCCACGCTCAGGGTTACAGGAAAATAGACCAAGTATCAAAGCATGTAACTGTCAAGGAATTCCCTGAGCGTGGTTTTGGAAGAAATGATGAGCATGGTGAACGTGCAAACCAAAACAGGCCGTCTTTTGAAGGCTGACAGTACTTAATATTTCCGGTATCACGGAAGGTATTCGCATTGCTTGGATATTCCTTGACTAGGATTATACATGGAGATTGCATCTCGTCAAGTCCTTTTGCAAAGAATGTCGGAAGAATCACTATCGAACGAGGGGCGTTTCCATATTGTCTTGGTTAGTTACTTTGATGCAAACATCATATCAAAGGTTATGCACGCACAGGCAATTCCAGACCTACAGATTCGTATACTTGAGTTACAAGGTCACCATCTCGTAAAAGCTGAGTCATTCTCAACACATAAGGTTGAAGAAAACG
>Ga0100396_1001651_pt1 | contig 14531 bp, 10 predicted proteins | sample CryGeymeta201520_FD_81551 | JGI IMG/M metagenome (GOLD analysis project Ga0100396, IMG submission 81551) | Groundwater microbial communities from Crystal Geyser aquifers in Utah, USA - Crystal Geyser metaG 2015-20 | ecosystem: Environmental > Aquatic > Deep subsurface > Groundwater | place: USA... | reverse complement strand
GGCAAGAAAGGGTGGCTTGGCGTTCGTTAGAGAGGGCAAAATGCGGTTGGCACGGGAATATAATGAAAAGTGCCAGCCTCGCAGAAATCGGGTACACTGTACCCAGCCAAATAGTATAGTATACAGGAGGCTGGCCCATGCAGTGTACCACAGAATGGCAGAATTGTTATCGGCAATGGGATACCCTGGCCCGCATGGTGGTCGTCTTGAGCCTGGTGCTATTGGCTCTGGGCGGGCTGACTTTGGAGAGTCTGAACGGCTGGCTGGCCTATCCACCGGTGGTGGTGGCGGGGTACGCGCCTCGGCGGCGGCCGGCCCGGCGCCGGGCCGGTGGGTGGGGTTTCGATTGGCGGAGTGGGTGGAGGTGGCTGCGCGGCAGTTGGGTATTGCCGCTGCTGCGCAGCGAGGTATTGTTGAGTTTGGTGTGGCTGAACCGGGTCCAGGGCTGGGAGTGGCTCAGCCTGTTGCCGTGGGTGGCGTGGCTGTGGCAGGGTGTGGGGGTAATGTGGCCCGGTTTGGGTCGGCAGCCGGTGTATGCGGGGCTCGGGTGCGTGTGGGTGCGGGCGAGTGGGCTGGCGCTGGTAGGGCTGGGGCTGGCCTGGGTCACGGAGCAACGCCCGGTGGTCGGCGGGGGGTGGCTGGGGGCCCTGGCGCTCGGGGTGGAGAGCGACCAGTCTGAGGTGGTGGTTGAGGAAGATGCGGCCGGGGTGTATCATGTGCAATTGCGGGGCACGTTTGAGCTGCACGTAGATGGTCGGGTTGAGTTTGCCAAGCGGCTGTTGGCGATCTTCTTGGGGTTGTTAGACGCGCCTGGGGCGGGGCGGGGGAGTCGGCGGACGCGGGACGGGCGGATGCCGTTGGTGCGGCAAGAGCAGTTGGCAGTCTGGTTCGGGGTACCCCAACCGGTGATCAGCCGCTGGTGCGGCTACTGGCTGCGGCAAGACTGGCGGTGTCTGCTGAGTCAACGCTGGGGGGAGGTGCTGACGCAGGAAGTGCAGCAGCGGATCATTGCCTGTTGGGTGCTCTACCCCTGGTGGTCGGCCCAGCAGGTCTGGCAGCATCTGCAAACCCAGGGCAGCGCGATCACTCTCAATCAGGTCAAGCAAGCCGGGCGCGAGAGCGGCTGGACGGCTCTGCGGCAGACGCTGACGAGCGTGTACCGCATGGAACCTGAATCCTTTCGGCCGCGGGACGAGTGGTTGACCCGCCAGTTGCTCGCCCAAGTGCAAGGCCTGGTGGCGCAACTGGAGGCCGTAGGCGGTCTGCCGCCAGAACAACAGGTGGCGCTGGCCGATTTGGCGCCGCTGTGCGCTGAGCTGGCGCTGCGGCCGGCCGAGCCCCGCCGGCCGCTGCCCTGGGTGTTGCAACTAGAGCAGCTGTTGTTTGGCCATTGGCAGCCGGTCGAGGATGGCCGTGTCCAGTGTATCTACTGTGGGACGCACGCCGTGTCGCGCAAGAGCCGGCAACCGAAGCTGAAGAAGTACGTAGATGCCCAGGGAGCGGTGCAAACGGTAGAGGTCTATCGCTATTACTGCCACAACTCCGAGTGCTCCTACCAGACCTTCACCGACCTGCCGGCCAACCTGTTGCCCTACTCGCCCTGGCCGGTCGCGCATCACCTGGCGGCCCTGCAATTGTACGAATGGTCGCATAGCGTCTATCGCTGCACTAGCCAGATGTTGGGCGTGAGCAAAATGACCGTCTACCGGTGGGTGAGCGGCTTCGGCTATGACCTCTTGCCGGTGGCGGCGCTGTTCGGTGTCGTGCGCGCCAGTGGGGTGGTCGGCATTGACGAGAAGTATGTCCTGGTGCCCAAGGCTTGTGGTGAGCGAAGCCGAACCAATGACAAACCGGAAAGCGACATGCAGCGCTGGATGTATGTCTATGTGGCCGTGGACTGTTACACCTACGACCTGCTGCACATCGAGCTCTACCCCTACAACACCAAGGAGAGTGCCCACGCCTTCTTGCTGGCTCTGCGCGCCAAAAGCCTGCCCTGAACGCAGTGAAGGGGCTATCATCCGCGCGTCATCGTCACCGATCTGCGCGGGGACTATGAGGGGGTTATCGCGCACGTCTTCCCCAAGGCGGTCCACCATGAGTGTATCTTCCATGCCCTACAACAAGTGCACGCGCACTTCAAAGAGGTGTATGGCCGCCACTATGCCCAGACTTGCCCGCAAGCGGACATGCTCCGTGCGGCCATCGACCGCATCTTTGACGCGCAGACCAAACGCACGGCCCAAGCCCGCTACGACCAGGTCATGGCCCAACGGCAGACCTGCGTCACCGAGACCCCAGCCGCCGAGGTGATCTTTGCCTGCCTGGAGAATCACTGGCCGCGCCTGGTCAACGCCATCGAAAGTCAGCACATCCCCACCACCAACAACGCCGCCGAGGAAGTGATCCGCATCTTCACCCAACACTACAAGACCTTCTGCGGCTTCGAAAACGTCGAGTCGGCGCGGCGCTATCTGGCGGTCTTTGAGAAGGTCTATCGCTTTACCCCATTCTCTGATGACGCCCAGGAACGGGTTCGGGGCAAATGTCCGCTGGAACTGGCAGGTTACGAGGTGCGCAAGTTACCTATGGCCCAGCTCTTCCGGGGCCTGGCGCTCCAGTGGCCGGCCTCAGCCTTCCAGGAGGTTGTCCCCGATGTGTGACGGTCGCCCGTGCGCGTTTGCCAGCCCAAATCGCAGGCGGTATAATCGCCACAACGTTGACCCATCTCGCTGCGCATCACGTCAACCAACCCACAAGCCAGCCAACCAACAAACCATTTTCGGAGTCAGCCATCTTGAGCCTCAACCATCGCCCACTCATCGGCATCCCGGCCGGCAGCCTGGAGCCTTCACCCGCGGCCGACGCGCCGTACTTCCAGTTCAACGGCAACTACACGGCCGCGCTGGCCGCGGCAGACGCGATCCCAGTCGTGATCCCGCCCAACCTCCCGGAGGGCGCCCTGGTCGGCCTGTTCGAGCGGTTGGACGGGCTCTGTCTCGCCGGCGGGGCGGACGTAGACCCGACCCACTACGGCGAGCCGCCTCACCCCGCGCTGAAAAAGGTCGACCCGCCGCGCGATCATTTGGAGCTGATCCTGGCGCGTTGGGCGCTGGCCGCCGATCTGCCGATCCTGGGCATCTGCCGCGGCATCCAACTGCTCAACGTGGCCGCGGGCGGCGCGCTCTATCAGGACATCGCGGCGCAACTGCCCGCCGCGGGCAAGCACGCGTTCAAACTGTCCGAATCCCCGTGGGAGCGGCCGACCCACGGCGTCCGGTTGGCCGAGGGGAGCGCGCTGGCGCGCATCGTGGGCCAGCGCGACCTGCTGACCAACAGCTTTCACCACCAGGCCGTGAGCCGGCTGGCCGCTGGCTTCGTGGCCACAGGCTGGGCCGCCGACGGGGTCGTCGAGGCGATCGAGGACCCGACGCGGCGGTTCGTCGTCGGCGTGCAGTGGCACCCCGAGGCGATGGTCGCGTCCAATCCGCTCGCGCGGCGGCTCTTCGCGGCCTTCGTCGAGGCCTGTGCGCGACGCGGGGTGACACGGGGGGAAGATGCGAAGATGAGGTGGCAAGGGTGAGAAGCACAAATTCGAAATCCGAAATCGGCCATCGGCCATCGGCCATCAGCCATCGGCCATCGGCCATCAGCCATCGGCCATCGGCCATCGGCCATCAGCCATCAGCGATCAGCGATCAGCGATCAGCCATCAGCCATCCGCCATCGGCCATCGGCGTTTTCGATTCCGGTGTCGGCGGGCTGTCGGTGGCGCGCGAGATCATGCGGCAACTGCCCGGTCACCCGATCCTCTATCTGGCCGACCAGGCGCACGCACCCTATGGAGGACGCCCACTGGCCGAGATCCGCACGTTGTCCGAAGGGATCACGCGCTTCCTGCTGGCGGAGGGCGCGGGGGTGATCGTGATCGCTTGCAACACCGCGTCCGCGGCGGCGCTACACTGTCTGCGCGGGCAGTTCCCCGACGTGCCGTTTGTCGGCATGGAGCCGGCGGTCAAGCCGGCCACGGCGCGCACGCGCAACGGACAGGTCGGCGTCATCGCCACGGCCGCCACGTTCCAGGGTGAGCTGTTTGCCAGCTTGCTGACGCGCTTTGCGAGCGACGTCACCGTGCACACGCAGATCTGCCCCGACCTGGTGCCGCTGGTGGAGGCCGGCGAGCTGACCTCGGCCCGCGCGCGGGCGGTCGTTCGGGGCTACCTGACTCCCTTGCTGGCCGCGGGCATCGACGAACTGGTGTTGGGCTGCACCCACTATCCCTTCCTGCGGCCGCTGATCGAAGAGGTCGTCGGCCCGGAGGTCGAGATCATCGACCCCACGCCGGCCGTGGCGCAGCAGACCGGCCGCGTGCTGGCGCACCGCGGCCTGGCGGTCACCGGGCCAGCTCCAACGCACCGCTTTCTCACCACCGGCGTCCCGGACCGGTTCCGCGCTGCGCTGTGCGATCTGTTGGGGCTGTCGGCCCCGGTCGAAGCCGCGGGCTGGGACGCTGCCGGCCGGCTGGGTCTGGTCTCCCCACTGTAAGGCGCCGCGCCGCGCGCCATCGGAACTGGCTGCTGGAAGCTGGATCGGTGGGAGCCTCGCTTTTTCCTGGTGGCACGGATCGGGGATGTGCTGGTGGGGGCGGGCGCGCTGGTCATCCAGGATGCGCGGGACGGGCAGATTGTGCGGGTCTCGGTGGACCCGCCGCACCGCTGCCGCGGGATCGGCCGGGCGCTGGTGACGCGACTGCTGGATGCCGCGCGGGCACGCGGGTTGACGCGGGTCTGGATGGAGACCAACGACGACTGGCACGCCGCCATCGCGCCCTACCGGCATTATACACCACAGGCGGTATCTTCTCAATTCTGCGGGGGCAGATCACCTGCTGTGGCCGGTCTCCTGACCGAGCCACGGGTGGCTCGGTCAGGAGACCGGCCACAGCCACCCCGAGTCATTGAGACGATACCACAGGCGCAACCAAACGCAGATCTCTGCGTAGAGAGTGGTGTTGACGAGACCAACGTATCGTGTGAGCCAGGAGGGAGGCAATCATGGAAACCAAGAAGTTGTATCGCAGTCGCGACGACAAGATGATCGCCGGTGTGTGCGGCGGGTTGGGCAAGTATTTGCATATCGACCCGACCTTGCTACGGCTGATCTTTGCGCTGCTCGTCGTGTTCGGCATCGGCTCGGGTCTGCTGGTCTACCTGATCCTGATGATCGTCGTGCCGCTGGAGCCCGTGGTGTCGGCCGCTGCTGTTTCGGAGCGGGTCGAGGTCGCTGCGCCGGACGCTGCGCCGGTTGTGGAGGAGTGAACGATGGATCGCGCAACTAGATCGGGCCTGGCAGCCGGACTCGTCCTGATTCTGGTCGGGGCGGTGCTCCTGGTGGGACAACTGTTCCCTGGGTTGTGGGGGTGGATGGGGCCGTGGTCCTGGCCTCTGATTGTGGTGGGGGTCGGCGTGGCGCTGCTGGTGATCGGCCTGGTCTCGGGGACGCCGGACATGGCCGTGCCCGCCTGTATCGTGGGGGGCATCGGCGTGCTGCTCTACTGGCAGAATGCGACCGGCAACTGGGCGAGTTGGGCCTACGCCTGGACGCTGATTCCCGGATTTGCCGGCGTGGGCGCCTTCCTCAGCGGTCTGCTGAGCGGCAAGGGCAAGCTGATGCGCGACGGCGCCTGGAGTGTGCTGATCAGCCTGATCTTGTTTGCCGTCTTCGGGTCGTTCCTGGGCGGGCCGGTCTTCTTGGGGCGGTATTGGCCGGTGCTGCTGATCCTGTTGGGCGTGCTGCTGCTGGGCCGGACTGTCTTCCGCTGGTCCAAAGAGTGAGGCACGTCGATCAAACTCGGAGGGTTCTCATATCTTTGGACGCGAAAGTCCCCGGCTCTCGTAGGGTGCCGGGGACCTGGTCGTTAAAGGAGCTGGAGCGCCTGAACTCGCCTGCTTTCACGCCAACTAACCCAGAACACCAGGCCGGCGGTGGAGACGGCAGCCAACCGGAGCAGCGAGTTGTTGGCCATGAAGAGCGCCGCGGGAATGGTGACCGCGGCCATCACCTGGCCAAATGACGAGACCACGGCCGTGGCCTGCCGCTGGGGCAAGAAGCGCGCCAAAAGCGCCGTGATCGCCCGCCCGCCGTCCATCGGGAACACGGGCAGCAGGTTGAACAGCATCAGCAGGGCATTGGTCGCGGCCAGCAGCACCAGCATGGCGGCTGGCGCTGAGGCATCCCAGCGCAGCAGGGTCACCAGCAGATCGACGAGCCTGTGCGCACCCGCAACACGCCACGCCGCGCACCCCAGTATCACTGTCGAGAGGGCGCTCACCGCCGGCCCGCCCAGGGCGATCCACAGATTCTGCCGAGGCGTCATCCCCACTTTGCTTTCCACCCGCACGAACGCGCCCAACCCGGACATCCGTACCTGCGTGATCGTCGCGCCGAACCGGTGCGCGGGCAGGATGTGGCCCAACTCATGCAACATCGCGCAGACGTGCAGCAGCAGCACGAACACGCCCATGAAGGCTGCTCCGCGCCACCCCGCGTCGTTGGTGATGTAGCCGATGTACGCAGCCCACAGGGGCAAGATCAGCGCGCTGAGTTGCACCCGGATCGGCGTCCCGCGCAGAGTGATGAGGGTAAACGGCTGCCGCTTGTGGTCTTTGACCAGCGATTTCAGCATAGCGTGTTGCCCCAGGGGAGAGGGAAGAACGAGATCGTGCCCGTCACACTTCGCACGACGCGCCTCAAAAGATTTACCACATCAGTATCGTACCAAAGTACCAGGTGTCAAAGCCTTTAGCTTACAGTTTGCTTACAGTTTGAAGTTGGTTTGAGCGTCGCGCGATGCATCCTCTTGTCACCAGTCCTGCGCTACGGAGATCGAAGCAGTCGGGATGGGCCGTCGGCCAGTGGGCACGAACGGTATTATTTCAATGTTTCGGGGCGAAGGCGTAGCGGCGGACTTTCCAGTCTGCCGTGTGGACAGGCTGGAAAGCCTGTTTCCACGTATGGCTCCCCGACTTATTGAGATGATACCACGAACGTTGAACTGAAAAGTCCTTGTGTTCTATCGGAGAATTCTCCTTGCCAGTTGTGCTATATTGTGATACCATGCGAGATGGTAGAGGGGGCAGACGAATGTCCACGTTCACCATGATCACCACAGAACAAGATCAGATTGTGGCACGCATCGACGCCATCATTCGCGAGTTGGAAGCTCTGCGAAGGCAACTCATGGATGCCAACACGAGGTGATGTCATGCAGATCACGTTCTCTCAGCCAAGGTCTGAGACTCAGATCCAACAGATCGTCGAAGCGCTGGAAACACTGCCGTCCGTCAAAGTGACCGAAGTCCATGACTTTGTGCGGTTTCTTCAGGGTTCTTACGCCGTGTCCGAGACAGCCGGCGCCGGCTACAACCGGAATGAGCAAGACACTCAAGATCCCCTGGCGGCGATTTTCATGGAAGAGAGACCTGCTCCGCCGCTGGCCCCGGCCGAGTTTGAGCGCGAAATGGTTGCGTTTCAACGGCTTGAGTCCGCGCTCGAAGCGCAGTACGGCGGCCGTGTCGTAGCCATCCACGGCGGCGAAGTGGTTGCTGTGGGCGATGACAAGATGGCAGTGTTGGACACCGTGCTCGCAAGCCTCGGACCAGTGCCCTGTTACATTGACCGGGTGGCGCCAGGTGTCCCCCGCCGCGTACGTGTTCCCTCAGCCTGGATAGCCCGATGATCGCCTACGACATCCGCCATGTGCCACCGGCGGCCGTTGTCCAGGTCATGATCGCCAGCGTCGTGCATGAACATCGCCGCGCGAGGGTCTCGGCGCTGTTGGACACCGGTTCAGATGTGACGGCGATTCCGCGCACGTTGGTGGAGAGACTACAACTCTACCCCATCAGTCACCTTGAAATTGAGGGGCTTGCGGCGATAACCACGTCAGTATTCTCATACGCCGTCCAGCTTTCCGTTGCTGGCCTCGTCATCTCACGGCTCGAAGTTGTGCTGACAGGGTTGGACTTTGTCGTGCTCGGGCGTGATGTGCTCAACCATCTCTATGTGCTTCTCAACGGCCCAGAACTAACCTTCGAATTGGCTACGACCGCTTTTGTGGCCGGAGCTTGATTCGAGACTCAACAACTTCAGCGTCGCGGTCGTATCCTCTGCGAACCGCGCGAGTCTGTCTCACGCGCTCGCTTTGCCTACCTCCGCTCCTGTGGTACAATGCCAGCCTGATTTCACGCACCACGGGAGGAGCACCCCATGTCCGAAAAGATCCTGGTCAGCGTTGCCTGGCCCTATTGCAACGGCGATATGCACATCGGCCACATCGCCGGCGCGTATTTGCCGGCCGATATCTTCGCCCGCTACCACCGCCTGCGCGGGAACGACGTGCTGATGGTGTCCGGCTCCGACACGCACGGCACGCCGATCACTGTGCGCGCCGAGGAAGAGGGCATCACCCCACGCGAGGTGGTGGACCGCTATCATCCGCGCAACACCGAGACGCTGCGCCGGCTGGGCATCAGCTTCGACCTGTTCACCGAGACCGACACCGAGAACCACTGGGCGGTCACGCAGGACCTGTTCAAGACGCACCTGGAGCACGGCTACGTCTATCGGGACAGCATGAAGCAGTTGTACTGCGTGGACTGCGCCAGGTGGCTGGCGGATCGCTATGTGGAAGGCACGTGTCCCTTCTGCGCCTCCGAGGCCGCGCGCGGGGATCAATGCGACAACTGTGGCCGCATCTACGACGCGATCGAGCTGGGCTCCCCGCGCTGCGGCTATTGCGGCGGCGCACACATCGAGATCCGGACAACCGAGCACTTTTTCCTGGATCTGGCCCGGCTGAACGATCCGCTGTTGGCCTGGCTGGATGATGGCAACAAGGAGCATTGGCGGCCCAACGTGATCAACGCCACGCGCGCCCGGTTGGAGAGCCGCGAGCTGCGCAGCCGGCCGATCACGCGAGACATCCAGTGGGGCGTGCCCATCCCGCTGCCCGGCTACGACGACAAGCGCATCTACGTCTGGTATGACGCGGTGATCGGCTATCTGGCGGCCAGCAAGGAGTGGGCCGTGCTGACCGGCGACCCGGCGGTGTGGCGCGCGTGGTGGCAGAACCCGGAGGCCCGGGCCTACTACTTCATCGGCAAGGACAACATCGAGTTCCACACCATCATCTGGCCCGGCATGTTGATCGGCTACGACGAGAGCCTCAACCTGCCCTACGACGTGCCGGCCAACGAATACTTGAACGTGGAAGGCCGCAAGCTGAGCAAAAGCCGGCGCTGGATGATCGTCATGCGCGACGCGCTGGACCGCTACGACCCCGATCCCTGGCGCTATGCGCTGGCCGCCAGCCTGCCCGAGTCGCAAGACGTCAACTTCACGTGGGACGAGTTCGTGCGTCGCAACAACGAGGAGTTGGTGTCCACCTGGGGCAACCTGGCCAACCGCGTGCTGGGCTTTGCGTACAAGCGCTTCGATGGCCGCGTGCCGGAGCCGGGTGAGCTGGACGCCGACGACCGGGCGCTGCTCGGCCAGGTGGCGCCGACCTTCGAGCGGGTGACCGCATCCCTGGATGCGGTCAAGCTGAAGGCCGCGCTGGGCGAAGTGATGGCGTTGGCGCGTGAGGCCAACCGCTACCTGAACCTCAAGGAGCCGTGGCAGCAGATCAAGGTCGATCCGGCCGCCGCGGCCACCTCGATCTACGTGGCGTTGCGGGTGATCGACAGCCTGAAGACGCTGTTCGCGCCGTTCCTGCCGTTCACCAGCCAGCAACTCCACGAGTACCTGGGGTACGACGGCCAACTGTTCGGGCGACTCTACATCGAGGAGGTCACCGAGACCGGGCGGCGTCACCTCGTGCTGCGTTATGACGGCAGCGATGCGTGCTGTGGCTGGGCGCCCAGCGAACTGACGCCAGGCCAGGCGTTGCGCCAGCCGCGGCCGCTCTACGTCAAGCTGGAACCGACCGTGGTGGACGAAGAGATCGAGCGGATGGCCGCGGGATAGCGTCGGCCATTTATATACAGAAAATTGTCCACAGTTGTCCACAGCATGAGGGCGGTTATCCACAGGATCGACCGCATCCTCCCCCGTTCGCATCGCTGCCCCCACCCGATAGTGGGGGTAGCGATGCGTCGTGCCCCCGAGGGCCGCACTACAGATTAATGGCAATAGCGCAAAACTCGCTACCCATTGCCTGTCATTCTGAGAATCCCGATGCCACGCGGTGGCATGTCTGCGGCAAGACACTCCAGCGCGGGTCATGCTGAGCGGGTCGACCAGCCGACGATCATCGCGGCCAACGTCCAGCGAAGCATCTCGTATCGGGAATTTCTGAGCAGCGGGTCTGCCCCAAATCTCTCGTAACGGCGTGGCACCAGCGAAGCCTGCCCTGAGTGCAGCGAAGGGGTGACAATAGTGAGTTTTGCGGTACTGCGATTAATGGCGTAGCATTTGCTCGGGTGATTTTGGTTAGAACCTCTTGACATCCTGCATCGGTCTGACATATAATATCACTCGGAAGCCTCCCCCCTTCCTTATTGTGCGCGCCTTTTCGCTGGCACATCTTTTCGCTACATTTTTATGGAAAGAGGGTGGACCATGTCGTACTTGCGTACGGCCGTGCTGCTTTTCCTCGCGGGTCTGCTGATCGCGCTTCTCGGCTCCCTCTCTGTGGTTGACGCGCAGACCCCCGGCCATCTCCTGATCAGCGAAGTGATGTACGACGCGCCCCAATCGGGCACTGACACAGCGTATGAGTGGGTGGAGCTGTTCAATCCCACGGCCGCGGCCGTCGACCTGACTGGTTGGGCGCTGCGGGACAACACCAGCCAGGACGCCATTCCCGCGTTCACGTTGGCGCCGGGCGAATACCTGGTGATCGCAGCCACCGCGGCCGGTTTTGCGCAGAATTACCCTGGCTTCAGCGGCAACCTGGTGACCCTGGAAGGCAGCATCGGCAACGGGCTGAGCAACACCGGCGACCGAGTGCTCCTGTTGGCGCCTGATGGCGCTGAAGTGGATGCCGTGAGCTATGGGAGCGACGCGAGCGCCTTCGATCCATCATGCCCGGACGTGGACGCGGGGTGGTCGCTGGCGCGCATTCCCACCTGGCAAGACACGGACAGCGCCGGGGACTGGCTGCCACAGGAGATCCCCAATCCAGGCGGGCCGGGCGCGGCGCCGCCAGCCACGCCCACGCCGAGCCCCACATCGACCACCACCGCCTCGCCCACCCGCACGCTCACGCCAACCGACACGCCAGCGCCGACCTTCACTCGTACACCCACTCCGACCTCGACCGCCTCTGGCACGCCGTCACCCACCTGGACTTTCACGCCGGAGCCCGGCGCATCCACGCCAACCGCCACACTGACCCCCACCTCCAGCGCGACCGCTCTCGGAGCGACCGCTACCGGGACCCAAACGCCGGCCGCGACGCCGACCGAGACGCTCACACCGGCGATCCTCCCGACCGTGACGCCTACGTTCACGCTGACTCCTGGTGCAACCGCGACGGCTGGGCCATTGCCGCGGGTGCGCTTGAACGAAGTGTTGCCGCGGCCTGATGCCATCGACTGGGATGGGGACGGCACGGCGGATGCCTACGACGAATTCATCGAGCTCTTCAGCCTGGAAGCGGGCGTGACCGACCTGACGGGTTGGGCGTTGGACGACATCGCCGGGGGCGGCAGCGCGCCGCACGTCTTCCCGCCGGGGACCATCCTGGGATCGGGCGGGTTCCTGGTGCGCTACCGTTCGGGCACCGGCGTGGCGTTGAACAACGACGGCGACACGGTACGCTTGTTGGCGCCGGATGGGACCGAGCTAGACGTCTTCACCTACGCCGGCCCAGCGCGGGATGTGAGCTACAGCCGGATGGTCGACGGGGTGGGCGCCTGGACTGAGACCTATCCGCCCTCTCCCGGCGGCCCCAACCTCCCTGCCACGCCCACCCCGACGGGAACACCCACGCCCACGTGGACACCCACGCCCACCGGGACGCCGACCCCAACCGCTACTGTCACCTGGACGCCGGCATCGTCCAGCACGTCGACGGCTTCGCCGACCGCCACGCCTTCTTCCACCGGGTCGCCCACGCCCACGGCATCCCCCACGGCCAGCACTGCCTGGCCAGGCGCGGTGGTCATCGACGAGATCATGCAGAACCCCAGCGCGGTTTCCGACGCGAGCGGAGAGTGGGTTGAGCTTTTCAACGCCACCGCCGCGGCCATCGACCTGAACGGCTGGACGATCCGAGACGCGGGGAGCGACAGCCACCGCATCCAGCACGGCGGCCCGCTCTGGCTGCCGGCGCACGGCTATCTGGTACTGGCGCGGCGGGCGGATCCTGCGGTCAACGGCGGCGTCCCCGCGGCATACCAGTACAGCAACTTCACTTTGGGCAACGATGACGATGAGATCATCCTGCTGGACGGCCAGGGGATCGAGATCGACCGGGTGGCGTACGACGGTGGCCCCGATTTCCCCGACCCGAACGGCGCATCCATGGCCTTGATCACACCGGACCGGGACAACGCGCTGGGCCGCAACTGGCGGTCGTCGTTCGAGAGCTGGCCCGGCAGCGCGGGTGACTTGGGGTCACCGGGGGTGGCCAACCCGGTCCCGCCGATCGGCCAGATCGAAGGCCACGTCTTCGAGGACCTGAACGGCAACCGGCGCCGCGATCTCGGCGAGCCGGGCATCCCCAACGTGTTGATCACCCTGAGCACCGGCCGGAGCCTGCGCACCTTCTCCAGCGGGTGGTATGGGTTCTATGAGCTGGCGCCGGGGGTCTACGAGGTGGTCGAGACCCAGCCCGCGGGATACACCAGCACCACGCCGGACCGGCTGACCGTCACCCTGGCCGCGGCCGAAGTGAGCCTGGGCCACGATTTCGGCGAAACGCGGCTGCCGGTTTCCCTCACACCCACCTCCACTGCGGGACCGAGCGCGACGCCTACGCTCGGATCTCGGCCGGCGCTTCTGCTCAGCGAAGTGCTCTACGATGCGCCGCAGACCGGGACAGACACCGATTTCGAGTGGGTCGAAGTCTACAACGCCGGGGCGGCCAGCGTCGATCTGACGGGGTGGGCCTTGCAGGATAACCAGGGGCAAGACGCCATCCCCGCGTTCACGTTGGCGCCGGGCGCATACCTGGTGATTGCGGCCAGCGCGGCCGGCTTCGCCCAAAACCATCCCGGCTTCAGCGGCGACCTGGTGACGCTGGAAGGGAGCATCGGCAACGGCCTGAGTAACACCGGCGATCGGGTGATCCTGCTGGCGCCGGACGGGGCCGAGGTGGACGCCATGAGCTACGGGAGCGACGCGGCCATCTTCGACCCGGCCTGTCCCGATGTCCCCGCGGGCTGGTCCCTGGCGCGCGTGCCTGCCGATCGGGACACCGACACGGCGGCGGACTGGCTCCCGCAGGCGCAACCGAACCCGGGCGGCCCGGGCCTGGCTGCCACTCCCACGCCGACCCCCTCCCCAACGCCGACCGCCACCGCAACCATGCAGGTGACCGCGACCGCCACCGCGACCGCGACGCGTACGCCCACACCCACCGCGACCGGCGTCCCGACCCACACGCCCACGCCCACCTACACGTCCGGGCCGCTGCCGCGCATCCGGCTCAACGAGCTGTTGCCGCGGCCTCACGCCGTCGACTGGGATGGGGACGGCGTCCTGGACGCCTTCGATGAGTGGGTCGAACTGTTCAGCCTGGAGACCGCCGCGGTCGATCTGGCCGGCTGGGCGTTGGATGACATCGCGGACGGCGGCAGCGGGCCCTACGTCTTCCCGACCGGCACGATGCTGGAACCGGGCGGGTTCCTCGTGTTCTATCGTTCGACCACCGGCGTGGCGCTCAACCAGGACGCCGACACCGCGCGGCTGCTGGCGCCCGATGGCCACCAGGTGGACAGCTTCTCGTACGCCAACCCGCGTTGGGATGTGAGCTACAGCCGGGCGGTCGATGGGATCGGCGACTGGATCGACGCCTACCCGCCGTCGCCGGGCCGCGCCAACCGCGCCGGCACGCCCACCCCCACCGGCACGCCGACCGAAACCCCGACCACCACACCCACGCCGACCCCGCTCGTCTACGACCGGGAAAGCATCCGACTCAACGAGGTTCTGCCGCGGCCGGCGGAGATCGACTGGGACGGCGACGGCACGGCCACAGCCCAAGATGAATGGGTCGAGCTGTTCAACCGCGGGTCCGCGCCGGTCGATTTGGCGGGTTGGGCGCTGGACGACATCGCCGACGGCGGCAGCGCGCCCTACGTCTTCCCCGGCGCATCTGCGCTCGGCGTTTCCCCCGCCGGCGTCGTCCTGGCCCCGGGCGCGTACCTGCTCCTGTTCCGCTCGCAGACCGGCGTGGCGCTCAACAACGACGCCGACACGGTCCGATTGCTCGGTTCTGACGGTGCAGAGGTGGACAGTTTCAGCTACGATCATCCCGCGGCCGATCGCTCGTACGCCCGCGTGACCGACGGCACCGGTTCCTG
>Ga0100396_1001643_pt1 | contig 14557 bp, 12 predicted proteins | sample CryGeymeta201520_FD_81551 | JGI IMG/M metagenome (GOLD analysis project Ga0100396, IMG submission 81551) | Groundwater microbial communities from Crystal Geyser aquifers in Utah, USA - Crystal Geyser metaG 2015-20 | ecosystem: Environmental > Aquatic > Deep subsurface > Groundwater | place: USA... | reverse complement strand
CGACCAAAAAAACTCCATAAATATTTATGGAGTTTTTTTGGCAGCCCCGGCGGGAATCGAACCCGCGATCTCCTGGATGAAAACCAGGTATCCTAACCGCTAGACGACAGGGCCAAAAAAAATTTCTAATTAAGTCGTGGTGGGTGCGGAGCGACTCGAACGCTCAACCAATGGCTTAAGAGACCACTGCTCTACCATTGAGCTACGCACCCAAATATTAAGAAGTAGCCCGGAACCAATCCGCCTGCGGCGGACTGCTCTACCATTGAGCTAGCGACCCTTACAATCTGGTACCCCAGGCAGGAATCGAACCTGCAACCTTCACCTTAGAAGGGTGCCGCTCTATCCATTGAGCTACTGGGGCTGGCGCCCTCGACAGGAGTCGAACCCGTAACCTCCTGATCCGAAGTCAGGCGCTCTATCCATTGAGCTACGAGGGCTTTTCGCTTTATTCAGAGTAAACCCCTTAGTTTCATTCAGAGTAAACTGGGGCGACTAAGCGGAATCGAACCGCTGATTGCAGTGCCACAAACTGCCGTGATAACCGTTTCACCATAGTCGCCATGTTTACAATGAACCAGTTGAATTGGAGCGGGATACCGGATTTGAACCGGCCTCACCACCTTGGAAGGGTGGCATACTACCACTGTACTAATCCCGCAAGCACCATAAAATTATAGCCTAAATCAGGCCATTTTTCAAGACCCACTATTATTATAACTTATCTTTCTTGCTATAATCAATTTATGACTGGGAAAGTTTCAATAGTATAAGACAATTACGCAACAAGAAAGGTTCTATGGTGTATAAGAAAAAGAGCTAACCGCGGGTTAAAAGATTTGAAAAATATCTGCTATAACATAATAGAAAATAAATTGAAGAAACTACACTGAATCAATAACATTGACTAGAACACTGTCTAAACCGTGTTATCAACAGTGTAAAAGACCAGTGTAGTTACTACACTTTTAATATTAAATCGGAGAGGAGAATGAGAACTAGATTTTGGTTGGCAGTAGCTGGAATAGTTTTACTGCTTACTTTTTTGTTGGGGTCAGTGGCTAGAGCTGAGACCCAAGCCGGTTCAACTGGCGGAAAACTAGCGGTCACTCCCGTTGGCTATGATGATATGGGCTCAGTGCTCAAAAAACTTGGGATCACACCGGATGAGATAACTTATGAACAGGCTGCGAATCTAGCGGAACTGGAGAAGTATGATGCTTTCTATATAAACTGCGCCGGAGAAGCTGAAGGCGCCAGCGATGAGGTGGTTTCAGCAATTAAAGAGTACGTCAAAAATGGCGGGGTTGTTTATGCCTCGGATTTCGCTGGTGGTATTATCAGCAAAGCCTTTCCCGGCAAAATAAATTTTTACAAGGGCTATGATACGGGCACTGGCAATGATATTTCCTCTGCCCATGTTGGTGCTACTGGCGACGTTACAGCTAAAGTAGTTGACAGCGGGCTGGCGTCAGTTCTGGGGAAAACTTCGGTGACAATTAACTATGATCTGCCAGCCTGGGTTGTAGTTGACTCTGCCGGCGCCGGAACGAGGGTCCTGATGACCGGAGATGTACCGATAACTTCTTATGATTTATCAAGCGCTGAAAGTGCAAAAACACTTAAGGATAGGCCAATGGTCCTGTCTTTTTCCGAAGGTAAGGGCGAAGTGCTTTACACTACTTTTCATAATGAAGCACAATTGACGAAAGATGTAGAGGCAATTGTTAGCTGGTTTGGCGTAAGAACTAAAGCTGGCAAACTCCTGACAGCGACTAGAAATCTTGTAGTTGAAGGTGATAATATCGCTCTTCAGGAAATCGTTGACAGTATCAACAAAGGTGACACAAAGACCTATTATTTTAATGCTACAGGGAAGGAAGATTTCAAAATTACTCTAAATTTTGGCGGTAGCACTTTAGCTCTCAGTATTACTGATCCAGATGGCAAAAAAGTTGCCTCGCAAGATGTTTCAAAACCGCCGTTCACAACTTCCGTTCCGGCGAAAGAAGGTAAATTCAAAATTGAACTCGAAGGCAAAGATGTCCCGGAGCAAAATTATTCATTTGTTATTCTGGCTTCCGGGCCGCGCGATGCTGCAGCTGACGAAATAATCGTCGGTCAAGCGACAACTTCAAGTGGGGGAGCGAAAACTGCGACTTCGCTCTGGCAAAGAATTCTTCATGGGGCTTATTGGGCGATCGGAATCGGCGTGGCAGTTGTTGTTTTGATTATTGTTTTGGTGATTGTTCTAATTGCTCGGACCTCACGGAAGAAAAAGGCAGCAGCACCGGCGGCGGAAGTAAAAACTGCACCGGCGGCGCCTGAAGCGAAAACCGAGGAGAAAAAAGAGTAGAAGTCAAACAATTAAAAAAGAAACCGACTTAGTCGGTTTCTTTTGTTGACGAGAAATAAAAAATCAGATATTATAAGTCAGAGGGAATTATTAATTTAGAAATCAATTCCGGCGAGGAATTATATGAAAGGCAAGGTATCCAGTGAATATAGCACTAATAGGTATTGCCGCCTTTGTATTGGGTGGCGGGGTTGGATTTTTAATCCTGCGATTCTTATCCGGTAGGCAGATTGACAGTGCAAGATCTAAAGCGGATAAGATTGTTTCTGACGCCAAATCCGAAAGCAAAGAAATTTTGATTGCCGCTAAAGATGAGGCCCTAAAGGCGAAAGAGGAAATCAAGAGGGAGTTAGGCCCTAAAGAAAAGGAGATTGCTGAGCTTGAACGGTCTTTGCGAGGACGCGAGATGAGTCTTGATCGGAAATTTGATCAGCTAGAAACCGAACGAAAAAATCTCCTGGGCAAAGAAAGTGAAGTTGAAAATCTGAAACAAACCCTAAGAGGTCTTCGGGCCAAGCAGGAACAAAGTTTAGAGCGTATTGCCAAGATGAACAAAGAAGAAGCCAAAGAAGTTCTTCTCTCTTTGGTTGAAAAAGAAGGCAAGGAAGAATTAGTAAAAAAAATTAAGGAGATAAATACTTATGTTAAGGAAGAAGCAGACAGCAAAGCTCGTGAAGTAATCGCAGCTGCAATCCAAAGATTAGCCCCGGAATTTGCGGCAGAGACTGCTATCTCCTCGGTTTCGATCCCCTCTGACGAAATGAAAGGTAGGATTATCGGTCGCGAGGGACGCAACATCCAGACATTTGAAAAAGTTACCGGGGTAGATCTGATTATTGATGATACGCCAGAGGTTGTTGTTCTCTCATCTTTTGATCCACTTCGCAGGCAGTTGGCAAAGGTTGCTCTTGAGAAGTTAGTCGTTGATGGTCGGATTAATCCAACAAGAATTGAGGAAGTTTACGACAAGGCCAAAAAAGAAGTAGCTGAAGATGTTAAAAGATCCGGCGAGGAGGCAGCTTATGAAGTTGGAGTTGCCGGACTTGGACCGGAAATTATCAAAGTCTTGGGTCGGCTTAAATACCGAACTTCTTATGGGCAGAATCAGCTGAAACACTCGGTTGAAGTTGCTCTGATTGCTGGGCTTTTGGCCGAAGAACTCGGCGCCCAAGTTAGTATTGCCAAAACTGCTGGTCTTTTGCACGATTTAGGTAAAGCAGTTGATCAGGATGTCCCAGGGAATCACGCGATTATTTCTGCTGACATTGCCAGAAAATATAAAGTTGATCCAAAAATTATACACGCAATCGAAGCTCACCATGAAGATGTTGAGATTAAAACCGTCGAAGCAGCAATTGTCCAAGCGGCTGATGCGATTTCTTCTGCTCGTCCTGGCGCCAGACGTGAATCATTAGAAACTTACATCAAGCGTCTAAAGGATCTAGAAAATATTGCCAATGTATTTCCCGGAGTCGAAAAATCATTCGCTATCCAAGCTGGCCGCGAGGTTCGAGTGATCGTTATACCAGAAGAAATTGATGATCTGTCAGCCGAGAAACTCTCCAAAGAGATTGCGAAAAAAATTGAAGCTGAAATGCAATATCCAGGTCAAATCAAAGTTAATGTTATCCGAGAAATTCGAGCTATTGAATACGCGAAATAAAATAAATTCTAAGCACTAAATCCTAAATTCTAAACAAATCCAAATGACCAAATTTCCAAATATTTTAAACATTGAAACATTTGAATTTCGAAAATTGTTTAGGATTTAGATATTAGAAATTAGAGTTTGAAATTTTTATGAAGCGAAGCACAATAAAAATTTTATTCATCGGGGACATTGTCGGCCGTCCTGGCAGAAATGCAATAAAAAACTTTTTGCCAGAACTAATTACAAGATACGGCATTGATTTTGTGATTGCTAATGGCGAAAATCTGGCTGCTGGCAACGGCATGACCTATGAGACCTACAAGGAAATGATTGAGACAGGCATTGATTATTTTACTTCAGGTAACCATATTTGGAAAAATAAAGATATTATTCCCCACCTCGATGACTCAGCTTTGAAAGTTTTACGGCCACTGAATTATCCAAAAGGAGTGCCAGGCCGGGGAAGCGCAATTCTTGAGAAGGGCAAAAAGAAATTTCTCCTAGCCAATCTTTTAGGCCGAGTTTTTATTGAAGAAGACCTAGATGATCCATTTCGCCTGGCCCAGGATTTTGCAGCCAAAAATGATCTACCGATTCTTATTGACTTTCACGCCGAGGCCACCAGTGAAAAAATCGCTTTCGGGAGATTCCTGGATGGTAAAGTCGCTGCGATTGTCGGAACGCATACTCATGTCCAGACCTCGGATGAAACAATTTTCCCCCGTGGCACTGGCTTTATAACTGATGTCGGGATGACTGGTCCAATTGACTCTGTTCTTGGCGTGGAAAAAGAGATCATTATTGAGAAGTTCTTGACACAACTGCCGGTATCACATAAAGTAGCAAGTGGAGAGGTAAAATTTTGTGGGGTGATTATTGAGATAGACCCAGAGAAGAAAATTACTACTCACATTGAACGAATTAATAAGAATTTAAATCTAGCAGAATAAGGAGGAGGTGAAAGGAGAGTATGAACAAAAGCGTACTGATTGAATCAGTAGCGAAAAAGACTGGACTCTCGCGCAGGGAGGCGACAGTGGGCATCGATACTGCTCTTAGCCTAATCTCTAAAGAGCTCAAAAGGGGCGGGAAAGTCACCTTAACCGGATTTGGTACCTTTGATGTTGGAAAGCGCCGGGCTCGTGTCGGAGTTAATCCTCGCACTGGAGCCAAAATCAAAATTGCGGCAACCAAAATGCCGCGTTTTCGCCCAAGTCGTTCTCTGAAAAAGGATGTAAGGAAATAACGCACACGGATTTTCCACACGGATTAGCACAGACAGCATCCGAAAATTTAGAAAAAATAAAAATCATAACTCAAAAGTCAAAACTAAAATAAAAGTTCTATATAACATAAAAGTCCGTCACAGGCGGATTTTTATGTTGAAAAATATTTATGATTAGTCCTGGAAATAGTTTGCTGTTCAAGAAAATTAAAATCCCTGAGCGAAATAATATCACCACAGGGATCGGTGTTGGGGGCTAGTGCGGTCTGCGGCCGATGATTTACTTGAGGAACCAGATGGCAACGGCCGCTAAGCCAATGCCGATGATCCTCTGTGGTGTAACGTCTTCCTTAAAGAGGAGGAATGCGCCAATCGAGGTGAAAATGGGAACCATGACGAAAACCAATGGAACTATTCGGGAGATGTCCCACAGCCCTTGGCCTGACCCGGCGATCAGGCGATAGAAAGCTAGAAGCCCGATACCATTGACAACGCCGGCGATCAGGCCGATGGCGATGCCTCTTGGGTCGGTTAGCGCGAAGTTATGGAGGAAGATGATCGGTAGCACGACCAGAAACGAACCGCCAGCCACCAATGTTGCCATCATCCATGGATTGACGGCAGAGTACCGCCCGATCAGGGGTGCGGCGGCCCAGAAAACCGCCGATACAAGACACAACAAGGTTGCGCTGTCCACAATAACTTTCCTTTCTGTCGGACAGAAGTTTCCCGTTACAGAGAATAATATAACCATTTAAAAATCAAAAAGCAACAAAAACAGCATCTCTGCTGCAACAATTTGTTTCCTTTCCTCACTTCGGCATCCACACTTCCGAAGTGCGGAAGGGGAAGTAAGGAATAATTGTGATGTGTTGGTGCCGACGGGAGGAATCGAACCCCCAACCTCTTCCTTAGGATGGAATCGCTCTATCCATTGAGCTATCAGGGCAAACGATGGGCAGGTCTATCTAGGCCAAAGGCTGATCCGCCTCTGGCGGAAAAACTAAAATAAAAGTTCTATATAACAAAAATCCCCCGGTTTACATTAAGCGAAACGAAATGGGGATTTTTGTTTTGAAATAAAGGTGCGCCGAGATAGCTATCTCGGCGCATGACATATCAAGGAAGGCGGGTCAAGCTCACTAGAAGACAAACTCGAGCTTCTTCTCTTTACTGCTTTCCACGATCACGGCTTGCTCCTGCAAACCACCGAACTGGGGTTGGACCTTGATGCGGTAATTCCCGGGCTTCAGATCAAAGGTGTGCGGAGTGACCTCGCCTGTAAGCCTGCCTTCAATGTAGATCTTGGCTCCCGGAGGATTTGATGTCACGGTCAGCTTACCTGGTTGGTCCCCTGGCTTCTGGAGCTTCACCCACATGAGTCTTGCTCGCCCCGAGTCCATCGACGAATCGCGCGACTCGCCGATACTGTACGTGCAGCGAATTGACGGTATGAGATTATCTGACAGTTCCAGTACGTGAACCTTGACGTCGCGACCACGACTATCGGGCCAGATGAGCTTGGAGCCGTCGGGAGACCAGGAAGGCCAGACAGCCCTACCGCTGTGATCGTTGTACCTCCAGTGTCCCCATTTCGAGCCATCCCTCGAGATTATGTACAGATCCCCAGCTATGATTACCGCAACACAACTGCCATCAGGCCTCCAACGTATCGGGGGAGACAACTTACAGCGGCCATTCTGATCCACGGTCTCTATACTCTTCGTGATAACCCGGACGTTCGCCATGCTTGGGTAGTCAGCCACGCAGAGGTCTTTGCCCCATCTGTAGACGATTGTGTCTCCTTGTGGCGACACTGAGGGCCAGAAGTACTGCAGAGTGCCAAACTCCCTCGGCAGGGCCCAATTGGTCCCGCTCCTCCCTCGGCACTCCGAAGACAATACGTTTAGAACATCTTGCTTAAGGTCGTAACTGGCTATCACGCTTCCGTAATGTCCACCGAACTGGAAGATTAGGAGTTCTAGGACGATGACGTTGGGGTTTGAGGTCCAGTCAACCCAACGGGCGCCCACTCTATACCCGTCGCGCTCGATCTCGCCGTAGCTCAGTTCTGAGTTGGCCCCAAAGAGCTTCTCGGGGAGTGAGATGTTTTTCACCACAATTCCTTGAGCAGTAAGGATGTCTACGGTCTTGGCTGGCATGATGTCGGTGTTGTAGGCTACATTGGCTATATAGATAGCGTCGGGTGAAACCGCTATAGATCCCTCGGACCAAGCGCGCTCAAACAGTAGATCCCATTGGACATTGGTCGGGGATGCGAAGCTGCTCGGTGATGTTCCCTTGTAGACCTGTCTGCCATCCAGGGTTAACAGACATTCCTCCATGTCTTGCGGTTGAATGCTGATGGTGGGAAGAGATGGGGCGGGTGACCCAGCAGGACGGAACTTTTGAACACGGCATCCCATATCCGCCACATAGACGTTACCCATCGGGTCAACAGCCACATCAATAGGAGTCTTGAATTGTCCATCCCCGCTACCAGTTGATCCGAACTTGGTGACAAACCGTCCTTCGCTCGTGAACTTCTGTACCCGGCCATTACCTGTGTCAGCCACGTAGATATTGCCTACCGCATCGATCCCTATCCCTGTGGGTGACAGGAACTCTCCGTCTTCAGTACCACGACTCCCTATACTGGCGACGAAAGCTCCATCGGAGGTGAACTTTTGGACACGATGGTTGCCCGCATCGCAGACGTAAACATTTCCGAGAGTGTCCACAGCTAGATCATTGAGGTCTCTGTTGAAATCGCCACTGAATTGTCCGTTCTGGTTCCCGGGTTTGCCCCATTGTTTCAGGATGTTCCCCCTGCTGTTCAGTTTGATGACTTCACACTGCCGGTGAACATAGATATCCCCACTCCGGTCCACAGCAATGCCTCCGTATAAACCAGACCACTGCGCTAGTAACTTCCCAGCGCTGCTCAGTTTCTGGACGCGGTTTTCCCATGGGTCGCCTACATAGATATTGCCATCCTTGTCCACGGCCAAACCATCAATCTGCCCGAACAGCATGGGAGCTTCCTTCTCTCCCCCGATGACCTGCAGCAACTTCCCTTCGGCGGTGAATTTGCAGATGCGATGGCCTTCATCCTCAGCGGTGTAAATCAGACCAGCGGCATCCGTGGTTATGCAGATCAGATCCGTGAACTGTCCTGGTCCGAAACCCGCTGTCCCCCACTTTGAGGTGAACTGATAGTTTTGGGCCACTAGTGGGTCTCCTTCAGAGGCACTAACAACATGGGACGATGTCGTCACCAGGATGATGGTGACGATCACCACCAGCAACTCAATGAGTGTGAAACTGCGTTTCATCGTACATTCCTCCTTAGGGAATGTTTGATTGCCGATCATTACACGATCGGTTACGGCTCCGAGGTGCTACCTGTGTTGTATCAAATCGTCAGAAAATGTCAAGAATTTTCTGCTAACTTTTTGTCAGGCAAAGATATTTAAAAAACAGCATTTCTGCTGATAACTTTCGAAACCATACTTATTTTCTGCTAATTTTTTACCTTCATTGCAAGAATCCCCTAATTTATATTGGTTGAAATGAAAACGAGGATTTTTTGCCTGGAGAAAGTCACATATATTTCACGATCGTGAAATATATGTGACTAAAAAATTGTAGATTAAAAATGGTTGTTGTTAGTTACAGGTGGAAAAATTAGCTATTAGGTGTACGATCGTACACCTAATAGCTAAAAATTGAAATCAAAAATTATTTTTGTTTGAGAAATTTTTCGATTAATTTGATATCCTCAAAGTCCTTTTTCCGCCCCATCTTTTTCTTCCAGCGAATTAAATCATCAAGTCGGACGAATTTATGACCAAAGATAATGTCGGCGTTAGCTAAAGTTTGGTCAAAATTTTCAATCAAAGTGTCTTTTGCCGGAATAAGATCAATTTCGCCAATTACAATATGGGAAAATTTTGGCTTTTGCCTTTCCGGATATTTTTTAGCCAATTTATTATAAATCTCGTCGTCGATCGCAACATCAAGATCATCAATTTCCCTTAGCCCCCTTGCAGCCAGTGGACCAGAGCCGTATATCAGATATTTGCCCCTTGGTATTCTTAGTTTTTCGAGTTTTTCTAGTAGTTGTTTGATATCCAAATTACTCATAGTGTTTATAATGGTACCCTCGACAGGAGTCGGACCTGTATTTAGGGCTTAGGAGTCCCTTGTTCTATCCGTTGAACTACGAGGGCATTTCACTCTGGATTTTAGCACAATTTTGGGATATAATAAAGCTAGCTGAAGCGGGGATTAGCGCAGCCCGGTAGCGCGCATCGTTCGGGACGATGAGGTCGGCAGTTCAAATCTGCCATCCCCGACCATGTAATATATACTAATGGCCAAGCATAAGGAGAAAAAATTTTACGGCGAAGCTATCCTTCTTCTAGCGGGCGTGGTCCTAGGTATTTTAGTGATTGTGCAAGTAAATATTATTCCGTCTCGTGTGGTCAATCCAATCGCTCCATATGTTTCGCTCAAAGAAACTCGAGAATCTCTTTATGCTGATCAAGGTAGCCTAAAAAATGAGATTAGCTCTTTGCAGGAAAAAATCAGTCAAATTCAAAAAGAAAATAAAAACCTGCGAATCTCAAAGGCTGATTATGATGCACTAAACTCCCAGAAAGCCCTTGCTGGTATGGTGGCGGTTTCTGGGCCAGGTATCATTCTAACCCTTAACGATTCTAAAGGGCCAGTTAGCGAAGATTCTATAGTTCATGCTGCCGACCTTCGCGATATCATTAACCTGCTATGGGGATCCGGAGCAGAAGCAATTTCTGTCAATGATGAACGTGTTGTGGCCTCAACTGCTGTTGATTGTATCGTTAATACGATAATGATAAACGACACAAGAATTTCGACGCCGATTGTGATAAAAGCTGTTGGCGATAGAGAGCAGATGGCAACAAGGCTGAATGATAAAGGCATTCTGATTGATATCCACAAGCAAGTTTCTGAAACAGGCTTGGTTTTCGATATTCAGACTCATGACCAGATCAATGTCGGAGCCTTTAAAGGCACACTGACTTCTGACATAACAGTGGGGAGCGACTAATGTTTAAGCGTCTTGATTACATTATTATTGGAATTACCTGTTTTCTCTTGGGAATATTTCTAGTTAGTCAATATTTGGCGGGAAAACAAATAAAAAAGATTATCCAGCCGGAAAACACAGAAGTACTGGCTTTGGAAGTCGCAAAGCTGACAAAAAATAATGCTGACCTGCGGCATCAAATTACAACGCTCACTTCTGATCTTGATAAATATCAAAACTCAAAAGAAGTCGCTCAGAAGGTCAAAAATGAACTTTCAACCCTTCAGTTGGTTAATGGGGAAGTGTCAACTTCTGGGCAAGGAGTGGTTATGAGAATTGATAAGCCACTTAGTCAGACACAGATTGTTGATCTTGTAAATGCGCTGCGAAATATTGGTACATATTTAATCTCAATTAACAATCAAAGAATCACTGCCAATTTTTTCATCCCGAATAACTATTTTTCCTCCCCCTATGAGATTAAAGCCCTTGGCAATAAGACTGTTTTAGAGTCAGCTCTGACGCGAAAAGGTGGAATTATTGAGCAAATTGCCGGCGATGATAAAAGTAAATTCGAAATAACCACCACTGATAATTTGATTATCCCCCAAGGTGAGCTGATTGAATTTAGATTTGCTAAAATAGAACTGTAACCACCTAGAAGAATGCGGTTTAACGCAACACGGCAAATAAGGCGGTCAATAAACAAGGAGTATATATGGACAACAGAATGAAAATTGAGATTTCGACTTGGACAATTCTTAAGATTTTTATTATCGCTGCGTTGCTTTTTTTGCTTTACTATGTCAAGGATGTAGTAGCCCTGTTTTTTATTGTCTTGATTCTTGCAGTAACATTTTCACCGATTGTCAAAACTTGGTCAAAATATCTTGGCCGGACACTTTCAATTATCGTCTTATTTCTAATAATTATTGTCAGCATCGGAGCTGTATTTTATTTAATTATTCCACCCCTGGTAACCCAAACAGCCCAATTGGCTAATAATATTCCGGCATATATCAGCAGAATGAATTTTGACAGTCTGCGGCCATATATTCCGACTATCAGAAATTCGCTGGAGAATTTGTCGTCAAATTTGGCGACAATTGGTACCAATATCTTTTCCTTTACCGCTGGCATAATTTACGGAATCTTTGCAATACTGATGATCTTTGTTTTGACTTTTTATATGTTGGCCGATGAAGTCAATATTAAAAAGTATATATTGTCATTATTTGCTCCGGAACATCGAGAAGCCGGCCTTGCCGTGATTCATAAAATTGCCGCAATTATCGGTTCCTGGTTTCGTGGTCAGATGCTTTTGTGTATTACGATTTTTGTTATTGATTTTATCGGGCTTTCGATTTTAGGCGTGCCGTACGCTTTAATTTTGGCATTAATTTCCGGAATTTTGGAAATTATTCCGACTGTTGGGCCGATAATTTCCGGCGCCACTGCCGCCCTAGTCGCTCTAACTGTTTCTCCTTGGAAAGTACTCTTTGTGATAATTTGGTATCTGGCTGTTCAACTTTTGGAAAATGTATTTTTGGTGCCAAAAATTATGCAGAAAGCCGTTGGCATTTCGCCAGTGATAATTCTGTTAGCGCTATTTGTCGGTGCAAAATTGATGGGTATAGTCGGAGCGATTTTATCGGTTCCGCTTGCTGCTTCACTTTCAGTCGTTGTTTTTGAGTGGCCAACGATTTCCAAAATGTTCTCGAAAGAATAACCACACTGATCTTTTATGCTGATCGAACGCTGATGAAAAAAGTAAAGCAGAGAAAATCAAAGAATCTTATAAATCGAAAAGCAAGGTTCGAATATACTTTTGTTGAGAGTTTGGAAGCGGGGATTGTTCTAACTGGCGAAGAAATCAAGGCAGTTCGGGCAAATAAAGTCAATTTGACCGGATCTCATGTTAAAATTATCACTGGTGAGACCTGGTGGGTTGGTGGGATTATTGACGTTCCAGTTGGAGATCGCCAGCGAACGCGAAAACTACTTTTGCACAAAAATGAAATCGCTAAAATTTCCGGTCAAACAATCGAAAAAGGCCTAACGATAATTCCGACAAAAATCTACTTGAAAAAGGGGAGAGCTAAGTTGCAAATCGCCTTATCCCGCGGCAAAAATCTCCACGACAAACGGGAAGCTCTCAAATCCCGCGACCTTGAACGAGAAGCCGCGGGAAAAATAAAGTACTAATCTAGTTTTTGAAATTTTGAAATTCGTCATTTCCAAACTGGCGAATTTTTATATTGGGGTTATAAGGGTGTTGACATTTACACAAGGATTTGTTACATTTGTCATATAAACATTACTATTCTAAATATGGCATATGAACAACAAGAGAGAAAGATTTATAAAACTGGCAGAATATAGAACCAATGAGGCGCTAAAACGTCTCAGAATTCTTGGTAATTGCTCCAACCGCAGTGCCTATGAATATTCTGAAGATGAAATAAATAAAATTTTTTCTGTAATTGAGAAGAAGACAAAAGAAATAAAATCAAAATTCCATTATCCAAAAGAAAAAGAATTTAAACTATAGGAGGACAAAATGAAACAATTAACCACAAAGGAAATAGTTTTATTCGCACTTTATTCGCTAGGTGGCTGGGAGAAGAGAATTCATACAGAAGATGTTGCCTTAAAGTGTTTTGAACTTGCTCCAAATAAATTTTCTTGGATAAAATTTCCCAAATACCCAGATCCTGCGCCAGCGCGTTTCGCCCTTGAAGCTGCGAAAAAAGCTGACGAGGGTCGCTTGGTAAAAGGAGAAAGTGAAAAAAAGAAGAGTATTAGTAATATTGGAGGATGGATGCTTACGCCTCGGGGTGTTTCATGGGTCAAAAAAAATAGAAAAAAAATCGAACATGTTTTGAGTCTTGAAACTTCTCCTTCGGGTGACCGTTTGCAATCTGATCGAAAGATAAAAGAACTAACTTCAAGTACTGCATTCCAGAAATTTTTGAAATTTGGAAACGATGCCAAAATTTCTCTTCCGGAATTTGCTGAATCATTAATTTGTACCGTTAACACCTCGCGGAATATACTTTTGGATAAAATAGAGCAACTACGATCTATTGCAGAAAATTTAAACAGAAATGATGTGGTGAAATATACTGAATTCATCCAAAAAAGAATAGATAATCAAGCAAAAGAGAATTATGAATAAAATATCTTCGACAACTCCGAATGTTCTCACCGCAACACCACGTTATGTTCTTCATAGTATGCAAAAGGCTATGGGTGGGAAAATTGAACGAGCGCTAGTTGAACTCATAACTAACGCGGATGACAGTTATAAAGAACTAGAAAAGGAAGGTTACGACAGTGTGGGCAGGATATTCATAGAAATTGCAAGAAAAAGAAACGAAACTACCACAATTAAAGTAAGGGATTATGCCCAGGGAATGAGCCGTGAAAAAATGAGGGAAAAGCTAAGTGTATTGGGTGCTAGGTCTTCTGGAACTGGCCGTGGATTGATGGGAAGGGGTGCTAAAGATGTAGTTGCTTTCGGAGATGTAACTTTCGCTAGTATTAAAAATGATAAATACAATTTTATGGAGATAAAATATGACAACGTTCTTTCCCCAGATTTTAAATTAGAACAAAACATGGATGATAAACTGAGATTGATGACTAAGATTCCGGAAAACGGCACAATAGTTACCATGTATGTTAAATCTACATTTAAAGTTCCAAATCATGATTCTTTGGTAGAAAATTTTGCTAAATATTATAGCCTTAGAGATATTTTTTCAAACCCTAAACGCGAGGTGATTATTCTTGATTCGAATAGCAAAAAACAAAGTAAACTTGTTTATGAATATCCGCAGGGTGAAATAATTTTTAACGAATCAATAACGCTAGATGATTACGATGAAGAACGAGTTTTTTTAACCATAAAAAAACACAATTGTCCTTTTGATAGAGATAATCTGCCGACACGAGAAGGGATATTGGTAAAAACCCCCAAGGCAATTTATGATTGTACATATTTTGGTTTAGAATCAGAACCCGATGCGTGGAAGTTTAGTGGAATATTAAATGCTGAAATTATTGACCGCTTGGCAAAGGAATGGGATGACGAAGAAGAGAAAAAAATTGGCCACACAGTGCGAAACCCGATATTTTTGGTTGATCCAGATAGAGATGGCCTCGCGCCTAACCATCCGTTTAAAAAGCTTCTTTGGGCAAAATGTCGCGAGATATTGAGTCAACAAATTCAGAAATATAAAAGCAATACAT
>Ga0100396_1001640_pt1 | contig 14574 bp, 14 predicted proteins | sample CryGeymeta201520_FD_81551 | JGI IMG/M metagenome (GOLD analysis project Ga0100396, IMG submission 81551) | Groundwater microbial communities from Crystal Geyser aquifers in Utah, USA - Crystal Geyser metaG 2015-20 | ecosystem: Environmental > Aquatic > Deep subsurface > Groundwater | place: USA... | reverse complement strand
GGGCCGCACGCCTCGGCCTCCAAACAACCGCGCTTGCCGCAGACACACGCCGCGCCGCCGGGCCGCACCACCACGTGACCGATCTCGCCCGCCATGCCGTCCGCGCCGCCGTAGATCCGGCCGCCCAGCACCCACCCGCCACCGATGCCGGTGCTGACAGTGACGTACAGCAGGCTCTGGCAGCCCTGCCCCGCGCCGTAGCGCCATTCGCCCAGGGCGGCCACGTTGGCGTCGTTGTCCACCGCGGCCGGCACGCCGAACTCGGCCTGCAGCAGATCGCGCAGGGGGGTCTCCTCCCAGCCGGGGACGTGGTGCGACAGGCGCACCAGGCCGCGGCCAGCGTCCACTGGCCCGCCGAAGCTCACGCCGACCGCGGCCAGTTGGCCGGGATGGCGCGCCAGCAGCTCGTGGGCCATGCGTAGCATGGTCGCCTGGTCGTAGCGGGCGTCGGCGCCAGGAGGCGAAAAGGTGCGCACATGCGCCAGCCACTGGCACTCCCCGGGAACGAGTAGCCCGGCAGTGTGCTTGGTGCCGCCGTAGTCGAGGGCGAGGAGAAGCGCCTGTGTCTTCGTTGCCATTTGCGGATACCGGTTTGGTCGGTGGGTTGGTAGATGGTAGTTAGCAGGTTGGTAAATCAGGAGATTGGTACGCGGTCAGTACTTGTTAAGAAACAAGTCCTGGGCACAAGCGAGCTCGGTCGGGAGACCGGCCCGAGCAAAGTGCGAAGTTGTTTCTCAACAAGTGCTCAAGTCCGAGCCTCCAATCTACCAAGTTACCACGTCCCAATCTACCAAGCTACTACGTCCCAACCTGCCAATCTACCACGCCCTAATCTACCAAGTCATTCGCCCAGCGCCAGAAAGATCGCGTGCAAAATCACCAGGTGCGCGTCCTCGATGATTTGCATCGAGTCGGTGGGCACGATCACGGAGACGTCGCAGAGGGGCGCCAGCTTGCCGCCATCCCGGCCCGTGAGCCCAACTCGCGTCAGTCCCATCTCCCGCGCCCTTTCCAGCGCGGCCAGCACGTTGGGCGAGTTGCCGCTGCCGGAGAGCGCGAGGGCCACGTCACCCGGCGCGGCCAGCGCGGCCAGCGGCCCGGCGAAGACGGCGTCGTAGCTCACGTCGTTGGCGTAGGCTGTGAGCATCGGGGTGTTGTCGCTGAGACAAAACGCCTTGAAGCGCGGCCGGTCCGGGTGCACCACGCTCTTGACCAGGTCGGTGACGATGTGCGAGGCGTTGGCGGAACAACCGCCGTTGCCGAACAGGAAGATGCGCCGGCCGTTGGCCTGCGCATCTTTCATGATCTCGATGATTTGCTCGACCGGCTCGGCCGGGATTTCGGCCAGCACAGCCGCCACGCGTTGGAAGTAACCTTTTACTGTATGCAAGGCTGAATCTCCTGAGGATTCAAGTGAGGGCGCAAGTCCCGCGGGACTGCGAATGCGGGTGTTTACATCGCTGGTGAAAGTTGCTGACGCAGCATATCGCTGACCAGATGGTCGATAGTTATGCCATATTCCGCGGCCCGTTCTTGAAGCAAGACGATGACGTCTTCGTCCACCTGAACCTCATAGTGTCTCCTACGAAATTCAGCTAGCACGTTCACTGTCTCGAAATCATCAAGATAGTGGGTGGTATCGTGAACGTCCCAGAACTCGGCGGCTTTCTCGTAGCTCCCAAACTCTTCTGGGATCGGATCAACGTGCTGTTTTTTGTTTCTCATAGTAACTCCGTTCGGCGCTGGTCATGTCTCGTGCCGAAATGGGTAACGCAGTTGTCTGGTGTTTAAGAACAAAGAAGACTACCAGGTATCTGCCTACTTCAGTCTGGCCGTAAGCAACATAGAGATCCTCACCCTTGACCTTTCCTCGCTCAGCGCGACGGATATGGGCTGATCCGAACACCACCTGTTCGACCTCATCGGTGGTAACCCCATGCTTGGACTCAATCTTGTCCACAAACTGGGCTTTCCAGATGACGTCATAGAGTATCACGATCTACTCCCGGTTGAGGGATTGTGGGCCGTCAAAGTCGTATCCTCTCAAGTTGCCGGACCTGACTTCGATATATTACCACATTTGAAGTTAAGAACCAATTGTCGCGGCCCGGAAAAAGGACCGGGGCCGAATGTGTCATCCGGCCCCGGCAAAGCATCTGTCCGCTACGGCTCGCGCCGGCTTACCCTTTCAGCGATCCCGCCAACAGGCCGCGCATGAAGTAGCGGCCCAGGAAGATGAACACCAGCAACGTGGGGAGGGCGGCCAGGATCGAGCCGGCCATCTGCACGTTCCACTCGACGATGTAGGAGCCGGCCATGTTGTTCAGCGCCACAGTGATCGGCTGGACCGCCGGCCGGCTGGTGACGATCACCCCGAACAGGAAGTCGTTCCACACCGACTGGAACTGCCAGATCATCACCACCACAAAGCCGGGCATCGAGATCGGGAACAGGACGTGGCGATAGATGCCCAGGAAGCTGGCGCCGTCGATCTTGGACGCCTCCACCAGTTCGGTCGGGATGCCCGCGTAGTAGTTGCGAAAGATCAACGTGGTGATCGGGATGCCGTAAACGATGTGGACGAAGATCAGGCCTGGGATCGAGCCGTACAGATGCATGCGTTGCAGGGTCTGGACGAGCGGGATCAGGATGCTCTGGTACGGGATAAACATCCCGAACAGGATCAGCGGGAAGAGCACGTCTGAGCCCCGGAATTTCCATTTGGCCAGCACGTAGCCGTTCATCGACCCCAGCAGTGCGGAGCCCAATGTGGCCGGAACGGCCAGGTAGACGCTGTTCATAAAGTTGTTGGAGAGGCCGCGAATGCCCTCCGATTCTTTGCCGAACCACGCCTTGATGTAGCTGTCGAAATGCAGGCCCGAAGGCAGGTCCCACATGCGGGCCAGGCTGACTTCCGCAAAGCTCTTCATGCCCGTGATGATCAGCAGGTACACCGGCAACAGATAGTACAGCGCCGCCGCGATCAAAATGACGTAGATCGCCACGCGGCCCCAGTGGATCTTTCTCTGTGGCTTTGTGGGGCCTTGAGCGAGCTCGAAGGAGTTGGCGGTCATAGCTCGGCCTCCGTGCGGATGGTGTAGCGCAGGTAGGGCACGACGAGTGCCGCCACCACGATCAGCAGCAGGGTCGCGATGGCCGCGCCCTGGGCGAAGTTGTTGCCGCGGAAGGTGGTGTCGAACATGAAGAAGGCGGGCACGTCGGTGGCAAAAGCCGGACCGGAACCGGTCATCGAGACGACCAGGTCGAAGATTTTCAGCGAGATGTGCCCCAGGACAATCACCGCGCTGAGGGTGATCGGCTGGAGCAGCGGCAGGACGATGTGGCGGTAGACCTGGACCTCGGTCGCGCCGTCCACCCGCGCGGCCTCGCGCAGCTCATCGGGAACACCGCGCAGCCCGGCCAGGTACATCGCCATGGTGTAGCCGGACATCTGCCAGGTGGCGGCGATCACCACGGAGATCATCGCCAGCGAGATGCCGACGTACGAACTGGTCAGCCCGCCCAGCCCGAGGCGGGTCAAGAACGCGCCCACGGTCGAATCGGCGGGGATGTGCCAGATGGTCGGGTCCGTAAACCAGCCCCACCGCAGGAAACCCAGCCCCAGCTTCTCGAACAGCAGGTTGACGCCGGAACTGCCGGTCTGGGTGGTGCCGGGGTTCAGCAGCCAGCGCCACACCACACCGGTGACGATGAACGAGATCGCCATGGGGAACAGGAACACGCTGCGGAAGAAACCCTCGGCCTTGATGCGCTGGTCCAACAGGATCGCCAGGAACAGTCCGATGATCAAGCAAGCGGCCAGGAACAGCACAGTGAAAGTGACCGTGTTGCGCAGATCGCTCAGAAAACGGTCGATCGTGAAAAGTCTGGTGTAGTTGCGGAGGCCGACGAGGGTGAAGTCGGGTGTCAGCGCGTCCCACTTGGTGAGGGATGAGAAACCCGTGAACCCGATGAAGCCGTAGACGAAAACCGCGATGGCAATCACGGAAGGCGATATGAACAGGATGGACAGCAGCCGGTCGCGTCTGACATGCCGCATGGCGGGCCTCCCGGAAGCAGTAGATTGGTAGATTGGTAAATTGGAACGGGGGTAATTGGTAGATTGGGACTTGGTAACTTGGTAGATCGGGACTTGGTAACTTGGGACTTGGACCTACCAATCTACCAATCTACCAATCTACCAATCTACCAATCTACCAATCTACCAATCTACCAATCTACCAATCTACCACTCTACCAATCTACCAACCTACCAACTCCCAATCTACCAACCGCTACTTGCAAACCCCATTATCGACACAGGCTTGCTGCAGTGCCGCCTGTGCGGCCGCCACGTCGCCCTTGGTGGCGAACGTGGTGAGGATGTCCTTGTAGACGGTGGCCCACTTCTCGACCGCTGCCGCGCCGTGTGCCACGCTGGGCACGATGGCGTTGGAGGCCCAGTCCTTCATCGCCGACTGCAAGTACTCGTTGAACAGCTTGGGATCGCAGTCGGTGCGGGCGCAGATGGAGCCCTTCTTCGGGTTGAAGGCTTCCTGGCCTTCCTTGGAACCGGCGACCTTCAACCAGGCCATCAGGTTGTCCTGGTTCTTGGCGCCCTTGGCAGCCGCAAAGCTGTCAGAGAGCGCATCGAAGATGCCCTGCGAACCGGGCACCGGCTCCCAGCCATAGCCCGTGTAACCCTTGGACGTGAACCAGCCGTCCGTCCAGTCGCCCATGATGTGCATCGCGCCTTTGCCGTCCACCAGGTATTGCGCGGCATCGCTCCAGGTCAAGGCAGCGTAGTCGCTGTTGGCGTACGCCATCATCTTCTTGAAGGTTTCGAGCGCTTGCGTGACTTTGGGATCGGTCCATTGCGTCTTGCCGGTCCAAAGGCCGTTGTACCCATCGGCGCCCAGCACCGAGACCAGGACGGTCTCGAAGGTGTGGCCGGCTTCCCAGCCTTCCTTGGTACCGATCACCAGCGGGACGATCCCCTTGGCCTTCAGCGCATCTCCGACCGCAAAGAATTCATCCCAGCTCGTGGGCGCCTTGAGGCCGTTGTCCGCAAAGACTTGCTTGTTGTACCAGAGCACGTTGGCCCGATGGATGTTGACCGGCACGCCCCAGAAGTGTCCATCGTACTTGAGCAGGGAGATCAGGTCCTTGGGGAAGGCCTTGTCCAACCCTTCAGAGGTGTACAGGCTGTCCAACGGTTGGAGGTACTTGGCCGGTTCGTATTTCTCGACCTCGAGCCCGGCATGGAGTTGGAAAGCGTCGGGGGGATCACCGCCGGTCAGCCGGGTGGAAAGCACCGCCTTGGCGTTGGTGCCGGCGCCGCCGGCCACCGTGGCATTGATGATCTCGACGTTGGGGTACTTCTGCTTGTAGATGGCGTACATGGCGTTCAGGCCGTCAGCCTCACCGCCGGCCGTCCACCACGAGAACATCTCTACCTTGTTGGTGGCCGGCGCTTTTGCTGCGGGCGCCGGCGCCGGGACGCAGGCCGTAAGCAAGAGCGCGGTCAGTAGGATCAGGCTCACCACGACAGTGAGCGCGCGTGTTTTGCGAAACATCGAGTCTCCTCCTTGAGAGAATTACCTGAAACGATCGACATGGCTCGCCTTTTGACTGACGCGTGACTGTTGGTGACACCACCTCCTCTCCGTTCCGGCGGACTGTGGCAGCACGCCCGTGTGGACGATGTCAACAGGGGGCATTGACCGCAGTCTGGTCTGCTGAACCAACAAGCACGATTCTAGCACAGATATGAGGGGCAAGTCAAATAAATGACCGCGGCCAAAAGGACGTCTTGCTCATTTTTCTGGGTTATGCTAGTATGCGCCCAGGCTGCGATTGAACCGTCTGTTTCGCGCGGAGAGAATCTCAGATCCAGGAGAGCGCTCGATGGCACATATTCGGCGTGTCGGCCAGCGTCTGGCCTCACGGCAGCCAGTGCGTGTGGTCAGCCTGTTGGTCCTGACCTTGTTCCTGACCAACGTGCTGACGCCGGTTGCGCTGGCCTCGCCTGTTGGGCCGGCAGAACAGGATGCCTGGCAGAACAGCGAAGAAGGTGGAGAGATCTACTCTGCCTCCACTCGCACCCAGATCTTCACCTACGTGGTGCAATCGGGCGATACGCTGTGGAGCATTGCGGCCCAGTTCGATCTCGACGTGGAGACGCTGCGCTGGTCCAACCCCGAGCTGGTCCGCAACCCCGATCTGTTGTCCGTGGACCAGGAGGTGCTGATTCTGCCGGTGCGCGGGGCCTACGTGACCGTGCAAGCGGGGGACACGTTGGAACGGCTGGCCGCCCGCTGGGGTGTGGCGCCCGAAGATATCAGCAACTATCCGCTCAACAACCTGCGGCCGGGTGAGGCGCCCACACCCGGCGCCGAACTGGTGATCCCTCATGGCCAGCGCGATGTTTCGTTGGCCCCGCCCGACCCCGCCCCAGGCTATGCCTACGCCTGGCCGATCCGGGGCTACGTCACGCAGCCCTACTCGGCTCGCCATCGCGCGGTCGATTTGGGTGCGCCGTATGGTGCGAAGGTGTATGCCAGCCGGGCGGGGGTGTGCGTGTCGGCGGCGTGGTCTCAGGTGGGCTACGGTTACCTGGTGATCCTGAAACACGACGACGGCAGCCGGACCTACTACGGCCACCTCAAGGGCGCCTGGGTCACCCCGGGTCAGCGAGTCGCCCGCGGGGAGCTGGTCGGCGAAGTGGGGAGCACAGGCAATTCCACCGGCCCGCACGTCCACTTCGAGATCCGCATCGGGGGCGTGCCGCAGAATCCCCTGGACTATCTGCCACCCGAACCGTGAGGGGCCGCGTGGCAGAGCAAGAGAACAGTCACCACACCTGCTGCAAACGTGCCAACATGGCGGCCTTGGGGATCTGGCCGGTCCACATGTTGCGCACGTAGCCATCGCGATCGATGATCATGGATGTCGGCAGTGACCGGATCGGGTAAGCCTTGCCCGATACCGCGCCGTCCGGGTCCAGAAGTAGCGGGAAGGGGATGGCGTTCTGGTCGGCGAACGCCTGCACGTTGGCCTGACCTTCCTGGACGTTGATCCCCACGATGGTGAAAGCGTGTTCCGTGCCATAGTCCCGGTACAACGCAGCCAGGTCGGGCATCTCGGCCTTGCACGGCGGGCACCAGGTGGCCCAGAAATTGAGCAACACGACCTGCCCGCGCAGATCGGCCAGGCTCAGGCTGGTCCCGTCGGCGGCCACCAGGTGAAAGTCGGGGGCGCGCTCGGCCGCGGCCGGTCTGGATTGCGCCGCCAACGTTCGGCGCTCCGCCAGCCATTGCCAGACGCCGAGGGTCAGGGTGAGGATGCTCAGCGCCACCAGCACCCAGAAGAACGCGGAGGGTCGCCTGCCTCCCCCTCCGCGCGCAGCCGCCGGCTGGGGCAGTATGGGATGCATTCTGCCTTTGCCCATCTCAGGCGGCTTTCTCGACGCGATAGCTGCTGGTGATCTCCGCGACACCGCGCACGGTTGCCGTCGCTCCGCAGTATTTCTCTTCCGAGAGCTGGATAGAGCGGGCCAGCGCGGCGGGGTCCACATCGCCGTACGCGACATACTCCAGGTGGATTTTCTTGTAGGCGTGCGGGTGTTCCTCCGCGCGTTCGCCCGTGGCAAAGATCTTGAAGTCCTGGACCGGCTGGCGCTTCTTCTTGAGGATGCTGATGACATCCATCGCGGTGCAGCCTAGCAGCCCCATTAAAAACACTTCCATGGGCCGGGCCGCGGTGTCGTGGCCCCCGGCCGATTCGGCGGCATCCATCAGGATGGCGTGGCCCGAGTCGCCCTGGGCTACAAACTGCATGTCCTCGATCCAGGTGAGGGTGGCGTTGGTCATGGTTGTTCTCCCTTCGAGTATGTCCTGTGCTGAAATTTCAACGCGCGTCATTTCCGCGAAAGCGGGAATCCAGCAGCCTGGTTCCCGCGTGCGCGGGAATGACGTCCCGCGTGCGCGGGTGTGACTGAGCGAAGGCCCGAAAACTGACACGCGCTCAGTATAGATGCCGGCAGAGCCGCGTGGGTTACAGTGTCGGCCTGTCTGCCAGGAGGTCGAGCGCGGCGCGCACGATCCGCTCGGCCGCCGCGGGCTGCGCGGCGGCCGCGGCATGGGCCGCCAGGCGGGCCAGGGTTGGGTTGCCGGGGGTGAACCACTCCGCCACCAGCGCGGCGGCTTGTTCGGGTTGGTCGGCGAAGAGGCCCATCCCACTGCTCTCGACCCAGGTCACGTTGCCGGTTTCCTGCCCCGGAATGAACCCGGTGACGAGGACCGGCACGCCGACGCAGGCGGCCTCCGCCAGGGTGCCCGGCCCCGCTTTGGTGATCAGCAGGTCGGCGGCGCTCAGCCAATCCGCCATCGCATCCACGAAACCCAACACGGTGACCGGCAGTGGCCAGGGTTCAGCCTGCAGGTGTTGCTGCAAAGGCTGGTTGTGCCCGGCGATGATGACCATTTGCGCGGGGATTTGCGCCTGGGCCAGTCGCCGGGCGATCGTGCGGGCCAGGTTCGGCAGCCGGCCGATGCCGGCGCCGCCGCCCGTCAACAGCACGAGGGGTCGTTCCGGGGCGAGGCCCAGGGCGGCGCGAGCAGCGGGCTTGGGCCGGCCGCGAACGGCCGCAAAGGCCCGGCGCACCGGCAGCCCGATCACCTCGACGCGCGCCGGGTCCATGCCGGCGGCCAGCGCGACCCGCCGCGCCGCGTCCGTGGCGACCACACACAGATCAACGCCGGGGCAGAACCACGCGGCTGGCGGCGTGACCGGATCGGTCACCACCGTGATGAACGGCGCGCGGCTGCCGGCGCTGCGTAAGCTGCGCAAGGGGATGCTGTTTTGGATGGGATGAACACTGATGACCAGATCGGGTTGCTCGGCGGCGAGAGCTGCGGCGATCCGGCTCTGAACCCACGGATAGGCGGCAGCTTCCAAAAACGCGATGCGTCGCCGCGAGGCCGAGGCCTGATAGATCGCGTGATAGAGCCGCGGCGCACGATTGACCAGGGGGCCATAGAGGCCCGACAGCCGGTTGAAGGGGAAGGGCGCGTACTCATCGAGCAGGTTGACGAAGAGACCGTGTGCAGCGCCTTCCAGGGCTTCGACCAGGCTGATGGCGGCGCTCCGATGGCCGCCGCCGCTGTCTGCCATGAGGACGGCGACGCGTGGCATCCGGTTTGGAAGCGCCTCCCCTGTCACGGCTATGCCAACAGCTCCACGGCCAACTGCGCGTAGGCGCGCGCCGCGGTCGCCACGTCGGCCAGGCGAATCTGCTCGTCTGCCGCGTGGGCATAACTTTCTTCACCCGGCCCGAAGCCGATGGTCGGGATGCCGGCTTCGCCCATCGTGTAGGCGCCGTCAGTGGAGAAAGACCACACTCCCAGCCGCGGGTGAAAACCCAGGGAGCGCTCCACCGCGCGCACCGCCCGGCGCACCAGGGGGGCATCTTCGGGCATCAACCAGGGGGGATAGTACTTGTGACCCTGGGTGACGTAGCCGTTGTAGCTGGTCATCTGGTAGTCGGCCGTGACCACGTCGGCGCGTACGCCTTCCCGTTTGACGATCTGTTGGATCTCGGCGATCGCGCGCGCTTCGGTTTCTCCCAGCGTCAGCCGGCGATCGACCGTCATGGTGCACCGATCGGGGGTCACGTTGCGGCTGCCGGCCGTGCTGGCGATGTGGGTGACGGCCACCGATCCAGCTCCCAGGGTCGGGTCCGTTAGCAGTTGGGGCGCCAGCCCCCGCGCGGCAGCGGGGGCCAGCAGCTCGATGCCGAAGACCAGTCTGGCCGCGGCGTAGATGGCGTTGACGCCGCCCTGCGGCGAAGCAGCGTGGTGGGCCCGGCCGTACGTGGTGATTTGCAGCTCCACCCGGCCGCGCTGGCCCAGGTAAACCCCCAGGTTGGTGGGCTCGCCCAGTACCACGTAGTCGGGCTGGAGCCCCTCCTCTTCGATCAGGACGCGCGCGGCCATCCCCTCGCACGGCTCCTCCTGAACGGTGAACGCGACGAACAGGTCGCCGCCCAGCCGGACATCAGCGTCGGCCAGCAGCTTCACCCCGTAGATCATCGCGGCCAGCGCGGCCTTCATGTCGGCCGCGCCGCGGCCGTAGAGAATGTCGTCCGCCACGACCCCGCCAAAAGGATCGACGGTCCACGCGCCCGGGTCACCGATGTCGATGGTGTCCATGTGTCCGTCATAGAGCAGCCGGGGCCCGCGGCCGGCGCCGTAGCGGCCGATCACGTTGCCGATGCGGTCGGTCCACACCTCGTGGAAGCCCACAGCGCGCATCGCTCCGGTGAGCGCCGCGGCCACCGCGGCTTCGTCACCGGACAGGCTGGGAGTGCGCACCAGGTCCGTGGCCAGTTGCGCCAGCGCCTGGTTGTCTGCGGGGGAGAGCGAAAGCACGTTCAGTCCCTCCGGGATTTGTGAAAGACGGTGAGTGTGAACAACCACTGAGACACAAGGGGGGCACGGTCAGGAGACCTCATCGTGAGCGGCTCTCCCGAGCTCGTCGAACGGCGGCCCCAGCGCATCTTTACGTTAAGAAAACGTTAATAAGCCCCGTCGCCGAAAATCACTTGGGGCACGGTGCGCAGCAGGATGCGCAAGTCCAACGCCATAGACCAATTCTCGGCGTAGTAGATATCGAGCATCACCATCTCGTCGAAGCTGAGATCGCTCCGGCCGCTGACTTGCCACAAACCGGTGAGCCCAGGCAAGACGTCCAGCCGCTTGCGATGCCAGTCCTGGTATTGCGCAACCTCGTTCAACAGCGCCGGCCGCGGGCCGACCCAGCTCATCTCGCCACGCAGCACGTTGATGATCTGGGGTAACTCGTCCAGGCTGATTTCTCGAAGGAAGCGTCCCATGCGCGTGCGTCGCGGGTCATCCCGGATCTTGAACATCGGCCCGGCCGCCTCATTGAGATCGCGCAGCTTTTCTAATTCCTCTTCTGCGCCGACGCGCATGGAACGGAACTTGTAGACGGTGAAGGGCTTGCCGTGGCGGCCCGCGCGTGGTTGTCGAAAGAGCACCGGCCCGGGCGAATCGAACCGGATCGCCAGGGCGATCAACAGCAGGAGCGGCGCGGCCAGCACGACGCACAGGATGGACAACATCAGATCGAAGGTTCGCTTTGCCGCCAGGTTGAACCCGGTCAGGCTGGTCTGCTTGATGCTGATGAGCGGGATGCCGTTGATCGACTCGGCGTCCACCCCGCCCAGGCTGAGCTGGAACAGGTCGGGCACAACGCGCGCCCGCACGCCGGCCCGCTCTGACTCCAACACCAGGCGCACGGTCTTGCGGTGGTACTGCCAGGGCAGGGTGATGATCACCTGGTCGATGGCCTGAGACGTCAAGATCTCCGGCAGGTTTTCGAGGGGTCCCCAGGCCTTGAACGGTCCCATGTCGGTACTGCCCTTGATGGGATCGTCGTCTAGAAATCCCATCACTTGATACCCCAGCTCCGGCTGTGCCACCATGTTGCGCATGACCGCGCGGCCCGTTTCACCCGCGCCGACGATCAGGACGCGGTCGACCCCCTGGCCGGCCTGCCGCAGGCGCGCCAGGATCACCGCGCGCACCGAGCGGGCCAGCCACAGCAGGATGACGATCATGATGCCCGCGTAGATGAAGATGATGCGGGAGTAGAAGAGGCGCCGGTAGAAGAAGACCAACACCACCATGAGCATGATGGCGGTGGTCGTCGCGTTGACGATGCCGTAGAAGTCATCGAAGAGGGTCCGGCCCCGTTTGAGGTCGTAGGCCCCCTCACGCCGACTGGTCACGAGCAGGAGGAGGGTCAATAGCGCAACCAGCGGCAGATAGACGCTGTACGGCACGTTGTTGGCGGGGTCGACCGAGCGGAAAAGTTGCAGGTCGTAGCGCAGCCAATACGCGATGCGGAACGCCAGGTTGATCAGCAACGCGTCGATCACCAGCGTCATCCAGGGCATCCATTGCCGGACGTCACGCTTCACGCCCGACCTCCTGCCCCGTGAGCACAGCCCGGTACACGTCGACCGTGACCGCGGCCGTCCGCGGCCACGAGAAGTTGGCGGCCCGCCGGGGTCCCGCGTCGCGTAACCGGGCTGCCAGGATGGGGTCACTCAGCACGTGGCCGATGGCTGCGGCCCATCCCGCGGTGTCCTCTGGATCTACCAGCAGCGCGGCGTCTCCGGCCACCTCCCGCAGCGCGGCCGCGGTGGATGTGATGGTGGGTGTGCCGCAGGCCATCGCCTCCAACACCGGCAGTCCGAACCCTTCAAACCGCGAAGGGTAGACGAACAACTCCGCGGCTCGATAGAACCACGGCAGCTCTGCTCCCGGTACAAACCCCGGGAAGAGCACGTCATCCGTCAAGCCAAGTTCGTTCACGCGCTGAAAGATCCTTTCATAGAACCAGCCCTGGCCGCCGGCGATCAATAGCTTGACGACGCCATCGGAAGCGCGGCGCCACTGGGCGTACGCGTCGATCAGCCGCACCAGATTCTTGCGCGGTTCCAGCGTGCCGAGAAACAGAATGAACCGCGGCGGCAGCCCCTGATGCCGGCGAAAGGCGGCAACGGCCACGGGATCGGCCGGCCGGAAATCGGCGGTGACGCCGTTCGGCACGACGATGACGCGCTCCGGGGGCGCCCCGCAGAGCCTGATCACGTCCTGCCGCGTGCTTTCCGAGACCGCGATCACCCGGGCCGCGCGGCGGGTCGAGAGTTTGGTCGCCAGACTCAAATAGAGCCGATTGAACGGTCGAAACGCGTCCGGGTAGCGGAGAAAGCTCAAGTCGTGTACGGTGACGACAGTCGGACAGGCTGCCGCGAGCGGAGTCGCAAAGGCCAGGCCGTGCAGCAGATCCAGATGCCGCGAATAACCCGCCAGGCGCGTTTGTTCCCAGACGATCCGTCGCCACGGGCTGCGCGTGTCCCACCGCGACCGGCACATCGACATCCCCGGCGGCGGTGAAAACGCGGCGCTGTGCAGGTATGCCGTGTAATGCAGTGCCGCGTCTGCCGCCGGCAGATGCTCCAGCAACTGGTAGATATACCCGTTGATACCGGCGCCGCGGTAGGTCTGGGTGAGCGAGAGCAGATGCGCGTTCAGCCCGACGCGGCGAACAGAATGCGATAGGTTTGACACGCGCGCCATCATAGCACAGAGTATGAATTTTTGATAATCATGTTTTGGTGTAGTAAGTTACGCCAGACCCTTCGGGTTTTGTGACGTGGGCCGATCTTGCTGCTCATATGGCGCCTGGCCTATGGCGCACACGGCCGGTTGAACCTGGAAAACCCGAGGGGTCTATGCGGTCAACATCTGCCGGTATACCCGATAGGTGGCGGCGGCGATCTGCGCCTGGGTGAAGTGCGCCAGCACGCGGGCGCGCCCTTGCTCTGCCAGCGCGGCGCGGCGGGTCGGGTTGGCGGCCAGTGCTGCCAGCGCGGCGCGCAAGGCGGCGATGTCCCCCTCCGGGAAGGTCAGCCCCGCGTCCCCGATCACGTTGGGGATTTCGCCGGTGGCCGCGCCGATGACGGGAACGCCGCACGCCATCGCCTCGATCAGCACGCGGCCGAACTGCTCCACCCAGTTGGGCCGGCTGCGCGAGGGCAGGACCAACACATCCCAGCCGCGGTAGATGGCGGGCAGCGCAGTAGACGGCCGGTAGCCCAGGAACTGCACGCGGTCGGCGATGCCCAGTTGCGCGGCAAGCTTACCCAGGTGCGCACGTTCGGGACCCTCCCCCGCGATTTGCAGTGCCCAACGCCCGGCCGGCCAGCCGGCGCACGCGGCCAGGAGCAGGTCCACCCCTTTTTCCGGCGCCAACCCGCCCGCGTAGCCGACCGTGAACGTGTGATCGTCGGCGCTGGCGGCGGGCGCCGGAGCGGGCGCGAAGATGTCCGGGTCCACGCCGAACTGGGGGATGACGACTACCGGCCCCCGGTAGCCCTTGACGCGCAGCACGCCCACCGCGTCCTGGTTGCCGGCGATGGCGCACGCGGCGCGGCGGTAGTTCGTGGTCTCGAAGTGCCGAAACGGCCAGGGATAGCGGCGGTTCAGATTCTGCCAGGTGAAGAAGAGGCCGCGCGCGCCGACCGCCTGGCCCAGGCGAAGCGCGTGCCAGGTGGCCAGGTTATACGGCTCTTCGTCCACGTGCAGCACGTCTGGTCGCAGTCGGCGCAACAACCGACCCAGCGTGGGATAGAAGTGCAGGTGAAACTGTCCGTTGAATGCCAGCGGCGCGACGAGCAGATCGTAGCCGGTCGTGTGGGCGCGATCCAGGGTGAGCGCGCCGCGGCGATCGCGCCAGCCGGCCGGCACGATCGCGGTAAGCGCCACGCCCGGCAGGCAGGCCAACTCTTCCAGTTTGCGCTGATACGCGCCCACCACCAGCGCCTTGGACACCATGACGACGCGCACTTGGGTAGATTTCCTCCTCGGACAGTCAATTGCGGGTATCCTCTCAATAATCCGGGGTGGCTGTGGCCGGTCTCCTGACCGAGCCACGGTGGCTCGGTCAGGAGACCGGCCACAGCGAGCGATTCCCCGAAGAATT
>Ga0100396_1001639_pt1 | contig 14576 bp, 12 predicted proteins | sample CryGeymeta201520_FD_81551 | JGI IMG/M metagenome (GOLD analysis project Ga0100396, IMG submission 81551) | Groundwater microbial communities from Crystal Geyser aquifers in Utah, USA - Crystal Geyser metaG 2015-20 | ecosystem: Environmental > Aquatic > Deep subsurface > Groundwater | place: USA... | reverse complement strand
GTAGGTCAGGTTGCGACCAACGGGAGCTACCTGACTCTCACCCTCGATTGCCCGGAAGCGCTGCTTTGTCAGGGAGCGCCGCGCGCACCCCGGCCTACGACTCTGCGCACCGGCTGTAGGTCAGGTTGCGACCAGCGGGAGCTACCTGACTCTCACCCTCGATTGCCCGGAAGCGCTGCTTTGTCAGGGAGCGCCGCGCGCACCCTGACCTACGCTACCCCTCGCGCCACGCCGCCATGCTTGTCAGCGTTCTCCCTGCCGGTCGCGGCGTTGTTCCTGCTGGGCGAAGAAGGCCTCGATCGCGGCCTGGTGTTCCGGACTGTGATGGCAGAGGGCCTGGCAAGCGGCGGCAAGCTCCAGCCGTAGGTCAGGTTGCGACCAACGGGAGCTACCTGACTCTCACCCTCGATTGCCCGGAAGCGCTGCTTTGTCAGGGAGCGCCGCGCGCACCCCGACCTACGCTACCCCTCGCGCCACGCCGCCATGCTTGTCAGCGTTCTCCCTGCCGGTCGCGGCGTTGTTCCTGCTGGGCGAAGAAGGCCTCGAGCGCGGCCTGGTGTTCCGGACTGTGATGACAGAGGGCCTGGTAGGCGGCGGAAAGCTCCAGGGTGTCTTCCAGGTTTTTCCCCTGGACCTGATACAGGAGGCGCTTGGCCAGTCGCAGGACCCGCGCCGGATGGCGGGCGATGCTCGCCGCCACCTCGAGGCTCCGCTCCAGCAGCCGATCCTGCGCCGTCACTTCATTCACCAGGCCGATTCGCAGCGCTTCTTCGGCATCGATCACCCGGGCCGTAAACGTCAGTTCGAGGGCCTTGGCGAAACCCACGATCCGCGGCAGAAAAAAGGCCCCGCCGTCGCCGGGAATGAGCCCCACCGCGACGAAGGTTTCCCCGAAGCGGGCCTTTTCGCCGGCGATGCGGATATCGCACATGCATGCGAGATCACAGCCGGCGCCGATGGCCGCGCCGTTCACAGCGGCGATGGTGGGGGTGTCCAGGCGCTGCATGGCCAGGGGAATGCGCTGGATTCCGGAACGGTAATTGTTGCGGACCTGATCCGGATCGCCCGCGAACATGCCTTTCCGGAGCTGCATGTCCTTGACGTTGCCGCCGGCGGAAAAAGCGCTGCCGGCGCCGGTCACGATCAATACCCGGGTGGCGGGATCGGCCTGGACCCGGGCGAGCGCGGTCAGGATCTCCTCGATCATGATCGGGTCGGTGATCGGATTGCGGCTGTCCGGCCGATTCAGGGTAAGGATCCGGACGGCGCCCCGCTGTTCCAGCAGAATCTGCGTAAACTCCATGGTTTCTCTCCTGTTCGGCGGCCGCCGGTTCAACGGTTCGCTTGATGCCCGCAGGCGATTCCGGCGATGATCAGCTTTTGGATATTGGAAGTGCCTTCCACCACCTGCAGCGATTTGGCGTCGCGATAGAAGCGTTCGATCGGGTATTCGCTGGAAAACCCGTAGGAGCCGAAAATTTTCATGGCTTCGTTGGCGGCATGCACCGCCGCTTCGGACGCAAACAACTTGGCCGTTGAGGTTTGCATCTGGTTGGGCTTGCCCTGGTCCTTCAGATAGGCGGCCCGATAGACCAGCAACTGGGCGGCATCGTGTTCCGCCACCAGTTCGGCGATCTGGGCCTGAATCATCTGAAACTTGGAAATCGGCTGACCGAATTGGGTGCGTTCATTGGCGTAGCCGATCGCCAATTCCAGGCACGCGCCCGCCACCCCGAGCGCGCCGGCGGCACAGCCGAGCCGGGTGTTGTTGAGCATCCACATGCAGATTGCAAAACCCTGGCCGACTTCCCCCAGCACGGCATCTTTCGGCACTTTTGCCCCATCGAAGACGATTTCCCCGGTGGGAGCGCAGTGCAGGCCGAGCTTGGTTTCAATGGCGCGGGTGCCGATGCCTTCGGTTTCCTTTAGATTCACGATGAAGCAGGTGAGGCCATGGTATTTTTGACCCCGATCGGTGACCGCGTAGACCAGCCCGGTGTCGCCCACCGAGGCGTTGCTGATCCACATCTTCTGGCCGTTCAAGAGCCAGTGGTCACCGGCATCGACGGCGCTGGTCTTCATGCTCGCCACATCGGAACCCGAGTTGGGTTCGGTGATGGCGAAAAAGCCCAGCTTTTCGCCCGCGATCCAATCCGGAATGGTGCGCCGCTTTTGATCTTCAGACCCGAACCGGTTGACGGTCAGCGCCGGGCCCAGGTTCTGCATGTTGAACGGCAGCCGCCAGGACGGCGATACCCGGGCGATCTGTTCGGCGATCAGCACCGATTCCATGAAACCCATGCCGTTGCCGCTGTATTCCTCGGGCAGCGCGCAGCCGAAGAAACCCAGTTCGCCCATCCGGCGCACCCGCTCCGGGCGAAACACGTGATCCCGTTCATCGGCTTCCACCGTCGGCCGAATTTCCCGTTCCGCAAACCGCCGGGCCTGCTCCTGAACCATTCGCTGCTGTTCATTCAGTTCCAAAATCATGCCGCTACCTCTCCGTCACTTCCCGCGCTGTTTCCGAAACCGGCTCCGGACCGCGCCTACCGGCATCCGGCTCAGCCGACCACCGCCGGGCTGTTGCCGCCCGCTTCCAGTTGCTTCAGCGCGGCGTCCAACAGCCGGCCGCTGAAGCGCAGTTGGAGCGCCGCCCCGAGCATATCGCGGGTGAGCACCAGCCGGCGGTCGGCGAGTTCGCCCAGAGCGGCCAGAGCGCGGTCTTGGGAACGGATCCCGAGCGCCTTGAAATCCAGTTCCAGGATGGTGCCGGAAGTGTCCGGCAGACTCACGTCGCGGGCCTTGAGAATCACCGTATCCGGCCCCAACTCGCGGAAGATCCCGGCTTTCCGGGCCACGCCTTCCTGAGCCAGGGCGACCACCAGGTTGGGCCGATCGATTCCCGTGTAATCGATCGGCCGGTCGGAACAGACCACCTCGCTCACCGAATGGCCGCGCATCACGGTGATCGGGTAATCGTTTTTCTGAGTGGCGTGCAGACCTGCGGTGGCCGCCGCCAGGCAAAGGATTTCACCGGCGGTGATGATCCTCTGACCGGCGCTGCCGAGCAGCAAGATTTCCCGGCGGCCGCCTTGCGGTGGCGGAAAACGCGCCTCGATCAGCGCCGGCGGCGCGGGCGCCACGAGCTTCGCCGCTTCCTCCCGATAGGCGCGGCCGTATTCGTCGCGGGCATTGGCCGCCAAGGTGTCGGTGAGGTCCGGCAGCCGGTCCATCGCCGCATTGATGGAACCGGGTGAAATCGGATTGCGCTTGCCGTAGCGGCCCGGACAGATCCCCCAGATATCGACCAGCGCAAAGCCGTCGTGGCGGATCGCCTGCTGCATGCGTTCGCTGAGTAACGGATCATAGCCGGACACCCGGGCGGCGAACCCGGCACCGGCCGCGGCCGCGACCCGGCAGATATCGAGCGGGGCTTCGAGCCGGTTGAGAAATCCCGATTCCACTTGAGCTTCCCGCGGAGTGGTCGACGAACACTGACCGCCGGTCATGCCGTAGTTGAAATTGTTCAACACCAGCAGGGTCAGATCGATATTGCGCCGGCAGGTGCTGAGCACATGCGCGCCGCCGATACCGAGACCGCCGTCGCCCATGGTGACGATCACGGTGAGTTCCGGGCGGGCCAGCTTGAGGCCGGTGGCGTAGGTGAGGGCCCGCCCGTGGAGGCCGTGCAGCGCGTGGGTCTGGAAAAAGGTGTCGAACAGGCCGGAACAGCCGATATCGGAAACCAGCACCACTTCGGTTGCGGTCAGTCCCAGTTCGGTGAGCGCCCGGTCGAGGGTCGCCACCACCCGCTCGTGGGCGCAGCCGGGGCAGAAGGCCGGCGGCCGGTTGGGATTGAGCAGGCTAGTCATGGGCGATCCCCTCCCGGATTTGAGCGGGGCGAATGAGTTCCCCGTCCATCCGACCGATCAGCGTAATCTCGCGGTCCGGTAGCAGCCGCTGGACTTCTCTGACATACTGACCCAGATTCATTTCCACCACCAGCACCCGGCGGCAACCGCGGGCACGCTCACGGATCAGCTGTTCCGGCACCGGCCACAGGGTTTTCAGCACCAGCAGGGCCACCGCCCGGCCCGCGCGCTGCTCTTGGAGCACCGCCGCTCGGGCCGCGCGAGCGCTGACCCCGTAGCTGATCACCAGGGTGTCGGCCGCGACCGCCGGCAGTTCGGAATAGTAGCTGAACTCGGCCACCGCCGACTCCAGCTTGCGCCGCAACCGTTCCTGGTTGGCCGCGATGCGCTTCGGGTCGGTGGTGATGAAGCCGTCCGCGCCGTGGGTGGAAGAAGTCTGGCGCACCGGTCGGCCGGCGCCGATCGGGAGAAACGGCGGCACCAGGGAATCGCCTTCCGGTTCGAAGGGAAGATACGGTCGGTCCGGCCCGGTGGTCGCCGGCGGCCGCCGGTCCAATACCCGGGGGCGAACCAGGGCCGCCCAATCGAGGGTTTCCCGGGTCATCGACAGTTCCTTATTGGATGCCAGAAACACCGGACAGCGATAGGCTTCAGCCAGATTGAAGGCGGCCATGGTGAGTTCGAAGCAGTCCCTGGCGTCCACCGGCGCCAGCACGATCACCGGCAGGCCGCCGCTGTTGCCCCATCGCAGGAACTGGATGTCGCCGTCGGCGCCCTTGGTGGCCGATCCGGTGGACGGTCCCAGGCGCTGCACATCAACGATCACGATGGGGATTTCACTGCCGATGGCAAACGAAATCTGTTCGCTGTAAAGGCTGATCCCGGGTCCCGAGGTGGCGGTCATGACCTTGAACCCGGCCATGGACGCTCCCAGGCAGAAGCCGATCGAGGCGATTTCGTCTTCCCCTTGCAGGCACACGCCGCCGCTTGGGGGCAACAGCCGTAGCATGGCGTTGTAGATGGTGGTGGCCGGAGTGATGGGATACCCGGCGAAGAAACGGCAACCGGCGGCAAGCGCTCCCCAGGCGATCGCTTCATTGCCGTCGATGAGAGTCAAAGCCACTAAGTTCCTCCTGGCGGTATCGTCGATGTCATTAGATCCCTTACCAATTCAGCGATCCCTTAGCTGATTGCCCGAACCCTGTCAAACCCAATCGTCCCGCGCCGGTATTGCCCCGGTCGAGTCCCCCCGGTCACCGCCCCCGCGAATCACCGGAACAACCGGACAGCGACCGGGGGGATTCTTCCCATTCCCATGCGCCGTGCTATAGGGCTGTACGTTCGGGATCTGATCCGGATCGATAGGCGAGCCCCGACGGGCTTGATCATCGTTTGCGCCGGTTCAAGCAAATTCCACCACGGCCGTTGGTGCCGATCACAAGCTTCCCTCCACGAAGGACACGAAGAGCACGAAGGGATCGAATGGGGCTTTGAAATAAAGGAGTTCGTTATGAGACATCGGCCAAGCACAAGGTGTCGGCACCCATGGCATGGGGTCCTCGGGCAATGCTGTTGACTTAAGCGAAACCGCCGGGATGAAATTTGTATAAGGTGATGATATAGATAGTTTTTCTGTTGCACTAATGGTTCTTCCATGAGATACTTGCTTTGGTAGATGGTTGAGAAGAGCTTTAATGTTTAACAAAAAACCGCAAAGGAGTTGATCATTATGGCACGGAACATGCCATGAAAATGCATGCCAACTAACCGCCATTATCGCCAGTTTTTTGGGTCTCATCCCAAAAAATATCGATCCCGAGACCAAGCAATCCCCAAAAGATTTTACCCGCACACGCAAGCTCCCCTTTCAAAAATTGGTCACCTTCATCCTCTCGCTTGTCAGCAGCGGCAAGAGCAGAGGGGTGGACATCAAGTCGGGGGAGTTTTTTAAGACTGCCCGACGCAGCGGATTGTGGCCCGAGGCTGAAGCCGTTCATCGCAGCGCACTCACACGAGCGCGCAAGAAGGTTTCCTGGACCGTTTTCCGAGATATCCTCAAAGAGGCGGTGGATCTGGCCTATAAGCTCTGGCCGCGAGATCCTTCCTATGTTTGGCATGGAATGACCGTCATTGGCATTGATGGCTCCAAGGATGACCTTCCGGCAACAGAGGAGAACCGCGAGGAGTTCGATCCCCGAAGTGGCCTCGATCGCGAAGGCAGAGGCCACTATCCTCAGTGCCTGGTCTCGACAGCCTACGACGTGTTCAGGCGTCTTCCCGTGGCCAGGACCGTGGCGAGCATTCACGGCTCTGAGCGCGAAGAGGCCCTGGAACTCGTGTCATCGATCCCCCCGGGAGCTGTCTTGCTCTTTGATCGTGGGTATCCGAGCTATCAGCTCATCAGCTCCCTGAGGGACCACTACAATGGCTACTTTCTCTTCCGCTGTCCGGCTGAGTGCACCTTCCCGGCCGTGGAAGAATTCGTTCGCGGTGGCCGTCAGGAGGGCTACATTCTACTGCATCCATCCAACAGCTTCCTCCAGGGACTCAGCCGGAGACAACGCAAGAAGGCCAAAGTCATTCAGCTGAGAATCATCCGTCTGGTCAGCCCCGATGAAACAGTTTCGGTACTTCTCACCAACTTGCTGAACCAATCCGACTTTCCCCGCGGGGAGATCATCACCCTCTACTTTCGCCGCTGGGAAGTTGAGAGCTACTACAGAGACGAAAAGGTGGTGCTCGAAATCGAGGAGTTCCATGGCAAGTCCCCTAACAGCATCCGCCAGGAACTCTATGCGGTGACCATCATGTCCGTGATCGCCAGAACCCTGATGGTGATCACGTCTCAGGTTCATGGGCCGGCCACCGGGGAATTCCAATTCAAGAACGCCATCATGACGCTGGCAACCGAGGCCGCCATACTCGCTCCAGATGACCCTGATAAAGCTGCCCGGATCTTCTCCGAGATCCTTGCTGCCATCTCACGAGTCAAGTACTATAGGCCTAAATCTCCAAGAGCATCACGGCCCAGAGTAACCAAAAGACCTCCCAACAAATGGTGCTCGGGCAGGCGCAAGAAAATGGAGAAAGCTTAAGTCAACAGCATTGGGGTCCTCGGGGGCGCCTTGCTGGTTCTTTTTTGCTTCTTCCGCGCGGCTCTCGCCGTTCCGGCCGCTGCCGACCAGACTTCCGGGAGCCTGGCGGCGGCAGCGACCGCCGAAGCGAGCGCGATGGTCCCCGGTCTGCTGACCGGTCTGCCGGATCCACCCTAGGGACTCGGTTCAGCAGTTTGTTCAGTTCATGCAGGCGCAACGGCACGAGGACGAGAAATACCTGGAACAGCGTTTCGCGCGCGCCGCCGCTCTGATCAACAACGAAGACATCGCCCGAGACAAGGATGTGCGGGCATTCCTGTTAACCCCCAGGGAAAAATTCTCCTTATAACGGATTTGGGGGACCCTGCCCGTAGCCGCCCAAAGATGCAGAGACCAGAAGGTCCCGTAGCCTGCTGGTAGCCAGCTGGTAGGTCGGGTTGCGAGCAGCGGGAGCTACCCGACGCTTCGGCAACGTTTCCAATCCACGCTCCCACGGGGATTGTCAGGGAGTGCTCCGCACACCCTGACCTACCTACAACGGATCGAAATCACGCCTGCGGCGTGAAGGAATTCCGCGGCACCGAGGCGACTCTCGCCTAATGAAATGTGCCCCACGAATTCGTTATAAGCAGCTTTTTGCTTTAGGACTCATCGACGCCGGTTGCGGCGGAGGTCAGTTCACCCAGCAGCCGGTGGAGCCGTTCCCGGTCTTCGCGGCTGAGCAGGCGCGGCTCGATCGATACCCGGTAGCCGGGGCCGCAGGCCTTGATCGTGGGGGGCTGCCACTCCCGGGCGAGTCCGATCAGCCGGTACACGCGCACCGGGTAATGGGGGCCCTTGAGCTGGACTTCGCCCAGTTGTTCGGCTTCCAGGCGGTCGTCGAGGATGGCGAAGGTGGAATGGCTGATCAGGATTTGGCCGGGTTCCGCCAGCTGCTGCAGGCGAGCGGCGATGTTCACCTGGCTGCCGACGGCGGTGTAGTTCATCCACGTGTCGGAACCGTAACTGCCGACAATGGCAAGCCCCGTATTGATCCCCATGCGCACCCGCAGGCGGTAGGGAATGCCGCGGGTCCACAGTTGATCGTTCAATCCCCGCAGACGCTCCTGCATGGTCAGCGCCATTTGCAGGCAACGCCAGGCGCCGTCGGCCGGCTCCGCCGCGGATGGCGCGCCGAACAACACCATCATGCCGTCGCCCATGAGTTTGTCCAGGGTGCCGCCGAAGCTCGCCACGATGGCGATCATTTCGGCGAAATAATCGTTCAGGAGGCCGGCCAGTTCTTCCGGTTCCAGGGCGTCGGTGATGGTGCTGAAGGCGGTGATGTCGGAAAAGAAGATGGTGATCTTGCGCCGCTGATGGTTGAGAATGGAACCCAGTTCGTCGCCGGCCAGCTTTTCCACCAGGGGTGCCGGGATGAATTTGGCCAGTTGCCGATTCAATCGGGTGATCTGCTGGTCCTTTTCCCGCAATGCCTGGATCGAGTGGGTGAGGTGCTCGCGCTGGGCGGCGAAACGATCCAGCAGAATGGCGAAAAAACCGCAGACGGTGAGCAGCACCAGGCAGCGGATCAGTTCCCGCAGCAGATCCACTTCCGATGCGCCACGGTATTGACTCCAGATGAGGATCACCAGGTAGCAGATCATGTACCAGATGGCGGTCAGGGCAATGCCGAGAAAGCGCACATAGCCGGCGAGAAAAAACAGGCCCATCAGCCAGCCCACCAGCATGATGTCGCGGGCACTGCCCAGGGCGTAGTAGCCGTAAGCCGCGATCGGGGCGAACAGCAGCCAGTTGGGGGTGAGCACGAAATGGGGGTCGAAGCGGCACCAGCGGTCCCAGCCGAGGCGAGCCACGGTCAGGGAGAGGGCGTGGGAGATGGTGGCCAGGGCGAGGAAAACGACGAGCTGACCGCGGCTGATATCGGAGTAGCCGAGGGCGCGCAGCACCACCATCACGGCCAGGGTCATCAGCCAGCCGAGATACGCCATCCACAGGGCCTGTTCGCGGCGTTTGTTCAGGCTTGCGGCGTCAATCCCCAAGCACCGGCCCTCCACCTCACTGTGGGTTCTTGTCCTTGACTTCGCGCTTGATAATGGTGGCGCGGATCGTTGCCCGCTCAGGCGAGCCCTCCACCAGTTTCAGGGAAGCCGGGGTGATCAGCAGCGGCGCTTCGATGGTGGCGGAAGCCTTGAGGCCATCCAACTTGACCGGGACGGTGTAGATGGTGTCGATGCCGTCAAGGGTGGTGCGGCCGCCGAGGAGCTTCACATATTCAGGCTTCACCGCGATCTCGGAGAGCAGCAAACCATCCTCCAGATGTCCGGTCCAGTCCACCTGGACCGGCAGTTCCCGGGTTTCCGGCGCATCCAGGGTGATCTCCACTAGCTCCGGGTCCACCTTGCTTAGGAACACCCCGGGCGGCAACCGGATCTGCGACTGAGTGATGGGCAACTTGTTGATCCCGGTAGCCGATCGGCTGAGATCCACCTGGACCGATACCTGTTCCGGGCGCAGCGATTTGATCAGCGCGGCGGAGCCGTTCAATTGCAAATGGACCTGATTGACCGAGGTCTTGATGATTTCGAAGTTGGCCGGGCGGCTGACGAATTCGATCGGTGAATCGAACGCGATAAGGGTGTTGCGGCTCCGAGTGAAACCGAACCAGACCCCGGTCATGATCAGGAAGGACAGCACGGCGGCGGTGATCAACCGGCCATTTTCGCGGTGTTTTTCAGTTGCCTCCACCGGTTCCGCCGCATCGAACTGGCGGCGCAGGAGATTGATCAACTCATCGGTCTGGGTGATCGGTTTGATCCATTGGTCCTTGGCCACGGTGATCCGGCCGCGCTCTTCGCTCACCACCACCATCAGCGCATCGGAGCGCTCCGCCAGACCGGCCGCGGCCCGATGGCGGGTGCCGTAGTAGGTGGGGAGGTCCTTGCGCTGCGACAGGGGCAGCAGCACGCCCACCTCGACGATGCGATCACCCCGGATCAGAATGGCGCCGTCATGGACCGGGTTCTGCGGCCAGAAAATGCTGATGATCATCTCCTGGCTGACCGCCCCGTCCCAGCGCAGGCCGCCATGCACCAGTTCGCGCAGATCTTCCTTGCCGGGAAACACCAACAGGGCGCCGATGCGCTTACGGCCCATCTGGTGGGCGGCTTCGGCGATCACTTCCAATGGGGTTGCTTTCTCGGGCGCCGGAGCTCCCCAGAGGAAGGTCCGCAGGTTGCGAACCTGGAGCGCGCTGCGGATTTCGTTGCGAAACACCACCACGATGATCACCGCCGCCGCCGCGGTGATGCCCTGGAGCGCCCAACTGGTGAGGATCAGACCGATGGAAGCGGCCATTTCCTGGACGATCCACAGCGACGCGATCCCCACCAGTATTCGGAACGCGTTGGTGTTTCGAAACAAGACGTAAAGCCGGAACAGGATGTAGCTGTTGATCAGGACATCGACCACATCCTGCCAGCGGATGGAACTGAGGTGAGCCCATAATCCGGACATGGATCATCAATCCGTTATGCTGAAGCGCAGCACGCCGAGCACCTTGTTGTTGCTGTCGGTGATCTCCACCCGCCAGGGGCCTTTATCGGTTTCGCGCAGTTGGATCAGACTGTAGGTGGCCCAGCGCGGCGTGTTCACCCGCAGGCGAATCTGGGTGCTCAATTCGCCCCGATGATACCAGCGATGATAAATCTGGGTCGGCTCGGGCACCGGATTGAACACGGTGAAGCAGTTGACCTTGCCCATGCCGACCGAAAAAGCCACCGCCCGGTTGACCGGACTCAACCCGTCCACCCCTTCGCACATGGTGGCCAGGGAAAGGGTCAACTGCTTGGGCTTGTCTTCCGGCTGCGCCCGCTTCGCTTCCGGTTCGACGCCCGGTTGCGGCGCCGGCGGCGCCTCCGGCTCCGGGCTCTGGGCCCTGGCCGGAGCGCTGTCCAGCGGGCCGAGGGCGCCCGGGCTGAAGGTCGCCAGGATGACCAGCAAGGTGGTGATGAGCAGCACCAATCGAGATCGGATCGGCATATTTTTCTCCAACGCACCCGGGAAAACGCCCGCGCGGCGATCGCCGGCAACCGCTGAAGGGCGCTCCGGGACCTATACAGTTCGCGATCCATGGACCGAAGGGCGCGGGCGCATGCCGGAGGCAGCAGCCATTTCGTTCACGGTCCGAGTTAATAACAGGCGATTATCATTCGTCAAGAGCTTTCGCCGGAGAGGGTCCGGTCGCTCGGAACCGCTTGACGGCTCCGAGCGGATTCGCCGGCGATCGGAAGGACTTTCATGTGCCGGCCATACTGGTTTAGGATCAGGTGCTTGATTTTCAAAAGCGGGCAAGATGCCCGCGCTCCAGGGAAAGAGCGCACACGAAATATAACTTTTTACCCCTAACCGGTATAAATCCTTGCTTCATCCAGCGCTTCCACCTTTACCCTGGTTGAGGTTTCAAAAACCTCGGCAAATGGAGTATAAACGAAGGCCGGGTGGCGGAGAAGCGTGGTGGTAAGCGGGACCTTGAGGCTGGTTCCGGCAAGGTGTGGGTGGAGAAGGAGCGGACGGCAGCTCTCAGCCGCCGCGCCGGGCCCTGCCGCTCATCGAAAACAGCTCGCCGACCTCACCATGGGTTGGGCTGAACCGGGCATCGAGGGGAATCCATGATGAAAACCGGGCTTTCTTTTCATCGCAACGGCATTTGCTGGTCCGGGCCGGAGCATGGGCGAGTCTGCCCGTCGAAACGGTCCGCGCGGTTGGTTCCGCTGCTCCGGCTGCTGGTCGCGCTGCTCGGGCTGCTCGCTTTCGGTTTGCCGCCACCCGCCGCCGCGGCGCCGCCCGGAGCGCTCCCCCAAACCGGTACCGTGGTCGCGGTGTTCGACGGCGATACGGTGCGGCTCGCCTCCGGTGATCAGGTGCGGCTCCTGGGGATCGACAGCCCGGAACTGGATCACGAATCCGGCCGGCACCAGTGCTACGCGCTCGAAGCCCGGGACCAGGCCCAGGGACTCCTGCTTCAACAACAGGTGCGACTCGAATACGACGGCGAGCATCGGGACCGCCATGGACGTCTCCTGGCTTACCTGCACCTCGCCGACGGTCGCTGCGTCAACCAAGAACTGATTCGATTGGGCTGTGCCTGGCTCTATCGATACCGCCGCGACTTCAGCCGCCGGCCGGCTTTTCTCGAGGCGCAGCGGGATGCGCTCCAAAGCCGCCGCGGCCTTTGGGGTCGCTGCCCGGTCAAGGAAGAATCCCGCTACCTGGGAAACCGTGAAAGCTACGTGTTCCATCGCCCGGACTGCGCCTACGGGCGCCAAACCGGAGCCGCCCGAAGGATCGAGTTCACCTCGCGGCGCCAGGCCCTGGAAGCCGGTTACCACCCCTGCCGCCGCTGCCTCCCGTGAGCGGTTCCGTTCCCCGCGCCGGGGTTGCCCACCGATGAAGCTCGCTTCGCCTTCCGGTGGGTCATGAGATGGGGAAGCGAGTGGCAAGAATGAAGGCGCGCCCGTTGATGGGAATGGTGGTGATGGTGGTGCCACACCGGAAAATTTTCCAGGACTCGATCATGACCGCGCTCGATCTCGATGGACTCCCGGCTCGGGGGGTGGATCTCTTTTGCCGCGGGACCCTGGTGACGGGACCGCCCGCCCAGGCGGGGAGGATGGAACCATGACCGGAATCACCGATAGCTTGCCCGGCCACAAGTTGTGCTGTTGGGGAAGACTTCTTCTTGACGGGATGGACAGGATTGATGGGATGGATGGGTATCCGGCTGATCGTGTCGATTCGGCGAAAAGGCTCGGGTTATTACCGCGCAAGCTATACCCATGGCGGCGGTGGGGCTTGCCCCGCCCGAACAGATACTGGGACCCGCCGGCGGTGCTGCCGCCGATCCTGGTTCTGCTGCTCGCTCTTGCGGGGCCGCTCGCGGTAGCATGGGCCGGGGCCGGCGCGGGTGCTGCTCCGGAATCGCCGGCGGCGGGTCCGATGACCATCGACGATGCGGTCCGCTTCGGTCTCGATCACAATCCGCTGCTCGGCGCCGCCAGCGATCGGAAGTCCGGCGCCGAACAGGGGTTGAAAGCGGCGCGAGCCGAATTTCTGCCGAAGCTCGATGCCGGTTACGGCTATACGCGGCTGGGCGATGAGCCCCTGGCCAAGATCGATAATTTTGCCGGGACCGGCCAGACCGCATCGTTTCAGACCAGCGACACCAGCCTCAATCGCTGGCAGTTGGGACTGCGCCAGCCCCTGTTTCGCGGCTTCGGGCCGAGCGCTCAATATGAAATCGCCCGGCTCGATCTGGCCCGAGCGGAATTTGACCAGGACCGCACCCGGCTCGATCTGGTGCTGGCCATCCAGCGCGGTTTCATTCAGGTGGTCTTGACCGAACGGGTGCGTCAGGTGGTGCTGGAAACCATCGAACAGCTTCAGCTCAGCCGCCGTAACGCCCAGTCCTACTTCCGCCAGGGTCTCAGCCCGGAAAACGATGTGCTCAAGGCCGATGTGGCCCTGGCCGAAGCCCAGCAGAGGGAACGGGAAGTGGCCCGGCAGGCGGCGCTGCTGCGCGCCGAGCTCAATCGGTTGTTGGGCCTCGAAGACCGCGCGGCGCTCGAACTGCGTCCCTGGGACCAGGCGCCGCCCGCTGATGAGCGGGCGGAAACGGCGCCACCTCTGGAAGAATTGCATGGGCTGGCGGAACACCGACGGCCCGAACTGCTGGCGCTCGACGCCGCCGGGCGTCAGGGCGAAGAGCAGCAGCGGCTGGCCAAGAGCGGCTACTACCCGTGGCTGTCCCTGGTTGCCAATGCCTATCGGGAAGGCGATGATTTTCTGGCCGGTCGCAACGATTTCACCAACAGCAACAATGCGGCGGTGGGGCTGCGGGTGGATTGGAATCTGTTCGAAGGCGGCAAGACCCAAGCCGAAGCCGCGCGGGCCCGTTACCGAACGGAGGCAATCCGCAAGACCCGGGAGGATTTCCTGAGAGAGATTCGGGTCCAGGTGGATGACGCTCGGCGCCAGCTGGAGGTTACCCGCGCCAATCTCAAGACGGCCAAGGTCGCGGTCAGGCAGGCGGAAGAAAACCGGCGCATTACCCTGGTTCAATATCGGGAACAAGTGGTGGTTTTTTCCGAGGTGTTGGACGCTGAAGTGAGTCTCACCCGAGCCCGGACCAGCCTTGTGGAAGCCCTCTACGGCTACCAGTTGGCCTGGGTCGAGCTGGAACGGGCCACGGGTGGTCCGCTGCCCGCGTCGCCGGCGGCGGTGGCGACAGGCACCCCCCAACGGCACCAGGCCGCTGAATCCAATCGATGAAAGACGGGTAATGACCATGAGCACGACCGCCGAAGCCGAACAATTGCCGGACAACGGCTGATCAGCGACAATTAGAATTCCCGTCTGACGACAATTCAGACATAGTAAACGGGCTCACCCACCAGCCTTATTTTTGGACACTTTTCCGCTTGGCGAGTCGCCAACTTCAACCAGCAGTCGCTTGCCCGAGGGGATTCTAGCCCCCAATGCGGTGAGTGTGCGGCACAATTGCTCTTGAGCCAGCCGACGCCTTGGCTGTTCCATGGGCTCCAATAGCACT
>Ga0100396_1001634_pt1 | contig 14584 bp, 15 predicted proteins | sample CryGeymeta201520_FD_81551 | JGI IMG/M metagenome (GOLD analysis project Ga0100396, IMG submission 81551) | Groundwater microbial communities from Crystal Geyser aquifers in Utah, USA - Crystal Geyser metaG 2015-20 | ecosystem: Environmental > Aquatic > Deep subsurface > Groundwater | place: USA... | reverse complement strand
TTGCAGTCCCCGATACCGTAAAGGGGAAGAGCTTTCTGCCGGTGATACGTGGGGAAGAGCAAAAGGTCCATGAATACGCGTTCTCCTTCTACACCCATTACCAGCGGATGGTTACAGACGGCTGCTGGAAGATGATCCGCTACTACAGGGATGCCTGGCCGGGAATGGAGGGAGACACGGACACTCTGCAGCTTTTCGACTTGACGGGAGATCCGTGGGAAACTGCGAATATTGCCGACCATCACAGAGACGTTGTTTACCGTCTGGCCACGGAACTGGAAAAGTGGCAAAGGGCTGTGGGCGACCCGCTCCTCCACGAATAGCATTCAGTACCCGGTACTCAGACTGGCAGTATGCCGGCCCCTTCGATTGCAGGCCGGTTGGCAAGTGACCACGGGTGGTTCCATCGACGAAAGTTGGGAATCGTTGTGCCTCATATAGCGAATATGCTATGATTGCAGTCGCCGGCTGGCGTGGAGGGCGCAAGTGTGGAGAGTTGAATTCTATTCCGACACAAGCGGAACGGAACCGGTGAAGAATTTCGTTGTTGCGCAGGACTACAAGCACAGAGTCAAGATTCTGCGCGCTTTTCAACTACTGCAGGAATTTGGCCCTTTGCTCCGAGAGCCTCACGCCAAACACGTGGGAGGAGGTCTCTGGGAACTGCGAATTCGGTCCGGGAGGAACGCTTACCGTATTTTGTACTTCCTCCATGCGGACGGAGCGTTCGTTCTTCTCCACGCTCTCCAGAAGAAACAGCACAGGCTGCCACCGGGTGACATCGAGATAGCCGAGAAAAGAAGGGCGGACCACTTGTCGAGGAGGTAGAACCATGTCCCTACGGAAGAAATCGGTAGGAGGGTCTTCTATTGAGGGCTTCCTTGCGGAACAGATGCAGGACCCATCCTTCGCTGACGAATATCAAAAGAGCGAATGGGAATACCAGGCCGCCAAAGCGGTGATCCGGCTGAGACTGCAGCACAAAATGAGCCAGGAGCAATTGGCGAAGCAGGCTGGAGTGCCTCCATCGACCATCGCTCGGATAGAGTCCATGTCCTTTTCTCCTACGGTGCGGATGCTTAACAAGATCGCCGCGGCAACGGAGACCCAGTTGTTCGTTGATTTTGTCGAGAAGACAAACGGTGGTTCCGTACCCCAAATGGCCACGGCGCGTTAAGTTCCAACTCATCTCTGCTCGCGATGGTGATTAGTTTGACAGAATTCGAACCCGTTATCGGGATGGAAATGCACACAGAGCTTGGGACGCAGAGCAAGATCTTCTGCGGTTGCAGCACTGCGTTTGGCGCGGAGCCTAACACGCAGACTTGCCCCGTTTGCCTGGGTCTGCCGGGTTCTCTTCCCGTGCTGAACCGTCAGGTCGTGGAGTACGGACTGCGGGCCGCTCTGGCTCTTCACTGCAAGGTGAATGCTCCGTGCATCATGGAACGCAAGAACTACTACTACCCCGACCTGCCGAAGGCGTATCAGATTTCTCAGCGCATGTTGCCACTGGGCGCGGAGGGGTATGTCGAGATACCAGGCGACGGAGGGACAAAGCGAGTGGGTATCACCGACGCCCACATCGAGGAGGACACCGGCAAGTCGCTCCACGGTTCACTGGCCGGAGACCCCGACTCCAGCCTCATCGACTACAATCGCTCCGGCATTCCCCTGCTGGAGATCATCAGCGAGCCCGACATGAACTCGGTCGAGGACGCGGAAGCCTACATGGAAACCATGCGTTCCATCATGCTCTATCTCGAAGTCTCCGACTGCAAAATGGAGCATGGGCGGATGCGCTTCGAGGCGAGCGTCTCACTGCGCCCCAAGGGAACGACAAAGCTGGGAACGCGGGTGGAAATCAAGAACCTCAACTCGTTTCGAGCGGTGACCCATTCTCTGCTGAGCGAGATCGATCGCCAGCGGAAGCTGCTCGGAGCGGGCGTGGAAATCGTGCAGGAAACCATGCTCTGGGACGAAGAACGCGGAGTCACTGAGCCGATGCGCTCAAAGGAGTTCGCGCACGACTACCGCTACTTCCCTGAGCCGGACCTTGTTCCCATTGTCATTGATGATGCGTGGATCAACCGGGCGCGCGCCGTCCTGCCCGAACTGCCCCGCGCCCGGCGACAGCGATTTGTCCGGGAATTCAGCCTGCCGGAGTATGACGCCACGGTTCTTACCTCCGCCAAAGCTTCGGCGGATTTCTTTGAAACGGCGACCGGCCTTTACGATAGTCCCAAGGTTATTAGCAACTGGATGATGGGCGATTTCGCCGCTCTACTGAACGCGGACGGCAGGGAGATTCAAGATTCCTCCGTGACTCCCAAACGGCTCACCGATATGCTGAAAATGATTGATGGGGAAATCATCAGCGGCAAGATCGCCAAGACCGTGTTTGAAGAGATGTACCGCACCGGCAGGGCCCCCGGAGAGATCGTCAAGGAGAAAGGACTCGTCCAGATCTCGGATGAGTCAGCCGTCGAGTTGATTGTCGACGAAGTAATTGCCGAAAACCCCGACGCCGTTGAGAATTTCAGAGGCGGGAACGAGAAATCCATCGGTTTCCTCGTGGGTCAGGTTATGAAGAAGAGCCGCGGAAAGGCTAACCCGCAACTGGTGAATGATCTCCTGAAGAGGAGGATGGGATGACTCGGTGGTGGAACCGGATGGGGATGGTACACCAGACTCCGCCTGAGTGAGGGAATGTCGCGGGGAGTAGCCAAGGGCTCCGCAATCAGCGGTATCCTCGTTGCGCGAGAGCATCACGAAAGGCGACGTATCCTTCGTCGTATGCGAGCGCCAGTCGTTCATCCGGGTCAACGCAGTGACGGACGCGCACCATCTGATTCTGTGCGTCACGGCAGCTCCCCAGCCGCGGAGCGCCTGCGAGGATGGCGGAGCCGAAGGCGCTGGCGGGGTTCTGTGGGACAAGCATTGAGCGGCGGGAGACTGCGGCGCGAATGCGTAGCCAGAGATCGTTCTTCGTCGCACCGCCGGTTGCGTGCGTTGCGTTCGTGCGCGGGAGACCCAGCGATTCCAGCACACCGATTCCCATCCGCTCGAGATAGGCAATTCCCTCCATGCCCGCGGCAAACCGTTCGGCAACATCGGTGATTTCCGTAAGGCCGAATCCTTTCGCGGTTGGGCAGGAGAAGGGGAACCTCTCCCCTTCCGTTTCCAGAGGATAGACGTACCGACCCGTGGGAATTCGCTCCGCAGCCTGCGCCTCCAAGTGCGGCAAGCTCACGTCCGACGTTGCCGTTCTCACCCATCCGGCTCCCGCACTGGACGCGGCGCCCGGCAGGTAACCTCCATCGGGGTGCCGGTGGTTATAGATCCTCTCTCCAGTATCGACGAGGGGTGACTCCGAGCCGCCCTTGAAAACAAGTGTCGTACCCAGAGTTACATTCAGGTCCCCCGGCGCCTTGATGCCGGAGGCAACCGCGGCGGCGGTTCCGTCAGTGCATCCGCTGACGACGGGTATGCCTCGCGGAAGCCCCGACTGCCCCGCTGCCGCGTCTGTGAGGTAGCCAATCACCTCTCCCGAAGGACGAACCCGCGGGAATCGATCCAGCGGTAGACCCAGCGTGTGCTCGATCTCCGCGGGCCACTCGAGGGTGCCGGGGTTCACTCCGGTCTTCAGCGCAGAGGAGACATCGGTAACCTCAAAGCAACCGGTTAGCATTCCGACGATGTAGTCAGTCTGATGCACAACCGATCGGCACCTGTCGATGAGTTCTGGGTTGTTTCTCTTGATAAACAGTAGTTTGCACAGCGCAAACGCGGGAGCGATGCCGATCCCGTAGGGCTGCAGCACATCGCGCAACGCATTCTGCGCCTCGGCGCAGAGGTCCGCTGCCCTCAGGTCGCTGTAGAGAATGCCCGGCGTGATCGGCGAGTGAGCATGGTCGAGCAGCAGGAACGTGCCCGAGGTCGCGTCCACCGCAATGCCGACGACTTCGGGAATGGGCTTCTCCCGGAGTAAAATCGCGCCAAGCTGATGCAGCACGTGCCACACGGTTTCCGTCCACACATGGGGGGATTGCTCAACGGTGGGGCCTTCGCAACGAGTGGTTCCCGCAGGGAAGTCGCACTGAACTGCCGCCACCATCTCACCATCGAGAGACGCCGCCATCGCTCGTACACCGGTGGTGCCGACGTCGATGCCGATGCTGAGTTCCATCGCTCGTTTCTCCATGGCGAATGAACGCCCGTCCACAAGGAAGGTCAGATCACTCGTTCATTACCGCCGTCCACGGGTATCTGCGCCCCCGTCGTTTTCGCAAAAAGGGGCCCGCACAACTCGGCTGCCAGTTCAGCGACATTATGACTGGTGACCTCTGTTCGCAGGACGTTATGGGTTTTGTACTCCCCCACGGTCATCTTGTAGTGGGCAGCGCGTTTCTGGAGGACTTCCTCCGTCCAGATGCCGGTGTCGAACACAGCGTTCGGGTGCAGCGTGTTCACCCGGATGCCGTCGTCGCCCCACTCCAGAGCCGCCACGCGCGCCAGTTGGTTCATGGCTGCTTTGGAGGCCGAATAAGCCGCCGCTCCGGGTCCGGGAGCGGGGACGTTCTTTGAGCCGATGACGGCCACGCGTCCGCCGCGAGGCGCGAGTTTGAGCAGTGGATGCAGTTCCCTCATCAGCACAAGGTTTGAGTCCAGGTTAATTCGCATGACGCGATTCCACTCGGAGGTGGCGAGAGCATCAATGCGCACGCTGGGCGGGAAGATGCCCGCGTTCAGGACGAGCATGTCCACTCCGCCGAAAGCGCTGACCCCAGCGTCGAGGGCATTCACGACCGCATCTTCATCGGTCAGGTCGCACCGGAGACCGAGGACCTCGGGCAGCTCAAACATGTGAGTGATCTTCGCGTTAAGGTCGAGGGCCACCACCGCCGCGCCACGGGACACGAGAGAGTCCACGCACGCTCGACCGATTCCAGATGCGGCGCCGGTGACGAAGGCGACTTCACCCGTGAAGACCTTCAGCGGGCCGGCTTTCAGCAGTTTGGCCTGTTGCAGTTCCCAATACTCCATGTCGAACATGTCCTGTGCGGAAAGGGCCTGCCACTTTTCCAGTAGTTCAGAGCGGAGAATGATGTTGATTGCGTGCTGGTACAAGTCGGTCGCGATGGCTGCGTCGCGAGCCGAACGTCCCAGCGCGCACATGCCGATGTCCGGGTCGAGCACGATGCGCGGCGCAGGATCGTGCATGGTTAGATTCCTGCCTCCGGAGCAGGCAACGAAGTACTCTTCGTAGGCTCGTCGGTACTCCTGAACATCCCGTCCCAGCATGGGCACGCGCTTGGTGCGGATGGCGTGGTCAGGTGTTGCCGCTCCCTGTAACGCGATGCGGCCAATATCCTCACGTCGGGCGAAGGCAATACAGGTGTCGTCCGAGCAGGTTCGCATGATAATCGGGGCGCCGGCGGCTTCCGAGATATTGCCGCGAAGTGAAGCGAGTTCGACGCGCGAGACTTGCGTCCGCGATGCCGCCTCGACTTGCGGCAGATGCCATGCGCCCTCTTGCGCAAGGTACTGTTCGGCGAGGTCGACCAGTTCAATCATCCTCTCGTACGATGATCTCGCAGTGTCGCCCAAGGTGAACAGACCACGGTGCATTAGCACCACGCCGACCGTTTGGGGCCCCGCGTGCTCAGGGAGGAGTTCGGCACAACGACGCGCCAGTTGGAATCCCGGCATGGTGTAGGGGACGACGACCACGCGGTCGCCGTAGATTTCTCCGACCCGTTCCAGTCCCCCGGGAGTGTTCATCACCGACAGGAGAGCATCGGCATGGGTGTGGTCCACGTACTTCGCCGGAAGCACCGCGTGGAGAATGGCCTCCACCGACGGATTGGGCGCGGCGGGGTTTCGCTTGCAGGCGTACAGTTCGCGAGCCATCTCCGTGTCGGAGAGCGACTTCAGTGCAACCAGCCGGCGGAGATGCTGTATGCGAAGGGCAACGAAATCCTGCGGTTCGATGGTCGCCAAATCCGCCCCGCTGCTCTTGACATACAGCACATTCTCTTCTCCGCCAAAGAGGTTGCGCTCCTGCAGCTTGACGGAGGTGTTCCCCCCGCCGTGCAGCACCAGCGACGGATCGCTGCCCAGCAATCGCGAGGTATAAACCCGCTGGCCTATCTCACTGCCATACTGCTGTGCCTCTGCGTCATTCCACAAACTCTTCATTGCAGCGCCTCCATTGTCCGGGTCCAATCAGCCACAGTCCATTGCTCCGTCGTGCCGCAGAACCTGACCGTCAAGCTACGCGCCCAACACCGAGGTGCATTGCGGGCAACGTGTTGCCTGAACGGGAATCGTGCAGAAGCAGAAAGCGCACTCCTTGGTTTCAGGGGCATCTTCCTTCGACTCTTCCACTTTCTTCAGACGGTTCACCTGCCGGACAACGATGAAGATGGCGAACGCCACAATCACGAAGTCGAGCACCGTGTTGATGAACAACCCGTAGTTGATGGTGGCAGCTCCCGCCTTTTTGGCGGCGTCCAGGGAAGCATAGGTCTGTCCCGACAGATTAATGTAGAGATTGGAGAAGTCTATCTTCCCCATGAGCAGTCCGATGGGCGGCATCAGCACATCGCTGACGAAGGAGGTCACTATCTTCCCGAACGCCGCCCCGATGACGATGCCCACCGCCATGTCCAGTACATTGCCCTTCACCGCAAACTCTCTGAATTCTTTCAGCATCTCAGTCTCCTCTTGTTCAGTCTTTGATCCCACGCGAACGACCCGAGGTCACCTCCATCACCAGAATTCTTCCGCTGCGCGTGTCGTGCAGGACGCGGAGGTCCCCAGTCTGAATCCCCTGCCGCATCAACGCAGGCAGACCTCCCTCCTGCTCCAAGGGGAAATATGTCTGGTTGATGAGAACATGCGTCACTCCGAGCCGCGTCCAATGCTCAATCAGATCCTCGGGCGACCGGAGGCTTTGATAGGGAATCAGCGTGTGGTGTCCTGGGTCTCCCCACAAGTACTCCCGGTCCAGGTAGAACCCGCGTGGCTCGCCGTATGTGATGATCTTCGCGTTGCGGGGCAGGTTCTCGTTGATCCACTGGCACATTGCATATTGATCGAGGTATCGAGAGAGATACACCTCCTGCGACATTGTCCCGATGGCTACCGGAAGCGTCATCCTCGTTATGAAGCGATTGAGTCCAATGAGAAGTACGGCGAAGAGAATGAGAGATAGATCGGCCATCCAGCGCACCTTTGCCGACCGTTCCTGCAGTGCGGCGATGCAGCAACCTGCAGGGATGCTCAGAATTGCCAGGCAGGGAATCAGATACCGGTTGTATTGCATGATGGCGAACCAAGCGCCTGATAGAAGCAGCGAAACCCACAGGAGACGTCGCAGGGGCGGCGCGCAGGGCAGCAGTAGTAGTGGCGCTACAAACAACAGGTACAGCGGGCCCACCGCGCTGGACATCGAGGGTTGTACCTCGTATCGTATCGGCGTTTTCTGCACTCCCCCCGAAAGGCGGGCGTCGGTCTTCGTCGCAATGCTGAACGGGTAGACGGACACACGCCAGGGGGTCGTGAGCAGTCCGACGAGGCTGCGGTCGCCGTAGGATTTCTGCTCGGCCCAATAGCTGTCGGCGGTCTCCTGATTCCAGTTCCGCCCCCCAAAGATTCCGTAAGCAAAGGGATAGACGGGATTCCCCGTCCACGCAAGGTTTTTCAGGTACCACGGAGAAGCAACCACACAAGCCAGGAGCAGTACCTTCAGCGCCTTTCGCATCTGGTGTCTGAAATCTGAATCCAGAATTCCCACCGCGGCCACCAGCATTGCCACCGTCATTACCGCGAAGATGACGATGCCCAGGTATTTCGTTCCCATCAGGAATCCGCCACACAGGCCGGCGGCCACCCACCACCCAGAGCGCTTCTCAATAAGGGTCTGCTCAAGGGAGTAGAATAGCAGCAATGCGAACAGGGCGAGGGCAATATCCACGTAGGCAGTGGACGCTTCGGAGAATACTGCTGGTGTCAGTCCGAAGACCAGCGCGGCCATCAAACCGGCCCGACGCGAGAACTGCCTCCTCCCCATTTGATACAGTGCGAGCAGTGTTAGAACGAACGACCCGAAGTGGAATAGCTTCGCAGCAATTGCGCCGCGCAAGCCAAGCCCGAGCGTGTATAGCATTTCCATCGTGAACGGGAAGTTGGAGTGGTGGTCGTAGGGGAGATACTCAATGCGGTGTCTGGCGAGGTATACCTGCGGCGCGGCCAGATGATAGGTGAGTGAGTCGTAGTCGTTCGCGATGGGTGGCGTCAGAGTCGCTGTTAGAGTGATCAGCAGGTTTACCAGGAGCAGACCGAGTATTACCTTGTCAAAGATGAAAAGGTTGTTCGTCTCATTGTTGGACGATCTTAGGTTCACTGGTCGCAGCTTCAAGGCGAGCAGCGCAACTGTTCCCGCCGCTACCAGAAGCGCCATCAACGCGGCGGGGGTCAGCGGGCCAATCAGACCCAACGCGAGCACGAGGTATGCCACGATGCCCAGCCCGCATGGTAGACAGACGACGATGGATTCCAGTAGGGAGTCGAACCGCAGTCGCGACGCGCCGAACAGGTGAAGCGCGAGACCGAAGGCGATCAGACAGACGAGGAAAAGAAAGAGGATGTCGAGAAGGTGAGATAACAACGCGTAGCCACGGTTCCCATCGGAGTGCCGCTACCCTGTGATGAAGGCTGCAACATTGGCGAGATAAACCATCGAGACGACGATGACCCATCCGACGATGACAATATCTGAAAGCTCGCTATTGGACGAATTCTGTGATTGCATTCACCGACACCGGATGACAGGATAACGGAATGGAGAGACCCCCCGGACACGTCGCCGTCCCGTCGTCAGCATTCAACCGCCACTGCCGACTTATTGCCTGCCTACTGCGTTCCCGTCTGCTGTTGCGGTTGCATGGTCGGCTGGTCCGATCCCGGTTCGGTCGCCTCGGAGTCTGAGTTCGCTGCTTCCAGCGTCCGCTGTGGGGGTGCGACGGGTTCCATGGTCTTCTCGTCCCCCGCTTCCTCGGGTGCCATGCCCAGTTGTCGTTTGTATTCCAGCAACTTCTCATCCACGCCAATTCGCGCAGAGGCTTTCTTGATGTCATTCAGCTTAGAGTCCACCCCGGAAGTCGCGAGCTCAACACGAGCCTGGGCTCTGGCAGCGCGCTCGTCGATCTTCTCGGTCATCCGGTCGAGAATGTCCGTCTGGTCTCCAATCTCGAAGGAGGTCATCAGGCCGGCAAGCTGCTCCTGCATCTTCGCCTGCTTGCTCTTGTTGATGGCCCGCATGGCTTCCTGAATCTTCTGGTTCATGGTGCGCATGAAGTCATCGCGCGCGTCGCGCGCTTTTTCAGACGCGGCCTTGGCCAGATTATACTGTTGTCGCGTGTCTTCCAAGTCTTCGCGGGCCGTCTCAACTGCAGAGATCAGCGTCTTGGCTTCTTCCTCATATTCCGGGCCGAGCTTGATGGCAGCAATGATCTGAGCGTCCAGATCGGTCACCTTCTTCTCCAATCGCTCGACCTGGTTTTTCGTCATGTACTCATTCTTCATAACCTCAGCCACGGTGTCGTTCATCTTCGGCACTTGGGAGCGCATGTCATCCATGTACTGCTGCAGCATCCGGTCCGGGTCCTCCAACCCGCGCACGAATACGCCAAAGAAAGACCGAATTGCCATCCACATTCGTTTGAACATTGATTACCCCCGAGTGCATTTCTGAACCCGCCGCGTCGCACACAATGCGCATCCTGCGTGCAGCCGCGGCCTCGCTGCATTATACCAAATCCGGTTGTAAGTGAACAAGGAGCGGAGATGACTTTTACGCTGGTTCATGGAAACCCTGTTCGGTTGTACAGGAGTTGTCCGCGTCAGGCACAGTCACGCGCCGCACACGTGCTCCTCCCTTCTCGCTCTCTCTCTGCCAGAGGGCAGGGCAACGGTTCCATCTGGAGAAAAATCTCGAGAAGTCTCTGTTGCTCTGCTGTTTCAACTTTGACAGGAATCCTCCCGCCTACGATGGTAAGCCCGATCACCGGACAGGAGAGAGGATCGCCAATAATCAGCGCGGCGCGGCGAACATGGTGGTCGTGGACCTCGGCATCCCTCCGGGGTTTGACGTGCAGACCGGAGACCTCGCCGAGCTCGTCGGCTCCAAAGTGTTGACGAAGTTCGAGCTGACTGGACGACAGGCCATTCTCTACCTCGACCGCGTCGAACCCGGCAAGCCGGTTACCTTTGAGTACCGACTAAAGGCCCAGTACCCGCTGAAAGTCAAGACTCCCGGATCGACCGTTTACGAATACTACGCGCCCAAAGTCGCCGCGGTGGCAAAGCCGGTGGAGATGGTGGTGAAGTAGTGCTACAATGAGCGGCGGAGGTGAAGCGACCATGGCACATACCATGACGTTACAGGTTCCCGATGACATCTACCAGCCACTGGTGAATGCGGCGGAAGTGATCGACCGCCAGCCAGAGGAAGTGGCCGTCGAGTGGCTCAGCTCCGTGGCCAACGACGTCAACCACGATCCTTTGCTGGCGTTGGCAGGTACGCTGGAATGTGAACTGACTGACGTGGCTGACCGGCATGACGACTACATAGGGCAAGGACTGCCGAAGGAAGCGAACAATCTCCCAATGCGTCCGCAGTCGCACAGTCGGTGGAGATGGTGGTGAAGTGCAGCCGCTTGGCGGACAGGAATGCCCGCCCTCCAAAACCGTTGGCAAAATCCCTGCTCTAAGCAGGCGGGGGGGCGGCAAAGGATACTCGCTGAGGGTGCACTGACGGGGAAGGTGAAGTGCTCTTACGGTGCTGCCCTAATCTTGCCGCGCATACTCGTGACGTACTCTCTTCCAGGAAATCGAGCGGTGGCGGTATTTTCGTGATGACATCTCGTGCCTCATTGCTGACGGGGCCGAGCAATTCCAACAGTATCCCGCAGCCTTGCACCCTCCGTTCGGCAGCACGATCTCTCGAGGCGGTCAACAGACTCTCCGCAAGTCGTACCAAGTTCTCTTCCACAAACTGCCAGTTGGCCAACTTCTCCTTGGAGTGTCTGATTACTCGCCCGAGTCTCACAACCAGGTCTTCATAGACACCCGCGGCAAATTCGCCGGTATGGTTGGCGCAGAACTGGAAGAGAAGCCTCGCCGTAAAGCGCCATTCACAAACCGAAGACTCCAAGTCCACCCACTCCTCTCGGGGTATGACGCCGTCGAGCCCTTTCTCTACCATTCGGTCCACCAGGCGAGCGTAATCATCAAGCTCGACCTCTTGTTCACGGAACCCGGCGGCCGTTCTGCCGCCTTGTCCGTGTTTCTGAAAGAGACCTCTGAAGAGAACAAGTCTTACAGCGGGCACCGGACTCCTGCGCTCAAACGGCGCGCTGCTTCAGTGTCATGTCCCATTCTGAGCGTCCATTATCGCACGTTCCGGGTGGTTGCGCACTTCTACGGGAAAGGGGTCTTCCCCAATGCTGTCAAGTTGTTTGGAGCAGGGTAACGCGACAGGGCACCTCCTTTGGCAGTGCGAGTTGCCTAGCCTCCAACTTAGGCATTTCTTTGGGAGGCGGCAGACCGGCCTCCAAGCGGGCCTGAGTGTATCCAGCCCAATACAGCAACCATGCCAAAGCGATCTGTAATTCTCGCAAGAGCTGTGTGGGAGAAAAGGGGCGCTTCTGACCGGAGTGATATAGAACCAAAAGGCAGTAGACGATCAAGGCCATCAGGAGTTGGCGTTGGACCGCGGTCGCACTGTAGCCAACGAAGGACTTCACCTGCAGGCTCCGCTTGATCCACCGAAACACAATTTCAATCGTCCAACGATAGCGGTATAAGAGGCAAATCTTCCAGGCAGCCAGATTCCTTATGTTGGTGAGAATCTGCAGCGGATTGCCTTTGCTATCTAAAACCTTGAGAAACCGGTAACGATGGCGAGCCCTGTTCTCCGGACTGCCCAACTCGATTGCATAATTTCCCAGGAGGGTATACCCCGTTCGGACAGAAGTCTTGGGAGGGGGCCGCTGCGGACTCACAGAGTCCGACTTGAACCACTTTCCAACGGTACCCTTTATGAAGCTTAGTCACGAAAAAGCTCTTGGCTTCGGCGATCCGGTCATAGGTCTTAATCCCCCGGTAGCCGCAGTCAAAAAGGTAAATCTGACCTTCTGCCAGGTCCAGGTCCAATTCCAAAAGCTTCTCAAAATGCTTGGCATCGTTCTCTTTCGCAGTGGCAATGAGGATCTTTTCGATTCCCTGGCATCCAGCGCCCAGCTTGAGTTGCACCCGCACACCCGCCTGTGTGTCACATCGGACTCTGCGAGTCCGCATAGCGCAGAGTTGAAGCCAATGGGGGGGAAAGTTCACACGTCGTAGAGTCGAAAAGGTGAGTGGTCGTCAACAGCTCTTGGATTCCCCGCAGGGCCGCGGGATTCAGGTCTCGCAAGACCCGAGGGGTTCCGGCTGCGCTGCGAAGTTGTGCGATTAAATCATTAAGGGCCTCGACCAGCGGTTCCAGCGGACGCCCCGCATTGGCATCGGCGAGCGCTTGAACACTCGCTTCAAAGCGGGCGCCGTAAAGAATATACAGTGGGTCGTTTCGGACTCTGCGAGTCCGCGGCAATTATGGAATGATGATCCCGTAAACTGCGAACTCGGGTCGGGGCGAACTCTGCGAGTTCGAGAAGAAAAGGACCCAGGATCGCAAGAAGGGCTTGAAAAAAATCTTCCGGGCATTCTTGTCAAAGTGATAGTGCTCAGCGTTTTGAGCTAACCGCAAGAGCGCCAGCGGTTGCACCAGACGGCTTAAGGCTTTCGGACATGCGAACTCGCGAAACTTGAGGTGCATTGCTGTCATGGTGGCTTCGTTCCTTGCTACGGAGATGGGTGCAACGAATCGCTTCGGACTCTGAGTCCGCGCAAAACGGACCGCTACGCAGCCCTCAGGCTATATTATAACCTCGGACTCTGAGTCCGCAGCGACTACGTCGCCTCCAAATGCACCTTGCCCCACTATGCCAAAAAAACGGGCAAAACAACTTGACAGCATTGGGTGCAGGCCCATCTTCTGGTTTGCTTCCTGGCGTATGTCCTCTGGAAGACGTTGGCGCAGTCCCGACCTGTCGGGACGGGGTTGGGAGACGAGCCGCGGAAGGTGTTCGATGAGATCGCACAAATCCGCTTGGTAGACGCGATCCTGCCTACCCGTCAAGGGATTGAAATTCGTAAACGCTGTATCACCCAGCCCACCGAACACCAGGCGATCCTGCTGGACAAACTGAAACTCCACCTGCCCAGACAACTGTCGATGCACGAAATGCAGTGAAGAAAATGAACCCTCGATCCAATCACCACGGGCTTTTTGACCGCTTAGAACTCGTCCAACACTAACTCCGCGTTTTAGTAGCAGGCATCGCCGTCGCTCCGAGGTGTTCGGCTGAACTTGACGCGGAATTATTGTTGGACGAGTTCTTACGGCGGAACTTGGGTTAATCCTCAACCTCCCGCTTCTGCAGAATGCGTTGCAGAAACACCGTGCAACCTGCAAACAGCAGAAAAACAAGGACAAAACAGAAGATGAGCGTGAGGGGAGCATGATATCGGATAGCGTCCAGGAGCAGCATGTCGGTAGGCGGGAACCACAGAAATCCAGTAAGCGGTGAGCAAGACCACGACCAATGGAAGAGATGATTGTAAATGGTCGAGTCGCTGATCCCCTGCGTGATCAATTGCGCACGCCTCCAAAAACTCCAGTCAAAGACGTTTCCCTTGATCAGCACGATCTGGACAAAGAGGGAGAGCGCCATCGTTGCGCATAGAATTCGCGCTTTCACTTGAAAAAGCCGCCGAGACTGCCAGGCTCCCAGGTCCTCCAACAAGAGAATCAGCAGGAAGGGAAGCAGCACCATCAGCAACCTGGGACCGATGCACACACCGCCATGCCAATCGCTACGCGCGGCGACGAAGATGAATCTGAGAATGCACATGGCAGCGATCAACATGGCCTCCCTCGGCCACCGGCGGCGGAATGATGGAAACCCAAGGAGACAGGAAACGACGATCGGGGCGTACAATAGAAGTCCTTTGCCGGGACTGACGGACAACCCCAGCATCCCGATCCACGGTGCCACAAAGTGTCCGTAGCGATTCATTCTGCCGGTCTCCAAGGGATTCCCGAAGCGCGCGTAGTTGTGAAACAGAAGGACGGATGCGCACGCGAGCAGAGGCAGAGCAAATACAATGGGAGAAAGGTGGTGCGCTGGCTGCCTGTCCGTCGTCTCGCTGAAGTCAGCCGGTTTCCGGTGCCGCGTGTTCGTGACGACGTACCAAAGGAAGAAGGGGACTGCAAGAGCAATCGAGATGTGGGTCAGCGTGGAGAGCCCGAGAGCCAACCCGGCCAGAAGAAGGCGGCACGAACCGTGTGAGCGGATTGTCGAATTACCTGAACGAGATTGCGGCAACAACTGTTCGAAAGAGAAGAGCAGAAGAAGCGTGGCGAGAGGTTCTGAAAAGCCATCACGAGAATAGGCCCAGGCGGGTGTTGCCAGTCCGA
>Ga0100396_1001627_pt1 | contig 14619 bp, 15 predicted proteins | sample CryGeymeta201520_FD_81551 | JGI IMG/M metagenome (GOLD analysis project Ga0100396, IMG submission 81551) | Groundwater microbial communities from Crystal Geyser aquifers in Utah, USA - Crystal Geyser metaG 2015-20 | ecosystem: Environmental > Aquatic > Deep subsurface > Groundwater | place: USA... | reverse complement strand
TTTTAAATTTTTAATTTTATAAATAAATCTAAATTTTTAATTTTTTCAGCCCTAGGCTGATACGCCTTTCACGAATGTGAATTATTCACGCAGGTACTTGGCGGAAAAAATTAATTAGACATTAAAAATTATTTACAAAATTAAAAATTGGAAATTAAAAATTTTTTAAGATGCCCAGACAAATATTGCACCAGGGTGAAAAAAATTGGTATGTCTTACATACCTATTCCGGCTATGAAGAGAATGTCAAAAGGAATTTGGAGCAGAGGATTGAATCAATGGATATGATTGATAAAATTTTTCAAGTGCTGGTGCCAACTGAAAATAAAATAAAGATTAAGGGCGGCAAACGTCAAATTGTGCGGGAAAAAATTTTTCCAGGTTATGTTTTAGTTCAGATGATTGTGGATGATGCCAGTTGGTATGTGGTGCGCAATACGCCCAATGTCACGGGATTTATTGGTTCTGGGACTTTGCCGATTCCACTTTCAGAAAATGAGATTAAGGAGCTACAGCGCCGCATGGGCGTTAAGGAACCGAAGTATAAAATAAATGTCAGCGTGGGCACGCCGGTAAAAATTACCGACGGACCGTTTAAGGAGATAGAAGGCCGGGTGTCTGATGTTGATGAGGCAAGAGGGAAAATCAAAGTGATGGTGCAGATGTTTGGCCGCGAAACGCCGGTGGAATTGGATTTCTTGCAGGTTAAGAAAATATAGGAATAAAATTTTAATTAATTAATTTTTAATAAAAATAGCTGAAACAACATTTACAGATCTAAGCGCGTATACGGTTAATGAGAATGGGCCTGATAGCATAGATATCAGCGAATTGTTAAAATTGGCAGAATTTAAAACAGAGCAAGAAGCTATTGAACAATTTAAAAACTCAATTCAAGATGAACAAAATGCGGAAGTATTTTCTCATTCATCTTCGCATGAGCAAGCTCTGGTTGCGCTAGTTTATTTTTTGCCTTATGAAGAAAGACAAAAAATAAGGGCTAATCCTAGTGGAAAAGATACATATCTATTACTTCAGCTACTGTTATTAGGCGAGCAATACACTGGTATACCTCATATTGAGAAAACAGATAGAAAACCAATGTATAAATTATAATTTTAAATTTAGAACAAATATTATGCCTAAAGGAATAAAGACAATTATTAAATTGCAAATTAAAGGTGGAGCGGCCAATCCCGCGCCGCCAGTTGGCCCTGCCCTGGGCCAGCACGGCGTGAACATCCAGGATTTTTGCGCTAAATTTAATGAGGCGACCAAAGACAAGGGTGGGGATGTGGTGCCGGTTGAAATTACTGTTTATGCGGACAGGAGTTTTAGTTTTAAATTAAAAACACCGCCAGCCGCGGAATTATTGAAAAAGGCAGCCGGCATCAGTAAGGGTTCTGGCAAGCCGAATTTAGAAAAGGTGGGTAAAATTTCCAAGGCACAAATCCGCGAAATCGCCCGGATTAAAATGGTAGATTTAAACGCCTATGACATTGAAGCGGCCATGAAGATAATTGAGGGCACGGCGCGTCAAATGGGTTTAGTAGTTGAGTAATTAATAGAAATTTATGCATTCAAAAAAATATAAAGAATTAGCTGCTAAGATTGATAAAACTAAAAGTTATTCAATTGATGAAGCAATAAAATTAGTTAAGGAAACCAGTCAGACAAAATTTGATGCTTCGTTGGAGGTGCATTTGCGATTGGGAATTGATACTAAAAAAGGCGAGCAGGCGGTCAGGGGCAGTGTGGCCTTGCCGCATGGTACCGGTAAAAGCAAAAGGATCGCAGTTTTTAGTGATGATGGTCAGGCGGCTAAAGAGGCCGGGGCGGATATTGTCGGCAGTGAAAATTTGATTAAGGAAATAAAAGCAAGCGGCAAAGTTGATTTTGATGTGGCATTAGCCACCCCAAAAATGATGAAGAATCTGGTTGGCGTGGCCAAGATTTTGGGACCGAAGGGATTAATGCCCTCGCCCAAGGCGGGTACTATCGTAGATGATCAGGCGATACCCAAAGCAATTGAGGAGATTAAAAAGGGCAAGGTGAATTTTAAAAATGATGATACGGGCAACATCCATCAAATGATCGGCAAGATTTCATGGGATGATAAAAAGTTAAGCGAAAACTGCGGAGCATTTGTTGAAGCTGTTAAGAAAGCCAAGCCAGCGGCGGCTAAGGGGATTTTCATCAAGGGAGTATTTTTAACCAGTACCATGGGCCCAGCGGTCAGAGTGGAAGTAAAGTAGTCAAAGCAAAATCCGCTTTAAGCGGATTTTTTGATTGCAGAATTTTTAAGAATATAATATAATTAATTCACATTAATTAATTTTAAATCAATGCCGCAAGAAAAAAAATACGTTCGTCCAAGCTGGGATGAATATTTTATTAAAATAGCGATGCTAGTTTCCGAAAGATCCACCTGCTTAAGACACCATGTGGGAGCAATCATTGTTAAGAATAAGCAAATATTAACCACTGGATATAATGGTGCGGCCCGCGGGGTTAAAGATTGTTTGGAGCGAGGGTGTCTAAGAGACGAGCAGGGGATTGCTTCCGGCGAAAGGCATGAGATTTGTCGAGCGATTCATGCGGAACAGAATGCTATTATACAAGCCGGGCGTTTTGGCGTTGACATCAGCGATGGAGCTATGTATTGTACGCATACGCCATGCATCATTTGCGCCAAAATGATTGTTAACGCCGGCATTAAAAAATTTTTTACTTATACGGACTATCCTACTACTGGGGGCGTAACGGAATTACTTGATGAGGCAGAGATAGAAATTGTTAAAATGAAAAAACCAGAAACTAAGATCAATATTTTAGATTAATATATTTTATGTCAAATCAAAAAATCGTGGCAATTTGTGGCTTAAGCGGATCTGGCAAGGATGCGGTGGCTGATTATTTAAAGGAGAAAGGCTTTGAATATACCTCGCTTTCGGACAGGATAAGGGAGGAATGTGCTTTGAGAAAATTAGCAACCCACAGAGACAATTTAATTAAAGTGGGCAACGAAATCAGAGAGAAGTTTGGGCGCGACGAGTTGGCCAAGAGGAGCTGGGAGAAAATAAAAAACAGCGCAGGCAATAAATTCGTCATTGTTAGTTTGCGCCATCCTGATGAAGTTAATTTTTTAAAAAAGCAGGCTGGGATGAAATTGATTGCGGTTGAGGCGCCAATAGATGTCCGTTATCAAAGGAATGCCAGCCGTGGTCGGGCGGAAGATTTTGTCACTTTGGAAAAATTTAAGGAGCAGGAAACAAGAGAAAGAAGCGGTTCAGTGAATCAGCAGCAGTTGGACAGGGTAATTGCCATGGCTGATTTTAAAATTGATAATTCAGGCACATTAGAAGAGCTTAAAGAGCAGGTTGAGGAGGTATTAGCTAGAATATAGATATGTATTTATTTATAAACACAGCTGGTGTGGATGAGATAATTTTGGCGCTTGCGGATGGCAAGGGCCAAATTTTAGTTAAGAAAAATATTAAGGCGAAATATAAGCAGTCGGAAAAATTATTATTAAATATTGATAAGATATTAAAGATATTAAAGATATTAAAGATATTAAAGATATTAAAAGATATTAAAGATATTAAAGATATTAAAGATATTAAAGATATTAAAGATATTAAAGATATTAAAGATATTAAAGATATTAAAGGAATTATGGTGGTTAAAGGGCCGGGAAGTTTTACAGCCTTGAGGATTGGTCTAGCCACCGCCAATACTCTGGCTTGGGCTTTACATATTCCGATTATCGGCGTAAAGTTAACTAACAAACAAAATGAGGAATTAATAAAAACAGGAGTTGAAAGTTTTAAAAAAATAAAAAGATTTAAACAAGTCATGCCGGAATATGGCATGGAGCCGAATATTACTCAAGTAAGTTAATTAAGTTGAATAAATTAAGTTTATGGCCAACCTGATGGGGTTGTTTTTTTATCCACAGGTGTTGTGTTGAAGGTTGGCCAAGAGTGGTATATAATAAAAGCATAGTGGGGAAAAGTGGAAAAAAGTGGATATTTCCACTGGTTGTGTATAACTTTGTTAAGCGCAGATTAATAAATAAGGCTATGGATATTTAAAAATCCTAGTTTTTTTGTATCTAATCTTCATAATCTAATATTTTTTTCCGCTAACATTGCCACATTAATTTTCCATCTAAGGTGGATAAGTACGATTATGTTTTTAGGCGAATATTTACACAATGTGGATGATAAAAATAGGCTGGCGATTCCAGTTAAGTTTAGGCATGAATTTAAAAATGGCATGGTTTTGACCCGCGGGCTTGATAGTTGTTTGTTTTTATTCACTAAAAGCGATTGGGGCACTTTGGTGGATAAGATTAAACAATTGCCATTAAGCCAGGCGCGGGCTAGAAGTTTTTCCAGAATGATGCTGATGGGTGCGATGGAAGTCAAGCTTGATAAACTGGGCCGGGTGCTTTTGCCTGATTATTTAAAGAATTATGCCGGCATTTCAAAAAAGGTGGTGATCGGAGGAGTCCTAAACAGATTAGAGATTTGGGATGAAGGCAAGTGGGAGCAATATAAAAAAGAGTCGGAAAAGAATGTGGCACGGACTGCTGAAGGGATGATGGAATTAGGGATATAATTATTTAATGAAATGGCTATTCATAAACCAGTACTATTAAAAGAGGTCATAGAGTTATTAGAGCCCAAAAGCGGCGAGAATTTTATTGATTGTAATTATGGACAGGGAGGCCATTCTAAAGCGATATTAGAGAAGATAAAACCCGGCGGCGAATTATTAGGAATAGATGCGGATTTGGATATTAAAAATATTAAAGATATTAAGGATATTATTTTAATTAAAGATAATTTTGTAAATCTTAAGGCGATTTATGAACACAATTTTCCTTATCCAATTAGCGGCATTTTATTTGACCTTGGTTTTTCGTCAGATCAGCTAGAAAATTCCGGCCGCGGTTTTAGTTTTTTGACCGATGAGCCGCTTGACATGAGATATAATCCTGAAGGTCAGCGCTTAACTGCTAAAGAAATTTTAAATAAATATGGCGAAAAGAGTTTAGTCAGGATTTTTAGGGAATTTGGGGAGATTGGAGAAAAATTGGCCAGAAAAATGGCGCGAGCGACTGTAGTGCGGCGAGGCAGAAGATTATTTGAAATGACCAGTAATTTGCTGGAAGTGATAGGCGCCAAGGCGGTGAGGCATAAGAAAAGGATACATCCGGCAACGCAATTTTTCCAAGCTTTGAGGATTGAGGTGAATAAAGAGTTAGATAACTTAAGGCAGACTTTGCCCCAGGCGCTTGAAATTTTAAAACCAGGCGGCAGATTGGCAGTCATCTCGTTTCATTCGTTGGAAGACAGGATTGTGAAAAATTATTTTCGCGGTTGGGCAAGGGAGGGGAGAGTGGAGTTACTAACAAAAAAGCCGTTGACCACTGGAGAAGAAGAATTAAAAAGTAATCCCAGGGCAAGGAGCGCAAAACTCCGGGCAATTAAAAAAATAGATCGTAAAGAATGTGTAAAAAATTTTTAAAAAATAGAAAAAAAGTCAATTACCAAGCAGAAAGAAAAAATCCGAGCGGTTTTTGGAGTATGCGCACTGGCATAATCGCGCTGATGCTTTTGGTTGCATTTATGGGCGTCTATTATCTGGGCCTAATTAATGATAAAACAACAGTAGGATATAAAATATCAAAATTGGAAATAAAAGCAAGCGATTTGGCTGAAACTAACAGGAATCTGGAATTGCAAGTAATTGAGTTACAGCAGACAGCAAGAATTGAGGAGAGAGCAAAGGGCATGGCCATGGTTCAAGCAGATAATGTTGAGTATTTAGCAGTGCAGCAGGAAAAAGTGGCAGTGAGGTAGTTAACTCCGAAGTAACCTACAATTTATGAAAATTAGCTTTGTCTGCCAGAATTATTTTAAAAAAGACGTAAATTTTTTTCCAGCGAAAAAATTTACTCAAAGGTTCGCAAAATTTTGTCCGACTTCGTCGAGACAAACCAAGCAATTTTGCTCACCTATGCTTTTTTAAAATAATTCTGGCAGACAAGGGGAGACTACCTAATATCAATATTAAATTAAAATATGATTAGAGTTAGAAAGCAAATTCATTTTGATCGGGTGGGACTACTGATGGTAGTTTTTTTTGTTATAGGCGCAGCCATCGTCGCCAGACTTTTTTATCTGCAGATTATCAAGGGCAAGTTATGGCAAGTGGCGGCAGAGGAGCAGCACAAAATTGAACAGGTTCTTTTACAAAGGAGGGGCGAAATATTTATGACGAATTACCGAGACGACAGCTTGTTGCCGGCAGTCATCAACAGGAGGTTAAGTTTGGTTTACGCCGTGCCAAACGAAATTAGCAATCCTAAAATGACCGCTGAAATTTTAGCTGATATTTTAAAAGATAGCCAGGGGGAATGCGCAGTAATGTTACTCCAGGGCAGTGCCGAAGAACTAATTGCCAAATGCGAAGAGAAAAAAAAGTTTGCCGAAGAAGTTTATGAAAAAACAAAGAAAAAAAATGACCCGTATGAGCCGCTGATGCATAATGTCAGCGAGGAGCTAGTCAGCAAAATTAAAGACAGCAATTTAGAGGGAATATATTTTGAGGATGAATGGGTCAGATTTTATCCGGAAAGTGAGTCGCTGGCGCAGGTTACTGGATTTTTAGGTTATGCTGGCGATCGGCGGGTCGGGCAATATGGCATTGAAGGTTATTTTGAAGATGATTTAGCCGGTGAAGCAGGCAAGCTTTTGGGAGACAAGGATTTATTCGGCCGGCTAATACCAGTGGCCAGCTCCGAGCTGGTGCAGGCGCGCGATGGGGCGAATATAGTTTTGACCATTGACAAGGCGATTCAAAATAAGGCCTATGAGATTATTAAAGAGGCGGTTGCGGCTTATGGGGCTGAAAGCGGCAGTATATTGGTGATGGATCCCCAGAGCGGTGAGATAAGGGCAATGGCTGGCTACCCGAGCTTTGACCCCAATAGATATAATGAAGTGGACAATATCAAAGTTTACCGGAATTTAAATACGAGCGAGGCATATGAGCCAGGGTCGGTTTTTAAAATTATTACTATGGCCGCCGGGCTTGATACCATGGCGGTTGAGCCAGATACAACTTATGAAGATACAGGCTCGGTAATGATTGGCGAGGAGGTGATTCGCAATGCCGCTAATAAAGTGTATGGCATGGTAAATATGACAGGAGTGCTGGAAAATTCTATTAATTGCGGAGCAGTTTATGTGGCGCTAAAAACTGGTCATGAAAAATTTGGAGATTATGTGAAAAAATTTGGTTTTGGGCAGGTTACGGATATTGAGCTTACTGGGGAATCAGTGGGTGATATTAGTTCGTTAAAGAAAAAAGGCGATATCTACGCGGCCACGGCTGCTTTTGGGCAGGGAATTACTGTCACACCGCTGCAACTGGCGCAGGCTTTTAGCACAATTGTGAACAATGGCAAGACAGTGAAACCACATATTATTGATTATGCTAAGTCAGAAATAGAAGAAAAAATAAATGACAGCCAACAAGTGATCTCCGAAAAGACGGCGCAGGTTTTAAAAGCAATGATGGTGTCAGTAGTTGAAAATGGGCATAGTAAAGGAGCGCAAATAGCCGGTTATCACATTGGCGGTAAGACAGGGACGGCGGAAATTGCCGGTCAGGGCGGTTATACCAGTGAGAACAATCATACCTTTGCCGGTTTTGGGCCGCTGGAGAATACTAAATTTGTGATTGTCGTCAAATTAATCAAGCCCAAGTCAGGCAAATTTGCTGAATCCACCGCTGTGCCGACTTTTACCAAGATGGCCAGTTTTTTACTGCAGTATTATCAGCTGCCACCGGAATATACGCCATAGGCCGACTAGTTTAATCTCCCCTCCTTATTAAAGGAGGGGTGCCCCGATGTAAATCGGGGCAGGGTGGTAAAATTTATCAATGTTCATACCCCTCTGTCCCGTCCCGCGGTCGCGGGACGGGACACCTCCCCTAATTTAGGGGAGGAGAAGATAAGTGGTACAAATTTATCAATGTTCGCATTTTTTATATCTTCCATTTTTCCACAAACTGGCCAAGGCCAAGTTCATCGCGTTTGCGAACGCGGTTAGGGAGTTTATCAGACCATAAAAGCAGGTCGTAAAAGTTGATTTGATAACGAGATTTTTTTATGGTCACTGGCAGTTCTTTTTTTTTGATGGCTCGCCTAATAGAACGTTCAGATATGCCAGTTAGTTTAGACGCTAAAGATGGTGAGAGATAAATGGGGTTTGACATATTTGGCTAAAATTAGTTTAGTATGTTTGATTGTTGCTAATACTCTCTTCATACTCTATCCTATATTTGTATTTTAATCGTAATATATTTTAGTTAATATGTCTAGGATATCCTAGACATATTTTGATAATATATGATTTTGTCAAGGATATCCTTGACATTTTTTATTATTTAGTAATATTGAGTAATTTATTGACTTTTGGCTAAAAAAAAGGTAGTGTATATATAATTGAAGTTTTTCGTCTTAATAGTTAAGATAGACAAAAATGGCGCTAAGATTTAAAAATGACAAAGATTTGTTAAAAAAAATTAGGCAGGGTGATAAAGAGAGTTTTGAGTTATTTTATAAAATGGAATCTGAAAAGATTTATAAATTTGTTAATTTCAAAATTAATGACAGTTTTGAAGCAGAGGAGATTGTACAGGATATTTTTTTTAATTTTTGGGATTATGTCAGGGAGGGCAAAGAAGTTAACGATGCGCTGGGATTGCTTTATAAAATAGCCAGGAATAAAATTATAGATTATTATAGAAAAAACGGCATTAGGCCTAAAATATTATCACTGGACGACGGGGAAGGCTATCAACTGGCCAGCAATAAAATAAATGATCAAGACATTGAAAATGAACTTGACGTTAGTTTTGAGATTAAATCCATTGAACAGGTAATGACTGAACTGCCCGATGATTATCAGGATGTAATGATGATGCATTTTGTCAGGGAGATGAAGATGGCAGAAATTGCCGCAGTAATTAACAAGAGCGAGGGAGCGGTCAGAGTGATGATTTACCGGGCTTTGAAATTATTAAAAAAATTATTAAACGAAAAAAATGAGTAATTTCCAAGAACAACTGAAGAATCTCGGCGGGACATTTAATGGCCAGGTTCAAGAAAAAATCTGGGAAAATTTAAAGTATCAGATTAGCAATTACGAAAAATCAAAACTGGTTGTTGCCAACAGGTCTGGTTTTAGATTGTCCTTCAGGGCAGTTAAATTAGCTTGGCAGCCAGTGGGGATTTTTGCGCTGGCAGTCGTCTTGTTTTTAGGAGGCTCTGGCATGTTGGTTATGGCGGCGCAGAATTCCGCGGCTGGCGATAAATTGTTTGTGGTTAAACGCGCCATTGAGAGAAGCCGGAGCGTAGTGACAGCCGATAGCGCTTACAAGGTTGAGCTGGCCAGCGCATTTTTAGACAACAGAGTCAGTGAGTTCCAGAAAGTTTTAGTGGAAGAGACGCAGCTGGTGGCAGCCGGTGAACAAAAAGATTCTAAAAAAGTGACCATGGCAGTTGATGAAGTTAAAAAACAGCTTGAGGAAGTAAATGAAAAATTGGCAGAGTTAAAATCGGCTGATGCTAAATATGGTAAAAAGACGGCAGTGACGGCCCTGGTGTTAAATGAAAACATTAACACCTATAAGCAGGAATTAAAACAAGCCAAGGCAAAAGTGGCTGACGTGGAAGTCAATAATAAATTAGACGAAGCATTGGCAGCTGCGGAAGAAATCAATACGGATGTACTCACAGTTATTGTTGAAAAACATCAGCAGGGAGAAATTGAGCTGGCTCAAGGCGAATTATCAGGTAAATTAGAAGAGCATCTGGCAGCAATTGAAGAAAAAATGGCTCAAGCGGAAGAAACCATGGCGGCCAACCACAGTGATAACGACCAGGAATTAAAGGCTAAGGCAGATGCAGCCAAGGAGAAGATTGTCCTTGCCAAAAAGGCGATTGCAGACAATGAGTTTAGCCTGGTTTTAACTTTGTCTAAAGATTCCAATGACATCTTGAAGATGCTTTATGGCGAAATTGACAAGGTAGTTGAAGTTAAAGTTGATCAGCCAATAACAGAAGAGAATAAAAGTGACGGTGAAGTCCAAGGTGCGACAACTACCACTTTGCCGATACTTATTAAATTAGAGACTTTGGAAAATACTACCACATCCGAGGAATTAAATGCCCAAACGGTTGAGCAGGTTGATGAGCCAGTCAGAGGATTTGAGGTGGGGATAAAATAAGCAATAAGCAATAAGCAATAAACAATAAGCAATAAACAATAAGCAATAAACAATAAGCAATAAACAATAAGCAATAAGCAATAAGCAAAGAAGATCTGAGGTATACTGGCGAGAGATTAATTATTGGAGATAAAGAGTGCGATGAGGATTCAGACATATATCAAGAGCATATTGAGAGATACAAGTTCGCGGCTGAATTTGTTCAGGGCAGAGTTTTAGACATAGCATGCGGGAGCGGTTATGGATCAAAGATGCTGGCAGATAGAGCCGAGGAAGTCTGGGGCGGGGACATTAGCGAGGAGGCGATTAAAATTGCTAAAGAAAAATATAGCGGAGAAAATGTTCATTTTCGGCTGATGGACGCGAGCGAATTGCCCTTTGATAATAATTATTTTGATTTAGTGGTTAGTTTTGAAACCATTGAGCATCTTAAGGACAGTGAGAAATTTGTCGCGGAAATTAAAAGGGTTTTAAAACCAGGCGGCCGCTTAATCTTGTCAACTCCGGATAAAAGGGTAACGAAAAAATTAGGTGTAGAAAATAAGTTTCACATAAAAGAGTTTGGGACAAAAGAAATAAAAGAGTTATTATTAAATAATAATTTTAAAGACATAAAGTTTTTTGGGCAAAGACCAGTTAAAAAAGTAAGTAAATTATTATTAATATATAAAATTTATAAAAAAATAAAATTATTAAATTTTTTAGATAAAATTATTAGCCGGAGAGTAAAAGAGAAAATTGGTAAAGAAATGGAAAGTTTGGAACATGATTTTAAAATTAATAGGCTAGACCCGCCTTCGCCAAGGCTGCCTCCTTCGCCGAAGTGGCTACGAAGGCCGAGTCGACGGGCAAGGGAGGAATATCTGTATATAATAGTCATAGGAATTAGGAATTAGAAATTGTTTTAAAATTTAAAATTTAAAATTTTTCCAAATCCTTTTATAACAGCACAATGATTAATATGTTTTGGTAGGTAGATAATGATCGGATAATCGTGTGTTTTTATAAGGGGGGATTATTAAGATTCCTATCCTATTTAAAGGTCGATCCCGATGTTAAATCGGGACTGATGGGAATAAAATTAATTTTTAAGATTAATTAAACCACAATATAAAATATTTGTTTGACGAAAAGGAGTACAACAAGCTCGAGCCGTTAAGCAATTCATTTTTAATATTAATTGGCATTAGTCTTAAAAAAATAAAAATTATTTATGAAAAAAGGTTTTATAATATTCATGGCCTTAGCCATGTTATTATCATACTCTTTCGTCGTGGCGCCGGTGGTTAAATCTGCCAGCGACGGTGATTTGATCAAGGGCTCCGGCTCGGCGGTCTATTACCTCAACGGCGGCAAGAGGTATGTTTTCCCTAATGAGAAAACATATAAAACTTGGTATCCAGATTTTAGCGGAGTAGTCGTAGTTTCTGACAGTGAACTGTCAAGCTACCCGCTTGGCGGCAATGTCACTTATCGCGCTGGTACCAAGATGGTCAAGATTGACACCGTACCTACTGTTTACGCGGTAGAACCGGGCGGCGTGCTGCGCTCAATTTTGAGCGAGGCCAATGCCGCGGCTTTGTATGGTTCAACTTGGAACAAGAAAATTGACGATGTGCCGGATTCTTTCTGGGTAAATTACACCGTGGGCGATGATTTAACAGAAGGTAATTATCCCACTGGCACGATTGTCAAAGAAGAAGGTTCAGCCACCACTTATTATATTGATGGCGCTACCAGAAGACCAATTGCTACTGGCGTGGCATTTGACGCCAATAACTTAAATTGGTCATATTTGGTAACGGCTACAAGTTTAGTTGCTTATAGCGACGGCACATCAATTACCGGCGCTGAAACAGCCTTAACAACCGTAGCCGGTACTGGCGGTGGAGTTGTTGGCGGAAGCGTGACTGTGTCACTCGCGTCCGATACGCCAGCTTCTACTACTTATATGGGTACTCAAGCTAGGGCACCATTTTTAGCCGTTAATGTAGCTAATAGTGGTTCTACTGATGTAACTATTGATAATATAGTCATTGAAAGAGGCGGTTTGGCGCTTGATGCTGATTTCGCAACGGTGGCTATTATTGAAGATAGCATTTCAGGCTCTCAAACTGGTTTGAATAAAACATTTAATTCAGACCACAGAGCAACCGTGGGCGATGACATCGTAGTTAAAGCAGGCACTACCAAGAAGTTGTTTGTAGTCGGTAATATGACAACTAGAGAGCTCATGACTGCTGGTAACACTCCTAAATTAGGCATTTATTCAATGGCTTTGAAAAACGATGCTACTTTAAGCGGTTCTTTGCCGATTTGGGGTAATACTATGTCACTCAATACTGGTGTTCACATAGCTGCAGCAACTATGGCTGCCGGAGGCAGTAACCCAACTACTGACGCTGCACCAAAAGTCGGTGATATGAATGTAGAGGTAGCTCAAATCAAAGTTACCAATGATTCAACTACTGAAGAGATACAGATTGAGAAAGTTGTATTTAAACAAAATGGTACTGCGTCTGATAGTGATGTAGGCACCTACTCATTATATGATTCATCTAATGGCGCAAAATTAGCTACTGCTTCACAGGTTAATAAATATATTGAATTTAGTTTAAGTCCAGTATTTAAGTTGGGCAAGGCGAAGAATAATGAGTTTATGGTTAAGATTGACGAGGTGCAAGGCGGCTCTGGTAGAACAATCCAGCTTGATATTTATAGAAATACTGACTTATTGCTGAAAGGTTTAACATATAATGCTTATGTTATTCCTACTTTCCCTGCAACTTCACAGCCATATTGGGATAATGCCGACGGGGTTCATAAAATTGGTAATGGTTCATTAAAAGTTGAGCCAGATTCAACTTTTGTGGCTCAAAACATTGCCGAAGGCAAAGATGGTGTGCAGATTGGCCAATGGTTATTCACTGTTAAGGGTGAAGCAGTAGATATTACTGCCATGGAAGCTTTATGTAAAATTGCTGGCACTGCTGCTGGCGGGAATATCAGTGATATGACCGGCGGTATTTTCTATGACGTTGAAACTGGTACTGGTTTAACTGGCGCTGATGATGTAGGTGGTTTGACTACAACTACAACTGCGGCAGAAGGCGGTGTTTCATCCACTGATACTGTTTCACTTAATGTTGGCGTTCATAAAGTTGGGCTTAAGATTAATTTAAGTTCTGATTTTGTTGATGGCCAAACAATTACTTGTGAAATAGACCCTGATACTTGGTTAGATACAACAGGCCAAGTAACTGGCAATGCTATTACCGAATCGCCTAAAACTACACAGGCTTCAGCGCAGATGACTATTAAAGCTGCTTCACTGTTAGTGAGTGCTTCAATAAAACCAGCAGCAGCCACGGTTATTCGCGGCACTAATGGACTTGAAGTTGCCAATATTCAGCTTGATGCTACAGCATCAGGCGATAATTTGACAGTTACTCAGATTAAGACTGTGATTCATACTGTAACTATGAATCCGGCCGAGCTGTCTAACTTCAAGCTCTGGGATGGTGCTAAGGAGGTTACAGTAAGTACTGATCCTGATCCAACCTCAACTGACGCTGGCGCGGTAACTACTACCTGGAGTATTAGCCCGGCAATTACTGTCACTAAAGGAAAGGTTAAGACTCTAAAAGTCACAGCCAATGTAGCTTCAACACCAAGCGCCAGTGAATCATTTGCTGTTGGTTTCCAAAGCGGTTGTACTGTAACTACAAAGGATAGTGAGGGTGAGACAGTCACTCCAAGCTATTCTTATAGCGATGGTCAGACAATGACTATCCAGACTGCCGGGACTGTTACGATTTCCAGAAGTGATTCAAATAATAACTCACTTTTGGCAAGCAACAAGACTGGCGTAGTCGTGGGCAAAATAAAAGCGCAAGCTCTTTATGAAGCTATTAATATTGAAAAATTGTATGTTGACTTTACGGCATATCAAGGCGGCGGCACTGATGAGTTAACCGGGTTCTATTTATATAATCACGAGGGAAAACAAATTGCTGAAGCAAGTGTTACCTCTTCAAATGCCAGCGCGCTGCTCTTTAATATGGAAAGCGCTCCATACAATATTCCAGTGAACACGACTAAAGAGCTGACTATTAAAGCAGATACTGGCAATGCTGATATGAGCGGCGCTGGAACTAGCGCTGGTCCAGCTCAAGGCTTTTATATGACTGTTAAGAGCGCGAGTATGACTGCTAAAGGAGCTTCAGGCCAAACTGCAACCGCGACTTTAGCCACTTTGACTTATCCCAACTACTTGCTCTTTATGTCCAAGCCAACAGTAACCAT
>Ga0100396_1001596_pt1 | contig 14755 bp, 14 predicted proteins | sample CryGeymeta201520_FD_81551 | JGI IMG/M metagenome (GOLD analysis project Ga0100396, IMG submission 81551) | Groundwater microbial communities from Crystal Geyser aquifers in Utah, USA - Crystal Geyser metaG 2015-20 | ecosystem: Environmental > Aquatic > Deep subsurface > Groundwater | place: USA... | reverse complement strand
CGAATGAATTCGCAGGCTGGTACGACGAAACCTGCTGAAGCAGGTTGAGGGGTGGGGACGCCGATCTGCGAATGAATTCGCAGGCTGGTACGACGAAACCTGCTGAAGCAAGTTTAGAGGCATGAAGGGAGCGGGACATGTCCTTCTGGCGAACTTACTATCACATCGTTTGGGCTACCAAGAATCGAGAGGCGCTTATCACGCCAGAAATCGAGCCGCGGCTTTACGCATACATTGTCAACAAGGCCGCTGAACTGGGGGTCTACGTTTACGCGCTGAACGGGTGGATCGACCATGTGCATATCGTCGCGGCATCGCCGCCCAAAGAGGCCATCGCGCATGTGGTGAAAACGCTCAAGGGGTCCAGTTCACATGATCTGAACCAACAGGGAGTGCTCGATACGCTCTTTGCCTGGCAGCGCGGGTACGGCGTGTTATCGCTGGGGAGCCGCCAATTGGCTGATGCGGTGGCATATGTGCGCAGGCAGAAGGAGCATCACCGTGACAATACGACGATTCCCTGGCTGGAGCACGATGCGGACGAGGACGAGGGACCGGAGGATACAAATGTTATGGGTAAACGCCCCGTACCGAGCGTGCGAGAAGAAGAGGTCGTGTACAATGTCCTGGGCGAATCGCCGTTCTGATGTATCCGACATGGCTGGTTCGCGAATCGGTCTGCGAAGCCGTCTGCGAATGAATTCGCAGCCTGTCACGCCCAAACCTGCTGAAGCAGGTTCCGCCCCCCCCGCCCAACCCGCTTCAGCGGGTTTCCCGTACCAGACGTCGAATTCATTCGGCGGCTCATGCGGCCGTCTCGCGCTCACCAACGGCCGCGTCGTCTTCCCCGACCGCATCAGCACCGACCGCGCGCTGATCATCGAGGCCGGCCGCATCGCGGGCCTGGCCCATCCTGCCGACCTGGACACGGACATCGAGGTGATTGACGTCGCTGGCCGCTGGATCACGCCGGGCCTCATTGACATTCACACCCACGGCGCGGTGGGACACACCTTCAACGAGCCGGATCGTGTGGCATGGACGGCGATCACGCGCGAAAACCTGCGCCGCGGGACCACCGGGCTGCTGGCCACCTTCGCACCCACGCCCGACCTGACGGATGGCCTGGCCTTCTGCCGAGAGTGGATGCGGGCCGATCACGCCGGCACGCAGGTTTTGGGCGCCTACCTGGAAAGCCCCTACGTCAACGTCGCCCAGAAGGGCGCATTGGATGCTTCGTGCGTGCGCGCCGCGGACGACGGCTCAGCGGCCGCGCTGCTTGCATTCGCCGACATCTTGCGCGTCTTCATGCTGGCGCCGGAGCTGCCGGGCGCGCTCGACCTGGTCCAGGCCCTCAACGACGCCGGCATCGTGCCCGCGGCCGGCCACAGCTCAGCGCACGACACCCATGTGGCCGCCGCGATGCAGGCCGGCCTGCGCCACGTGACGCACCTGTGGAGCGCCATGTCCACTGTCGTGCGCGAAGGGCCGTGGCGTAAGCCGGGCGTGCTGGAAGCGGCCCTGACCTTTGACGGGTTGACCGCGGAGATCATCGCCGACAACCGCCACCTGCCGGCGACCCTGATGCGGCTGGCTTACAAGTGCTTGGGGCCTGACCGCCTGTGCGCGGTCTCGGACGCGCTGGCCGGGGCCGGGCTGCCGGAAGGCAGCCTGTACACCATGGGCGGCATGACCTACGACGTACACGACGGCGTCGGCATGGTGCTGGATCGCACCAGCTTCGCCGGCAGCGCAACCTTGCTGCCTCAAATGCTGCCGGTGCTGCTCGACGTCGTCGGCATCCCGGTCGTCGAGGCCGTGCGCATGGTCACCCTCACGCCGGCGCGCATCATCGGCGCCGCGGCGGAGATCGGCTCGCTGGAGCCGGGGAAGCGCGCAGATCTGGTGGTTTTCGATGACGCTTTCGCCGCGCAACACGTCATGCTGGGAGGGAAGTGGGTGTCGCGAACCGGCGAATAGCAGATGGCAGATGGCAGATGGCAGATGGCAGATGGCAGATGGCAGATGGCAGATAGCAGATGGCAGATGGCAGATGGCAGATAGCGAATCGACGAATGGACGGATGACGAATCAGCGAACCGACGAATCACGCACTACGAAATACGCAATATGCACTACGCACCACCCAGAAGGAGACCCATGTCAACCCAACTGCTACACACAACCCAAATCGATCAGCTCCCGGTGAGCGTCTATGCCTCCAACGAAGCCCTGGGCGCCGCGGCCGCGGCCGAAGCCGCCCAGGTCATCCGGGCCGCCGTGCGCGAGCGGGGCGGGGCTAACATCATCGTTGCCACCGGCAACTCGCAGCTCACGTTCCTGGCCGCGTTGCGCGCCATGGCCGACGTGCCCTGGGACTGCGTCAACGTCTTTCACATGGACGAGTATGTCAACCTGCCGCCCGGCCATCCCGCCAGCTTCCCGGCTTTCCTGCGCCGGCGCTTGCTTGATCACGTCAAGCCGAAGGCGTTCTATCCCGTACCCGGCGTGGCCGCCGACGTGGACGCGGCATGCCAGGAGTACGAAGCGCTGCTGCGCGCCCACCCCGCCGATCTGTGCGCCATGGGCATCGGCGAGAACGGACATATCGCGTTCAACGACCCCCCCTACGCCGATTTCGACGATCCGGTGTGGGTCAAGGCCGTCAGGCTGGATGAGCGGTCGCGGCGCCAGCAGGTAGGCGAAGGGCACTTCGGGTCGCTAGACGAGGTGCCCACCCACGCCATCACCCTGACGATCCCGGCGTTGCTCGCGCCCCGGCACGTTTTGTGCATCGTGCCTGAGGCACGTAAGGCTGAGGCAGTGAAACGGTCGCTGCTCGGCCCGATCACGGAAGAGTGCCCTGGTTCCATCCTGCGGATGACGTCCCACGCGCATCTGTTCCTGGATCGCGATTCGGCGGGGAGCCTGGGGTGGTGGACGGCCTGAGCGGCGAGCGGGAGTCACCATGCCCACGATCCTGATCGGGTTCAAGCCGGGCGTGCTGTCCGATGTACAGCTCGACCAGGTACGGGAGGCCGCGCCCGACATGCGGCTGGTCGTCACGCCGGACCGCGACGAGATGGCGGCCGTGATCGCCGATGTAGAGATCGCAACGGGCCTGGCGCCTGGGCCGCTGCTGGTGACCGCGCCGCGGCTGTGTTGGTTCCAGGCCTGGGGCGCGGGAGTGGATTGGGTCCTGCGCCACCCCCGCGCGACGGAGCGCGGCTTCATCCTCACCAACACGTCGGGGATTCACCCGATCCAGATGACCGAGCACGTGCTCGCGCTTCTGCTGGCCTTCGCACGGCGCCTGCCAGACGCCATGCGTGCCCAAACGCAGCGCACCTGGCGGCACATGGAGAACGCCGAGGTTTTCGAACTCGCCGGTAAGACGCTGCTGCTGGTTGGGTTGGGGGCCATCGGCCAGCACACCGCGCAGGTCGCCGCGGCGCTGGGAATGCAAGTGGTGGGTGTCCGGCGCGCGGAGCTGGAGCCTGTCCCTGGCGCCGCACGGGTTGCGGGAATCGAAGCGCTTGCAGAACTGCTGCCCGGGGCCGATTTCGTACTCCTGCTCGTGCCGCTGACGCCGGGAACATTTCACCTGATCGGCGAGCGGGAGCTGCGGTTGATGCGGCCAGGCGCATACCTCATCAACGTGGGCCGCGGCGGCCTGGTCGACGAGGCGGCGCTGATACACGCGCTGCGTGAGGGCTGGATCGCCGGAGCTGGGTTGGACGTGTTCGAGCGAGAGCCGCTACCGGCCGATTCGCCGCTGTGGGAGATGCCCAACGTCATCATCACCGGCCACTATGGAGGCGTCTCGCCCGCGTACGATGATCGGGCATTCGAGGTTTTCCTGGACAATCTGCGTCGCTACCGCGCGGGCCAGCCGCTGTGGAACGTGGTTGACAAACGCCTGGGGTATTGAGATCATAGAGAAGGCAGTGAAGATCATGAACTCACGAGAGCGGCTGCTCACCACACTTGATCATCGCGAACCAGATCGCGTGCCGTTCGACTTGGGCAGTACGCAGGTGACGGGGATCCACATCGTGGCGTACCGTGCGTTGCGCGACCGGCTGGAGTTGAGGTTGGTTACGCCGACGCTCTGCGACAACGTCCAGGGGCTGGCGCTGCCAGACGATGATCTGCTGGACCAACTCAGAGTGGATGTGCGGGGGCTGTTTCCGCTGAATAGCCATAACGACGCTGTCGATGCGCGCATGCGCCGGGAGCCCAAAGGCGATGGCGAGGAGGTCGAGGCGTTTATCGACGAGTGGGGCATCCTCCAGCACCGCCCATACCCCGACGGCCTCTACTTCACCGCGGTCCGCCACCCCTTGGCCGGCGCCATTACAGTGGACGACGTGGCCAGGTATCCGTGGCCGGACACGGGCGCCTCGCGCCGCATCGCCGGACTCCACGACCTGGCCGCCGCCTATCGGGCCCAGGGCCGCGCGGTGATGATCAAGGGTGTGCTGGCAGGCATCTTCGAGATGGCGCAGCGCGTGCGCGGCATGGCGCCACTCATGATGGACATGGCCTCCGGCGAAGCGCTGGCCGGCGCGCTGCTCGACAAGATGGTGGAGCTCAAACTGGCATTTTGGGAAATGGCGCTGCCGCAACTGCGAGACGTGGTCGATGTCATCTCTGAAGCGGACGACTACGGGACGCAGGTGTCACAGCTCATCTCGCCGCGCATGTTCCGCCAGATGATCAAGCCGCGCCTGGCGATCCTGTTCGGCCGCATTCATGCGTTGGCCCCCGGCGCGAAGCTGTTCTTTCACTCGTGCGGCAACGTGCGACCGCTGCTACCCGATTTCATCGAGTTGGGGGTGGACATCCTGAACCCAGTCCACGTACGCGCAACGGGTATGAACCCGGCCAGGCTCAAGCGGGACTTTGGCCGGGACATCGTCTTCTGGGGCGGTGGCGTCGACACTCAGGACGTGTTGCCCCATGGGACCCCCGCCGAGGTGCGTGACGACGTCCGCCGCAACATCGAGGCGTTGGCGCCGGGTGGCGGCTTCGTGTTCAACACCGTGCACAACATCCAGGCCGACGTGCCGCCGGAGAATATTGTGGCGATGGTTGAGGCGTTGCAGGCGTACGGGGTCTACTGAGGTGTTGCGGATATGGACGAGCTGATCGCAAAGTGGGGTTAACGTGGTGTTACCGATGGCCAACGACTTCCTGCCTATCGAATTGGTGTTCAACCCGAACTGGTGGTACCGGACGGCCGGCATCAGTTTCGAGCGACCTTTCTACTTCGACGCGGCGACCCGCATCGCCAACGATGTGACCATGCGCCGCGTGCTGCACCAGCGCTTCCGCGACCTTGGCCTGGGCGAGGCGGACCCTCAGCCGCGGCCGGTGACCGGCTCGCTGCATGTGGCCGGCGGCTTCGTCATCCCGGCGCTGCTGGGTGCGGAGATCAGTTTCTCAACCAATGCAGCGCCTCAGCCGCTCCCGGTGCACCTGGCGCCGGAGGATATCGAACGTCTGGAGAAGCCTGATTTCCGGAGGGCCTGGCCGATGCAGGAGCTCATCGCCGGCTGGGATGAGTTGGAGGCGCAACACGGCTACCTGATCGGCGACCTGAACACCGACGGATTGCTCAACGCGGCGTATCACCTGTACGGCCAAAATCTGTTCGCTGACTTTTACGAGGCGCCCGCACGGGTCCGGCGCTTGCTCGAGATCGTCGGAGAGTTGATCGTGGACGTGGCCCTCTATGTGCGTGAGCGGACAGGGAGTTGCTACATTGCTGTGAATCGAATGGCCGAGCGCGTCGATCTGCGCTTGTTCGTGCACGCCAACTGCTCCGTCCAGATGATCTCCCCCAAGAGCTATCGGGCGCTGCATCTGCCCATCGAGCAGCGGATGGCCGCCCGCATCCAGCCATTCGGCATCCATCATTGCGGGGACAACATGCACCGGATGGCGGCCGCCTACGCCGAGCTCGGCATCGCCTTTGCGGACGTCGGCTGGGGATCTGACGTGGCCGCGTGCCGGGCCGCGTTGCCCGACACCTTCCTCAACCTGCGCCTGAGCCCCGTCCGAATGTTACAATGCACGCCTGCCGAGATGGCCGCGGATGCCGAGAAACTGTTGCAGGCTGCGGGTCCGCTGGACAAGGCCGGCCTCTGCTGCATCAACATGGACTACGGCACGCCCGATGACAACCTGTTTGCCGTCTACGAAGTGGTGGAACGGTATCGGCGGTTTGGGGCGTAGGGTTAATCTTCTTCGCGAAGTCGATGATCTCTCGAGCGGTGATGCGGACTGTGTGGTCTCAGCAGATCAGGCTGGCCACACGCCGGACCCCCTACAGTGTGCGTCATCGCGCGGAGCGGCTATCGCCGTCTGCTGAAGTAGGACATGAGCGTCCCCACGAGGCCACCCTGGTCCTCCCGCTCATCCTCGTCGAAGTCGCGCGCGCCGCCGGGGCGCTGACTGATGATGAGCCTGGCGAGCAGTGCCTCGTCAAGCTCGACGCGATCGAAATCGCCAACGACCCCGCCGTCGCGCAGGGCGGTGGCCCGGTCCGCGACGAGCAGCACCTCGGCAACGCGCGTGGTGAGATATAGGCTGGCGATGCCCTGACCGGCCACCCAGCGCAAGACGCGGATCAGTTGGCTCATCTCTGCGGGCGACGAGACCGTGGTCGCTGGTTCGTCGAGTACCAGGACGCGCGGCCGGGTGCTAAACGCGCGGGCGATGGTCAACAGGCGCTTCTGCGCGGCACTCAACTGTCCGGCCTTCATGCTGAGGTCCAGAGAGAGGTTCAGTTCACGCAGGATCTCGCCGGCTCGGCGACGGGTTTGTGGTCTGTTGACGAAGAGCTTGCCTTCGTTCTGCCGATTGCCGACCGCAATGTTTTCCGCGACGCTGAGCTGCTCGAACACGGCGAGGCGCCGCGGGATGACGCCGATGCCGGAGCGGATCGCATCGCGCGGCGAACGAATCTCGATGGGCTGGCCAGCCACGATGACCCGCCCCTGATAGGGCTGTTTGAGGCCGACTCCGCCCAGCGCCTTCGTCAGTGTGGTCTTGCCCGCGCCCCGCTCGCCGAGCACGGCGTGAATCTCACCGGGGCGAACGCACAGCGAGAGGCCATTCAGCGCCGTGACCGCGGGATACGAGACCGTCAGGCGGTCGATCTCCAGGATGCAGGGTTCTGTCATTCAGCGCCTGATGCTACGATTTGCCTCCGCGGATCTCTCGGATCAGCCCGAGCACCTCGGCCGTTCTGGCGGTAATCGCGGGGTAGTCGCCGGCAGCCAGCAACTCCTTGCGGATCAGGTTGGAGCCGATGCCGACCGCGGCCACGCCAGCTTTGAACCAGGCCGCAAGGCTTGCCTGGGATGCTTCCACGCCACCGGTGGGCATAATGCGCGTCCAGGGGCAAGGGCCGAGGATCGACTTCACGAACTCAGGCCCCCCCACCGAATCTCCAGGAAACACCTTGACAATCTCCACCCCGAGTTCTTCGGCCGCTGAGATCTCCGACGCGCTGCCGCAACCTGGCATGTAGGGGATCTTGCGCCGATTGCAGAACCGGGCGACCGACTCGTTCAGGATGGGGCCGACCACGAAGTTGGCGCCGTAGGCCACGTAGAGCGCGGCCGTCGGCGCGTCCACGATCGAGCCCACGCCCAGGATCATGCCGGGGACCTCGCGCTGGCAGAAGCGAGCGAGCTCCTTGAAGACCTCTGGGGCAAAATCGCCGCGATTGGTGAACTCCAGAATCCGACAGCCGCCGGCCGCAATGGCTTTTGCGACTTGCCGGGCGACCTCGACATCTGCGTGGTAAAAGACTGGGACCAGCCCGATGTCGATGATCGTGTTGAGAACTTCCAGCCTGCTGAACCTGGCCATGGGTAGTGCCGTGTCCTTTCCGTATGATGGGTTTCTGGGATTTCCCGTGAAGATCTCGTCGGAGGCCACAACCCGTCGTGGGTGACCGGAAATCTACTACAGCATATTGTGGTCTCCAGTACGCTAATCACGGGAAATCCGAAAGAGCCCGTATGATTTGATTCGGTCGTACGGCCGATTGCGAAATCAGGCCGGCCATGTTGGCATGTCGAATGGTCAATCACTATTCGTTGGCGGGGTGTCGAGACTTCTCATCGCGAAAACAGGTTCATCCGGTTGTCGGACGCGCTGTGCCACCTGGTCGCTCAGGGTTCGGCTGAAGGGAGAAGTGGGCGCGAGGGGTTCGAGATTCTTTTCCATCGATCAGTCCCAGGCCTTTCTGACGCCGATCGTGTTGAGGCGGGGTCACTCGTTAGCCGTTAACCTTGCGCAGCGTACCACAGATGCCCCCCCTCTGTCAACTGCACGCCGCGGCCAGAACTCCCCCAGTTTGACGTTCAATAGTTCCGATGGTAGACTGCAATCTGTGAGTAGATAACACATCAGAGCAGGAGCGCCAGATTCGTCAACCGGGGGGCGACCCTGTCCCGGCTGACTTTGGGTTCCATAACCTGTTGGTGGAGGCCGCGCACAACCCAATGTTGTCCCGCATGGTCAGTTCGGTTGGCGAGTTGCTGCTCGACGGCCGGCGCCGGACGGCGCGTATCCCCATCACCTATGCGAAGTCAATCCACTATCACGACTGAGTTACTGGACTTGCTTTTCGCCATTCCCGCCATGAAGGACCCGATCGCTTGTCCATATTCTTCGGCACTTCATCACCTACATCGATACTATTCATCGGCGCATGGCGCGTTGGGCGCGTCCGGGCACTCGGTGTATGCCGGCGCCAAGGGCGCGATCAACGCGTTCAGATGGGAGCTGGCGATCGAGCTGTGTCCGCTACACATCCGCGTCAATGTGCTGGCGCCGGGCAGCGTTGAGGCGCCCAATTACTTCCGGCGTCCAGCGGACTACTATAGTTTGGCATAAGTCCTTTGGCAGTTGTAAAACACGTCGCCCAACTGTCTAAAGTACTTTGCGCATCCCCTTCAACTGCACAAGGATTTCCGCTGCAAAGTACTACACTCGCGAGGTTGGGGACGCGTTGGCGCCGTGGGGCCGGATCGGTGCGCCGGAGGTATCCTCTCAATAGTCCGGGACAGCTCAAGGCGGATCCGTGATCCGCCGCTCGCCCGCCGAGTCACGGACTCGGCTTGAGCAGATTTGTCCCCGCCTTTTTGAGAGGATACCGCCGGAGGACATCGGCTACGCGATCTGCTATCTGCTCTCCGACGCGTCGGAATTCATGACAGGATACGTGATGGTTTTAGACGGTGGGCTCACGGCCAAGATGGCGCTGCCGAGCCAGCCGACGAGTCAGGAAGGCTGAACGATCGGCTTACCCAATTCATGCGCCTGACTCGCTGATGCCGGGACAGGCCCAGTCAACAAGAGGTCACCGATGCCACTTACCTTCGACATGCCGTATGATGAGTTGCAGACCTACCAGGGGATCAACCCGCGGCCGGCAGATTTCGACGAATACTGGGAGCGCGGCCTGGCCGAGATGCAGGCCATCGATCCGCAGATCGAGATCATACCGGCGGACTTCCAGACGCCGTTTGCCGAGTGTGCGCATCTGTATTTCACCGGCATCGGCGGCGCGCGCATTCATGCCAAGCTGCTGCGACCCCGCCACGCGACCGCGCCGCATCCGGCGGTCCTGCAGTTCCACGGCTACACCGGCGATTCCGGCGACTGGACGCCCAAGCTGCCGTATGTGGCGCTGGGTTACACTGTGGCCGCGCTTGACTGCCGTGGTCAGGGCGGCCTTTCGGAAGACAAGGGTGGCGTTCAGGGCTGGACCCTGCGCGGCCACATCATCCGCGGCCTCGACGATGCGCCGGAGAAGCTGCTCTTCCGCCAGAACTTTCTCGACACTGCACAGATCGCCAAGATCGTGTTGGAGATGCCCGACGTGGACCCGGAGCGGGTCGGCGCGATGGGCGGCAGCCAGGGCGGCGGGTTGACGCTGGCGTGCGCCTCGCTGGAGCCGCGCATCAAGCGCGTCGTGCCGATGTTCCCATTCCTGTGCGACTACAAGCGCGTTTGGGACATCGACCTGGCGAAGGACGCCTACGCCGAGTTGCGCGAATGGTTCCGCAAGAGGGATCCGCACCACGCGCACGAGGAAGAGGTCTTCACCCGGTTGGGCTATATCGACGTGCAATTCCTGACCCCGCGCATCCGCGGGGAGGTGCTGATGGCGGTCGGCCTGATGGACCAGATTTGCCCGCCGTCCTCCCAGTTTGCGGCGTACAACAAAATCACGGCCAAGAAGGCGCTCTCCGTCTACCCCGACTTCGCGCACGAGGATTTGCCAGGCCACGCCGATCGCGCGTTTCAGTTCATGGCGCAGTTGGGGCAGTAGATCGGTGGTCGGTATATTGGGGGTCTGGTCGTGTATCTGGCGTCGCCTGCGTCCTCCTTTATGACCAGGCGCCTGGTCGTGATGGACGGCGGAACGATGATCTGGTAGCTGTTCGGGCTGCCAGAAACTACAAGGATATAGCTTCTGATTCAGGAGGAATTATGGAGACAACACCTGCCACTGGCGTCAGGGTCGCGCCGCAAGACCTGACTGCATTCTGCATCGCGGCGATGCGTGCGTCCGGGGTGTGCGAAGATGACGCGCGTTTGACAGCCGAGGTCCTGGTGACCACCGACATGCTGGGGACCTTCACGCACGGCACCCGGCAATTGCGCGGCTTGCTCAAGAATGTCCGCACCGGGCGCATCGATCCCACGGCCACCGCTGAGGTGGCCGGGGAAGGGCCGGCGTGGGCGATGATCGACGCCCACAACGCCATGCCGCCGGCGGTCGCGTACCGCGCCATGGAGCTGGCGATGCGCAAAGCGAAGGCGTCCGGCATCGGTTTTGTCGGCGTCCGACACGCCAGCCATTTCGGCGCGGCCGGATTCTACGCCAACATGGCGCTGAAAGATGACATGATCGGGTTGGCGATGTGCAACGTGGACCCGTGCATGATTGCGCCGGGTGCACGGGGCAAGGTGCTGGGCACGAATCCCATCGCGTACGCGGCGCCCGCGGGCGAGGAGCCGCCGGTGTCTCTGGATATCGCCACCAGCGCGGTCGCGGCGACCAAGATCTTTGCGGCCAAGGCGCTCGGCAAGCGTATCCCCGAAAACTGGCTGGTCGACGAACATGGGATGCCCACCACGGACCCGAGCCAATATCCCGAAAAGGGCGCGCAACTGCCGATGGCCGGCCACAAGGGCTACGGACTGGCGGTGTTGGTCGAGGTGCTCGCCGGCGTGCTCACGGGCGCATCCCTCTTGAGCCAGATCAAGAGCTGGGTCGCCGACACGCTGGAGCCGACCGACGAAGGGTACGCGTTCATCGCGATCGATGTGGCCGCCATGATGCCGGTGGCCGAGTTCAAGGGGCGGATGGATGGCATGATCCGCGAGATCAAGGTGGCGCCCAAAGTCCAGGGCGTGGATCGCATCTATCTGCCCGGAGAGATGGAATGGGAACGCCGGCATGCGGCGCTGGTGGATGGGATCGCACTGCCACCGGACGTCGTGGCGAGCCTGCGTGGCCTGGCTTCGGATATCGGGCTAGACCCGCTAGACTCAGTAGATCACGATTTGCTCTCGCCCGATCCATGATCGGGCGGGTCACGGACCCGCCCGGAGCTTGAAACTGTGATCTACTGAGACTACAAACTTGATTTTGGAGGGTAAGCTATGGCGGATAAGGTAGTGACCTATCAGGAGATCAAGTCGGCCGGGAGTTGCCGCTACGACGGCGTGGCGCTGGGCGAAGTGATGCTGCGGTTCGACCCGTTCGACGTGCCAACAGCGCTGGCGCGGCAGATGCGCATCTTTCAGGGTGGCGGCGAGACAAACGTCGCCTGTGGGCTGGGTTACACCTTCGGCTTACGCGCAGGCGTGTTGACCGCGCTGGTGGATGATCACATCGGCGCCAACATCCGCAACCAACTGCGCGGGGCGGGCGTGGACACGAGCAAGATCATCTGGTTCAACACCAAAAACGACGGCTCCCGTTTCTCCACCGACCAGAAGGGGACGCTGATGAACGGCGTCAACTTCACGTACGTCGGTAAGGGTGTCATCGCATCGGACACCCTCTACTATCGCGCGCATACAGCGGTGCGCGAGCTGCGCGAGGGGGATTTCGACTGGAACACACTGTTCGGGACAGAGGGCGCGCGCATCTTCAGCACCGGCGGTATTTTCACCCTCATCTCGCCCACCTCGGCCGCCCTGGCGATCGAAGGGGTGAAGAAGGCCAATGAGCACGGCGTCTTCGTGGCCGCGGACTTGAACTATCGCTCCAAGGTGGAGCCGAACAAGGCGCGCGCCCGTGAGATCAACCAGACCATCGCGCCTTACCTGGGCTTTCTGGTGGGCAACGACTCGGACCTGAGCGACGCGCTGGGCTACGAGACAAAGGTGTCCGGCAAGATGCCGTTTGCCGAATGGTTCGAAGCGTACAAGGGTACTGTGCGCCAGGTCGCGCACGATTTCCCCAACCTGAGCCTGATCGGGACGCAATGGCGTGGAGCTACCAGCGCCGACACGATCGACTGGGGCGCGGTGCTCTACGACGTGGCGGCCGACACCTTCTACGCGGCGCCGCTCCGCACCAATATACCCATCGGTGACCGCACCGGCGGGGGCGATTCGTTCATGTCCGGTGTGCTGGCAGCGCTCCTGAAGGGCAAGGATCTCGAAACGGCCGTCCAGTGGGGCGCCGCGCACGGCATCCTGGTCCAGGAGACGCCGGGCGACATTACGATGGTGGACGAGAAGGCCGTGCTGGCCGAGGTCAAGCGCGCGCTGGCTGGCGGTGGGGTGAAGGCATCGCGGTAGGGTGAGGCGTGGCGCCCAACCAGACGCACCACTGCGTCATCCTGCGCGTGTTGGCGGCTTGCCGGGGAACAGGCAGGTTCTCGGCGTCTACACGTTCGGGGTGGACGACACCCGGCGGCGAATCCGGTCCAAGGAGGTCAGGATGGTGACACAGCTTGCCGTGCGCAAACAGTGGAAGCACCTGTACGCGCCGTCCACCAGGAAGGTCGAACTGGTGGATGTGCCCCAGTTCAAGTTCCTGATGATCGACGGTCGGATCGAGCCGGGGGAAGCGCCGGGCACGTCGCCGGGGTTCGGGGCGGCGATGGCCGCGCGCGCCAGGTCGGCGTCGCCGGTCGTCAGTGCCGCCAGGCCATCGGCCACCGCCCGCCGCGCCCGGCTACCCAATTCCAGGACATTCTCCTGAAGCTGCGCCAGGGCCTTTGCAAAGTGTGCACGCGCACCGATACCCATGTTCCCTCCTCATCCGAAGCGCCCGGTGATGTAGTCTTCGGTGCGCTGATCCGTGGGCCGGGTGAAGATCTGCCGTGTCGGCCCGTACTCGATCAGCGTCCCCGCCCGGTCGCTGTCCATCAGCAGGAATGCGGTGAAGTCGGACGCGCGGGCGGCCTGTTGCATGTTGTGGGTGACGATGATGATCGTGTAGTTCTGCGCCAGCTCGCGCATCAACTCCTCGATCTTGAGCGTGGCGATGGGATCGAGCGCGGACGCCGGCTCGTCCATCAGGATGATGTCGGGCTTGACGGCAATCGCGCGGGCGATGCAGAGGCGCTGCTGTTGCCCACCGGAGAGGGCCAGTGCGCTCTGCTGCAGCTTGTCTTTCACCTCATCCCACAGCGCGGTCTGGCGCAGCGATTGCTCCACCAACTCAGCCATGTTACCCCGGTAGCCATTGATGGTCGCGCCCCAGGCCACGTTCTCGTAGATGGTCTTGGGAAACGGGTTGGCCTTCTGGAACACCATGCCGATGCGCCTGCGCACTTCCACGGGATCCACATCGGGGGCATAGATATCCTGGCCGTGATAGAGTACCGCGCCGGCCGCGTGCGCGGTCGGGATCAACTCGTTCATCCGGTTGAAGGCGCGCAGCAGCGTGCTCTTGCCGCAGCCCGATGGCCCAATGAACGCGGTGATCTTGCGGGTGCGCACCTTCAGGGCAATGTCTTTCACGGCGCGAAAGCCGCCATAAAAGACGCTCAACCCCTGCGCTTCGATGGCATACTCGCCATTGGGGGCGGGTATGGTGGCTGGAACGATCGGCTGGTGATTAGCAAACATCAGGCTCTCCGGCTATAACGATTGCGCAACAGGACGGCGGACGTGTTCATGGTCAGCAAGAGCGCCAGCAGCACGAGGATCGCGGCCGCCGCCAGGTTGCGAAACTGCGGCTGGGGTCGGCTGGTCCATTGATAGATCTGGATCGGCAGGGTCGTGAACTTGGCAAAAGGCCCGTTGGGGTCCACGACGATGAAGGTCGAGGCGCCGATCACCACCAGCGGCGCCGTCTCGCCGATGGCCCGCGAGATTGCCAGGATCGTGCCCGTCAGGATGCCCGGCAGCGCGCTGGGCAACACGTGGCGCCAGATGGTCTGCCACTGCGTCGCGCCCAGGCCATAGCTGGCCTGGCGCAGCGACCGCGGCACGGCCCGGATCGCCTCCTGCGCGTTGATGATGAGCAGCGGCAGGATCAGCAAGGCCAGGGTCAGGCCGGCCGAGAGGATCGTCCGGCCGTTGGCCGTCGTCGGATCGGCCAGGCCAAAGGCGGCGCCGCTGGTGAGCGCCTCGGCCCCGCGCACGAAGATCGCCAGCCCCAACATGCCGTAGATGATCGAGGGCACCCCCGCCAGGTTGGTGATGTTAGTGCGGATGAGCCGCGTGGCCCAACTAGCGCGCGCGTATTCCTCCAGGT
>Ga0100396_1001595_pt1 | contig 14756 bp, 15 predicted proteins | sample CryGeymeta201520_FD_81551 | JGI IMG/M metagenome (GOLD analysis project Ga0100396, IMG submission 81551) | Groundwater microbial communities from Crystal Geyser aquifers in Utah, USA - Crystal Geyser metaG 2015-20 | ecosystem: Environmental > Aquatic > Deep subsurface > Groundwater | place: USA... | reverse complement strand
GGCATAAGCCGCATTTCAAAACATGGGAAAAGACAACGTTGTTCTACAACTTCAAGAGACCTCATATGAGCTTGTACAATAACCATACAAGAACTCCATCTCAGGCGTTCATGGATAAGATGAAGAAGTGATTAATTTATGAAAACCAATAAAAATCATCGAGAGGACATTAATTCAGGACAACACATGAAGAGGTTCTGAGCAAGATTCATATATGCATAAAACAATAAGTGATATTAGTTCGAATAGTGAAATGAAACCACTGGTAATTTTCTTTTGCACATCAATTGCTTTGTTGAATGGACCATATATGTATGGTTTGAACTTGAAATTTAATTTAAAGTCAAATATTTTCAGCATAATTTCAGGTGTTTTAGCCTCCTTGTTTTTAATTCTCACTGGATTAACTATAGCTGAAGGTTCGCCTATTCACACTATTTTTTGCTTAATGTTTTGTATGTTCTTTATATTATATGAAATTTTCGTGAGTTTTTCAGCCTCAAAAACCAACCCCTCCTTAAAGATTATAGGTTTATCCATAGTTGGGTGTAATCTTTTACTAACTTTAATTCTTTTCATTTTGTACGGTTTAACTGGTATTACAGAAATAACTTTCTTAGGTTTGAATTGTATATGGTTAATAATTTTTGCAACTCGGATTGTATTCTAATTTTAACTCTCAAGACTTCATTATTTAATTATAGAAATAGGTGTTTAGTTTATTAAACAATTAATTATCCATTTAATTTATGATATCACTTAAACAGATTAAATTGGAGCTCCTTAAAGGGAGACAAATAGAAGAAATAATTAAAGATATAAACTGGCAAGACTTCGAAAGGCTAGTTTCAAAAATCCTAGAAAAATATGACTTCAAAACATGGAACAACTTCAGGTTCAAAACATCAAGAAGATATGAAGTCGACATAATAGCAACAGACAATAATGCAACATTTCTGATAGACTGCAAACAATGGTCTGCTGGCAGATACAAATCATCGGCATTAAAAAAAGCTATAAAAGATCATGAAGAAAGACTTGAAGAATTTCAAAAATTTACAAAAAATAACCCAATCGCTAGAACGAAATTCAGAATAAAAAACAGCCAGAAACTAATTCCAGTTATTATTACATGGTACGAAGAGAATCTGATAAAACATAGTAAAACTTTGATAATTCCAGTCTGGAAATTAAACGAGTTTTTGCTCAACAAGGATGGCTACACTTAAAAATTAACCATTTAAATATATCAATCAAGATAATAATGTAAGTGGGGATCATGGCAAAGAAATTCGATATAAAGGTTGAGAACATTGTTGCTTCTGCGGCTTTCGGAATAAGGATACCTCTTGAAATGTTAGTTGAACACATTGAAGGAACCGAATATGAACCAGAACAATTTCCTGGTTTGGTCTATAGAGTAAAAGACCCGAAAGCTGCTACATTAATTTTCTCTTCCGGAAAAATTGTCTGCACTGGGGCAAGAAGCGTTGAAGATGTTACGATAGTTATCAAAAAAGTTGTCAAAATCCTGAAAGAAAAAAAGATTGGCAATCCTAAGAAATACAAGATCGAAATCCAAAATATTGTTGCTTCATCTAAGCTTGATGGCAAAATAAACCTAGACCACATTGCATTTGAGCTTGAAGATTCTGAATATGAGCCTGAGCAATTTCCTGGATTAGTTTACAGGATGAAAGACCCTAAAGTTGCTTTTCTATTGTTCAGCTCTGGTAAGATTGTGTGCACTGGGGGAAGAAAAGTCGAGGACATAGAATATGCGGTTAATGTTTTGTCAAAAAGATTAAAAGATATAGATGCTATTAAAAAATAGTTATTATGAAAAATAATGATATCATCGATCAATTCACAGAATTCTTAAGGGAAAAATACTATAAAGACCTAGCTTTAGCTGTGAGTCAAGGCTCAAGAACGCTTAAGGTAGACTTCAGCGAGCTTGATAAATTCAACCCTGATTTGGCTGATGCTATTCTCGAAAAACCTGATGAAAATCTTGAAATAATAAACGAATCCATAAAACAGATAGACTTCCCAAAAAAAGGAGAGATAAAAATAAGATTTTTTAACCTGCCAGAAAATACCGGGCTAAGAATAAGAAACATAAGAGCAGAGCATATCGGGAAATTCTTGACGGTCGATGGGATTGTTAAAAGGGCTTCTGAGGTAAGGCCAGAAATTTCAGAGATAGTTTTTGAATGCCAGGAATGCGGCCAGAGAATGAATGTAATACAAGACAAAAAAGAAAAAACAATAAGCTATCCTGTAAAATGCGATTGCGGGAATAGAAGGAATTTCAAAGTTATAAAGGAGAAATTGTTCGATGCAAGATGGGTGGCAATAGAAGAGCCTTATGAGATAACAACCGGCGAGAGGCCTTCGGAAATAATGATCTTCCTGAAAGAGGATTTGGTATCGCCTAAACTCAGGAATAAGTCCGAGCCCGGAAACAGGATAAAGGTATTTGGAATATTAAAAGAAGTCCCAAAAAAAACAGCCAAAGGGACAAAAACTAGGCAGATGGAGATACTGATAGATGCCAACAACTTTGAAACATCAGAAGAAGAATGGGATGAAATCGATATCAGCCCAGAGGATGAAAAGAAGATTAAAGGATTTGCAAAAGACCCAGAAATATATCAAAAACTAATCGGATCGCTCGCTCCTAGCATGTATGGCTTGGAGAATGTCAAGCTTTCAATTATCCTTCAGCTGTTTAGCGGAACTCCACATTTCCTGAAAGACGGGACAAGGATTCGCGGCGATATTCACGTGCTTCTTATAGGAGACCCAGCAGTCGGCAAGTCCATGCTATTAAAATTGGCCTCAGATATAATACCAAGAGGGAAATATGTAAGCGGAAAAGGAGTCACTGGACCTGGGTTGACCGCCAGCGTGATTAAGGATGAACAATTCATGGGGGGATGGGTTCTTGAGGCAGGTGCACTAGTTCTCGCAAACAACTCTCTTGTCAGCATTGATGAATTCGAAAAAATGAACAGCGATGACCAAGTTGCAATGCATGAAGCGTTAAGCCTTCAGACAGTTTCAATAGCAAAAGCTGCAATTGTAGCGACTTTGCCAGCGAAAACATCTGTGCTTGCAGGCGCAAACCCGAAGTTCAGCAGGTTTGATCCTTACATTCCTATCCGCGAGCAAATCAACATAACAGAAACACTGCTGTCAAGGTTTGACCTCAAGTTTGCCTTAAGGGATATCCCTGATGCTAAAACAGATGAAAAGATGGTCGACCATATACTTGATGCAAGGCACTTCAAGCAAGATGAATCCAAGCCAATAATTGAAACTCAATTTCTTAAAAAATACATAGCTTATGCAAAGATGCACTGCAGGCCGGAATTAACCCAAGAGGCTGGAAAAAAATTGAAAGATTTTTATGTCGGCTTAAGAAGCAAGTCAACAGGCGAAGAATCTCCAGTCCCAATAACACTCAGGCAGTATGAAGGGTTGATTAGATTGTCTGAAGCAAGCGCTAAAGTAAGGCTAAAGGAAAAAGTCGAAGAAGAGGATGCCCAAAGGGCGATTGATGTGCTGAAATATTCTTTAAGGCAGTTTGGATTTGACCCGGAGACCGGGCTAATAGATATTGACAGGGCAGAAGGAGCCGCTGCAACAAGCGCTCAGAGAAGCAAGATAAGAATACTTCTTGATGTGATTGATGAGCTGAGCCAGTCAATAGGAAAAAACATCCCAATCGAAGAGATAGTTAAGCTCGCCAAGGAAAAAAATGTTGAAAGGCCTGAAGAAATAATCAAGAAGATGAAAGAAGAAGGCTTGATCTTTGAGCCGAAGCCGCATGTTGTGCAGAAAGTCTAGACAAACCATAAAAGTTTAATATCATATAATAACAGGCATGGAAACACTAAGGCAAACAACAAAGTTGACAAGAATATCTGATATCACCGATTCCAAATTTATCAGAAAAGAAGGCATGGAACCCAGTTATGTCCTGACAAAATTCGGGGAAAAAATATCGCGCGCTAAAATTGTTGGAACGGTTGTCGAAAAATTCATGAGCGAGGATGGCAACTATTCTTCTGTGACGATTGATGATGATACAGATGGTATAAGGGTTAAAGCTTTCAAGGAAGATGCTGATTTTTTTGAAAAAGTAAATGTTGGCGAAAATGTTTTTTTGATAGGCAAAGTCAGGGAATACAACGGGGAGAATTATATTATTCCTGAAATTATTAGAAAAGCCAGCAATAACTATGAAGCTTACCACAAATTGAAAGTGTTAAAAGAATTGGTGCAGAAGAAAAAAATATATGAAAGAGTTCAGAAAAACAAGGACAAGTTTGCTGATTTTGAGGAGTTAAAAAAATTCATGATAAAGAAGTATGGCTATGCTGAGAAAGAAATCGACGGTATGATAGAAACTTTAGGCGAAAAGGAAAAAAAGAAAGAGCATGACCATAAGCCTATGCTGATGGAGTTGATTGAAAAATTAGACAAGGGAAAAGGCATCGAAATAAAAAGGCTGCTTGAAGAGTCGAAAATTGATGAAAATTCGTTTAAAGAAGCTGTGGGCGAGCTGCTATCGGATGGAATATGGTATGAGCCGAAGCCAGGCGTTGTTAAAAAAGTATAAATCCTGGCTGCCCTAAGAGAGTGTTTATATGAAAAGTTATGAGGATATGCTGAAAGAAGCGGAAGAAAATTTGCCGCAAAACTCCGAAAAGAATGATAGGCTAGAAATACCTAAGCCTGAGATTCAAATCCAAGGCAACCAAACATTCATAACCAACTTCGAGGAAATAGTTTCTGTGATGAGGAGGGACCCGAGGCATTTTGCAAAATTCCTGTTCAGGGAATTGGCTAAGCCCGGTCATATTGATGGGAAGAGGCTTATGCTTCAGGGAAAGGTTTTTCCAAAATTGGTTGAGAAGAAGCTTGAATCGTACATCAAAGAATTCTTGTACTGCAATGAATGCAACAGGCCAGACACAAAACTGGTGAAAGAAGGCAGGATCATGCTTATGATTTGCGAAGCATGCGGCTCTAAAAAAGCCGTAAGAAATATATGAAAGATTCTCCAATAACTTAAGCATGAAAAAAATTGTTTTTCTTGTTTTGATAGTTGTCTTGATCAGCGGATGCACAACAAATGAGCCTACTGGCCATGTCACCAAAAAGTCAACAGTTGTCATGGAAGATGAAAAAAGAATGGAAGTGTATTTTTGCCCGCAGGATGGATGCAGGGAAAAATTAGCTGGCCTGTTAAAGAGTGCGAAGCAGTCGATCCATTGCGCGCTGTTTGATCTTGATCTACCCGAGGTTAAAGATGCATTAAAAAGGGATGACATTGATGTTAAGCTGGTCACAGATGTTGACAATGAAAAATCTTCTGCTGAGCTGAAGCCTGTTGTTAATTTTGGCTATCAGTTGACACACAACAAGTTCTGCGTAGTGGATGGGAAAACTTTCTTTACAGGATCGTTCAACCCGACCGAAAATGGGAATTTCAAAAACAATAATAATATGCTGATAATAACTTCAGAGCACCTTGCAAAGAATTACGAGGATGAATTCGACGAGCTGTATAATGAAATATTTTCTGGAGGGTCAGAGGTTGAATATCCAATCGTCTATCTGAAGGATACTAAAGTTGAGAATTACTTCTGCCCTGATGACAGCTGCTCCATTCATGTGATTGATGCTTTATCGAACGCGAAGAGCGAGATATATTTCATGACATTCAGCTTTACTGATGATGGTATTGGGGGAAAAATAGTTGACTTGCATAATAATGGAGTAAAGGTTAAAGGTGTTTTTGAGAATACTCAGGTAAGCGACTATTCTGAATATAACAGGTTTTTGGAGAATGGAATGGATGTCAAAAAAGACAACAATAAGTATAATATGCATCATAAGGTTTTTATTATAGATAATGAAACAGTTATAACTGGATCATACAACCCTTCTAGTTCTGGCGATGAGAAGAACGATGAGAATATATTGATAATTCATGATAAAGGCATCGCTAAGAAGTTTCTTGATGAGTTTGATAAGGTTTGGAACTATGATGGCGGATTAATTTCTCAGTGCATTCCTGCAAAAGATGTTGTTATTTCTGAGGTTTACTATGATACTACTGGCAAAGACAGCGAAGAGGAATATATCAGCATATACAACCCTACTAACCGCGATGTTAACCTGGACTATTATTTTATTTCCAGAGGAGACAGCAACCAGAGAATGAGCGGAATTATTTCCAGCAATGGGACGAAAAAGTTTGACCCTAAATTTTCTCTTCCGAATTCTGGAGGTTATGCTGTTCTTAGCAAAGGTGGCTACGAAGTTGATTATGTTGAATGGGAAAGCGATTGGAAGCTGGTAGCTAAAAAAGGCGAAGTTCTTTCTAGGAAAAGTTTTGGCAAGGTTAATTGCGAAGAGGAATGGAAATAAATTCAAATAGAAAAGCTTAAATAGTTAACAAATTATGTTAATAATTAATATTTGAGGTTAATAAATGGGGGTAAAAGATTATCCGATAATGTTAACTAATGAAGATATAATTGATGTAAAATTAAAAACAGAAAAGAACAAAGTCATTGGATTTGCAATAAATTTAAGATGTAAAATAGACGATGCATGGTATGCTATCTACAGGATTGACACAGCTCATGGTTATCTACATGAACAAAGATTTTGGATAAGTCCAGAACCAATAAAATTGCCAACAATAACAGGAATGTCTTTGAAAAATATCTTCGATTTTTACCTTAAGCATTTGAGGAAAAGTTGGAGAAGATATAAAAAATATTATGAAGAAAGGATGAAGTTGAGGTGTTTGTAATGAAAGATGAAGCAGAAGAGATGAAATGGGATGCTATAAATAGGTTTTTTGATAAAGTTTTTGATGATCCTGATGCCTTTCCAGATAGTGCTGCAATTTTTGCCTGGACAGATGAAGAACTGGTGAAAATTTTCACGAAAGAAAGATTAAGAACTATAAAGACTATAGCAAAAGATAAACCGAAAACTGTCAAAAAATTGGCGGAATTGTTAAAAAGAGAAGTTCCAGCGGTATCTAGAGATTTAAAAATATTGGAAGATATGGGGATAGTCAGATTGGAAAGAAAAGGCAGGATAGTTCAGCCTCTAATCGATAAAAAAGTGCTGATAATTCCATTAATTTCAGTAAAGCCGCAGACTATAGAGCAATATGAAAAGAAAGCAATAGTTAGGTAAATCATTTTTTGATTGTATCTAGCATCTCATTCACAAGCTTATCTACAATCGTTATTTTCTTGTTTTCCCTATTCACATGAATATAATTCACTTCTTCGAATTTCTTTTCCAAGTCTTTGACTTCTAGAAAAAGCTTTTTCAAGGAATAATTTTTTACTTTATACATGCCTGTGAGTTGCCTAACCATCAGTTGACTGTCTGAGAAGCAGTTTATTATCCCGCCAGAAAGTTTGCCTGCAATCTTCAGCGCCTTTATCAATGCTGTATATTCTGCTGTGTTGTTTGTTCCTCTTCCCAAGAATTCAGAATGCTGCTTCAGTATTTTGCCGTCTTTGCCGCAGATCAGGACGCCTATTGCTGACATTCCTGGGTTTCCCCTTGACCCGCCATCAGTGTAAACATTCAGCTCATCGATCATGGCATCTATTAATTATTTTGCATTAAAATCATATAAAAATGTGAAGAAAATGAAAAGGAAGAAATGCCCTGCATGCAAGTCAACCAATGTTTTCTTAGATACTGGAGGGATCACAGGGAAGTGGAGATGCAATGACTGCGGCTATGTCGGGGTGCTGGTTATAACAGAGGATGTGTGATTTAATGGATGAAAAAACAATCGAATCAATCAAAAGAGTGGTTTTGCTGATTGAACAGATGCGCGGAGAAAATGGCTGCCCGTGGGTAAAAAAGCAGACATTTCAGAAGCATTTAGAAGAAGTCAAGGATGAGTTAAGAGAGTTAGAAGACGCTTTCAAGAACGGCGATAATGAAAACCTGAAAGAAGAGCTTGGTGATGTCCTTTGGGATGTATTAACACTGATAAGAATTTCTGAGGATGAATATGCATTCAAAACAAAAGATATTGCTGATGGAATCTGCGAAAAAATCATAAGAAGGAAGCCATATATTTTCGGGAATGAGAAAGCTGAAACAGTCGAGGAAGCGGTTGCAATCTGGAAGAGAATCAAAGAAGAAGAGAAGAACAAACATTAATGTAAGACAATAAATTGGGCGGGAAAAGATTTATTTTTGAAAATTTTCTGGTAAAAATTTTTATGATATGAATTATATTATAATGGCTCAAGGAGATTGTGTATATCGTGGAAATTGTGAGACCCTAAGAAAAAATGGGTATTGCCCAAGAAATTGTTCTAATTTTCTAAGTTATTATAATAGAATGGGAACTCCTAAAGAAGTTTATAGGGGCCGAGTAGATATAAGGACGGGAAGAAGAAATGGGATGAGAAAAGATGAAAATTAATAACCTAAAAATAATCAACTATCCTTCTCTGCTTTTTCATCATATCAATAACTTTGCTTTTCTTCGACCAGACATCGCTCTTGATCTTCAGCATAATATTAACCCTCTTCAAAGCATATTCCAAAGAATCAAAAGCAAGAGGTTTTTTGCTCATGGCTTCACGGACAGCCTCCCTGACTTTCCATACGCCAACCTCCGAGAAATACTCAGGCCTTATCTCACGAATGATCAGCACTCCAGCCTGCCTTCCAATCTTTTTCAAATACTCAAGAACAGCAAGCTTCCCAGAATAATAAGCGCCGGCAACATCCTTGGCATAAGCCTTCCTGCCCCAGTAGAACTCGTAATCGCTGATAACATTCACATCTTTCACACCTTGAGACCATAAACCCCCAGGCAAAGCCATCTCAACCTGTTCAAACATCCACCCAGTCGGCATCAAAAGGACTTCAAAGTAGTTGCCAATATAGTTGCTTTCGAAAAGCAGAAACTCGTCAACAGAAGGATAAGTTTTAACATCCCCCAATAGCCTGTCAGCAAGAATTGAATCCACTGCGGTGATAGACCATCTTGTCGGGACAAGCTTCCTTTGTTTTTTTAATCCCAACAAACCAACAGACAGCAGCTTCGTCAAATCATAAACATCCTGGCCGTGATTATACAAGTCAACAACCCCGCCAGCGGCCTTGAAATCAACATCTGAAGTAATATACTCCACTCTCTTTTTGACTACAGGGTTCTCAGTGATTCGAGCTTTCTTAACAGTTTCTGACGGGCCAAACGGGGAAGCGTTGAAGTCGAAGCTCATGGAAAATTTAGGGACTTTTGCCAAGACAACTTCTGCGTCGATTGGTTTGGATGATAAGGCTATCTCCTGGACAGTTTCGAGAAACTTGCCTGGCCTGACAGCATCAACCTGCTCTTTTTTTCGGGAGTTGATTAGGGATGACCTGTATTCTAGGATTTTTCCTATATCCATTCTTTTCTCATGCCACATTTTAGGCGAGTCCATTACTGAAGTGTCGCCATGCTCTGAAGGCAGCAATATGCCTACATTTATGTTGGGATAGCCGTATCTCCCGATGAAAGTCGCTGGCGGGCTTGAGCCGAATATTTCCGGCGATTTTATCGCTTCTTTCATTTTGAATTTAGCCTGCATGCTATCTAGAACAGGGCACCTAGAAGCCCCGCACCAATTTCTCCCTTTGCATGCTAGACACATTGATGCCATGTAAGCACTTTAACAATAATTGAATCTTAAAGCCTAAATTCACCCTTCATTCAAGAAAATTTTTGCTTTAATTCTGATTGATGATAAAAAAATTAACTCTAAAAGTAAAATCTATTTATATTGCGTGGAAAAAACATTTATACGGTGGTTAAATAAAGAGATTCTTGGTTAGTTTGCTGGTTGTGGTTTCACTTTTTTCTTTGGCTGAAGCGGTAATAATAAGGAGTTTGTTGAAACAGGAAACATTTGCATGCCCGCAAGGCAATATTTATTGCAGGCTTGAGGTTTACAGAAGCGGAACAAAAATTTGGATGATGAAAATAAATCCAGGCGGGTCGCTGGATGCGAGATTGTATGGATATCCTATCGAAGCAACCACGACTACTACCGCAGCCACTATTCAAACTACAAGCACTGTGCCAATAACTACAACTACGGTTACATCAACGACAATAACTACGACTACACTGCCGCAGAAAGAATATCAAATAGATTGTGGCAGTAAACCCAGCTTGTATTTTCAGGAAGAGCCGATAGGAAATATCAGCCGTGTGGATAACACGTGCAGGATAACTAATCTAGGAAATGTATCAATCAAGGAAGTAAATGTTTGTGCAAATTATTCTGGGAATATAAAAACGCAGCTTTTCAGGGGGACATATATGACAGGCTTTGTGAATATACCGAGCTGCCCAAATAAAGCGGATATTGTGAATCTAACAGTTCCAGGCGGGCCTATAGGATATGCTTTTGAAACACTGCAAACTAAAAAGTCGATTACGCTTTATAATGCCTGGATTAATTATACAAATGCCTATTATGAAGGGAACTTAACATGGGATGTTGAGTGGGTTTAGATTGGGTTTTCTCTTTTTGAATATTTAATGGGAAAAATGAATATTTAGTTTAGCTCTTCCCACCATCAGTCACTGCTTGCTTTGCTCGCTATAGATTGGTGGCATGCCACTCCTTTCAGTCGCTGGGGGCTCGCTCGCCTAGTTCAAGAACTCATTAATTTTGTTGTACGCCTTGTTTTTTTCACGAAATTTTTCAATCTTTGCCTATAGAATAAGTGTTCTTGGTAACGATAACGTCATGAAGCCATCAGTTTCCGTTCGCTACGCTCATTCAAACTGGTGGTGAAATCTACGTATTTAGGAAGAAACTTATTTTTAAGTTGTTATAATAATCCTATGCCTTCGGAAAGAGACGTTGAAGATAAGATTAAGAATCTATTCAAGACGTTACCCCAGTTTGAAAACATAAAAGCTGATGTTCCTTGTGATGGAAAGAGGGCTGATTTAGTCATCTACAAGGATGAGAAACCATATATAGTAATAGAAGTCAAAAAAGAATCGATTGACCCGACAGATATAGAAGTTGTAAATCAGGCTTCCCATTATGCAAATAACTTTGGATGTGAATATTTTTCCACGACTAACGGCAAGGATTTTGTTCTTTTTGAGACATTCAGACCAGGAACTTCTCTTATGGAAAGAAAACTTAAATTCTTTGAAGTAGACGAATTTTTACCCAAGAAAGTTCACGGAGAGATAACTCAAGGAGTCCAATGGATGCGGTTTGATGATGCTTTCGTTAAAAAATTGTCATTATTACATGATTCTTTGATTCCAGAAATGCTAAAATCAATTGAAAGAAGCCTTAAGGAGAAAAAATTCAATGAAGAGTTTACCAGATGGGTCACGGAACAGGGATTTGAATATGAAACCATAACGGAAAAGCAAAAAACCAACCAAATAATATCGAATCAATCCACTTATTTGTTAGTTAACAAAATATTTTTCTACAAAGTCTTGGAGACTGTTTATCCCCAAATTCAGGGGTTAAGAAGTATTCACACGCTTGATATTTCCTCTTATTTGAAAGAATATTTTAAAGATGTGCTCAAAATCGATTATAGAGCCATCTTTGAACAAGGTTTTTTTGATAAAATAAAAATCCCACCAGAAGTTGCAAAAACACTAGTGGGTTTTATTAAAGAATTGGAACTCTTTGATTTTGACAAGGTTGAAAGTGATATTATTGGAAGAATTTATGAGAAGTTGATACCAATCAATGAAAGGAAGCACTTAGGTCAATATTACACACCCCCACAGATAATAGAACTCATTCTTAACCTGACAGTTGATGACCCGAAACAAAAAATTTTAGATCCATGTTGTGGCTCTGGTGGCTTCCTAGTCGGTGCATATAGTCACTTGTTGAAATTAAAAGGAAAATCAAGGGTAACTACAGAAAATGAACACCAAAATATATTGGACAATCTGGCTGGTATAGAGATCAACCAATTCCCTGCCCATCTCTCTGTCATCAACCTAGCCATGCAAGGAGTGAGGTTCAGGACAGATGATATTCATGTCTTAGTTAGCGATTTCTTTGATGTTAAGACATATAACTGGTTTAACCAGACCTACAAGAAAGCCCATTTAGACAAAAAAGATGAAAGAACAGCAACATATAGTGTTTTTGATTCAATCGTAGCTAACCCACCTTACATAAGGCAAGAAATTATTACACAAAAGAAAAAACTACAAGAAATAATGAAATTTGAAGAGGCTAATATAGACAAAACAAGTGATATTTATTCATATTTTTTTGTTCATGCAACACAATTTTTGAAAAATAATGGCAAATTAGGTTTTATTACTTCTAATAAATGGCTTGAAGTTAAATATGGTAAAAGTTTGCAAAAATTCCTTTTAGATAATCATAAAATCCTTTATGTTATTGAATTCGATGCAGGTGCTTTTGAAGAAGTTCTTGTCAATACCTGTGTGACTATATTACAAAAGGAGAAAGATAGTAAAAAAAGGATTGGTAACAGAGTGAAATTTGTTAGAGTAAAAAAACAGATGAAAAATGATAAATTGGTTCAGGTATTAGAAAAATCAGATAAAGACTTTGAAGATGAAAGCATCAGATTAACAACAATCCCTCAATTTAAGTTGATAAATGAAACGAAATGGAATACTTATTTACGAGCACCACAGATTTATCATAAAATAATCAAAAATAATAAACTTATTAAGTTAAACCAAGTATCTGATGTAATTTACGGTTTAAAAACAGGTTGTAATGAATTTTTCATTTTAGATGAAGATAAAACTAAGAATTGGGATATAGAAAAGGAATTTTTATCCCCTTGTATATCAGGACCAAAAGATGCCATTAAAATAGAATTAACAAATAAAGATTTATCAAAATATATCCTATTGGTGAATAAAGGAAAAAGTGAAATTACTAAAACAAAAGCGATTAGATATATTGAATTTGGGGAAGAAAAAAAATATAATAAAAGACCAACAGTTGATAATAGAAATAGATGGTATGATTTAGGTCAAAGAGAACCATATCAAATTTTATTTCCCTATTTAATGTGGACAAATGTAGTTTTTTACCACAACAATTGTGAGGCAATTGCAAGTGATAATTTTCACGAAATTAAACCTAACAATAAAAAAGATTTGTTTGTGATATTGGGCTTACTTAACTCTTCAATAACTCAATTGATTTGTGAAATAATTGGAAGATCTTATGGCGGTGGCGTTCTTCAATTAAAAGTTTATGAAACAAAAACTATTCCAATTTTAGACCCTTCAAAATTAACTCAGCAACAGAGAGAAAAAGTTGAGAATAAATTTAAAGAACTATCAGAAATACCTTTTTCAGACAAAAATAATTTTGGTAAAAAGAAAAAAGAGTTAGACGATGTGATTTTTGATATTCTTGGTCTAACAAAAGACGAAAGAAAACAAGTTTATGAAGCATTGGATGAGGCATTAAAGTTGAGAATCCAGAGAAAAGAAAAGAAAGTGTTAGTTGAATGATGATTCTATTTTTTCTCATAATATTTATTGAGAAATCATGTATTTAATTACAACTATAATTATTAACATAATTACAAAAGTGAATTAGAAACAACTTAAGTATTTCTTGAAGATAAGAGGCATTAAAGGTAAAAAACCCAAAAAATTATAATTTTCTCATCTCCCTTATCCACATGCACATTTCACATTCTTCATGAGGCTTGGGTGGATTAGATCTTCTCGCTGTCAAAACCGCCTCTTTGAAAACTTTATGGATGTGCTCTGTATCAAGCCTGAATTTTTTAGGCTTAACATTGAATCTAATGCCATTCTCAAAATCGTTCTCTTTGTCAATGATATAGTATATCAAATAACCGTTCTCGTTGACTTTAAACCCGTTTTTCTTTAGCAGAAAGGCGTATGTTTCCAGCTGGAACTTATAGCCGTCTTCAAACTCGTCTTTTGGCTCACTACTGCTAGTCTTATTGTCAATAACAACAAGCCTGCCTTTCTCATCAACAAAACAATCGTCCATCTTGCCGAAGAGCACTGCATTCAGCTCATCATCCCTGAATTCTATGCCCCTTCTAAAACTCTTGGCAAGCTTCTCTTCAGCAAGCTTAAACGGAAATTTATCCTTTAGCATGGGAGGAAATCCTTTGTTCCTGTGCTTGTCATAATACTTCTTCTGTAAGGAGTCCATGACAATGTATATTCCCATCGGAAAACCAGCAGGAGGACCTTTGCCATGAATATTCAACCAAAAACATCTTGGACATAAAAGAAACTCGTCGAGCTTTGAACGAGAGAGCCTCAGAGGTTTTTCCATGATTATAGTTGGGTTGTTAAACTTTAATCTGTATTTTGCTATTATAAAAATTATGAAATATTCTATTCATGAAATCTCCAAATATACCCGTGGATATAAAAATGAGGATCAAAGGCAGGAAGATCTACTTACCGGGATATTTATTTGGTCAATTGAACGTGAAAAGAATTTATTGATTGAAATAATTAAAAAGGCATTTTTTCTAAATAACTCAAATTCTGAAAATATAGTATCAAAAATAAATGATGCCGACTTAGATTTTGAACTTCAGTTCCAACTCCGAGGGGATGAAAGAGAAATTGGACGAATAGATGCTAAAATCAGTTCTGATAATCTTGTATTTTTAATAGAAAATAAAGTTTTATCAAACTCTAT